>Ga0209707_1000562_pt1 | contig 21966 bp, 19 predicted proteins | sample EN4Hudsemesocosm_FD_184630 | JGI IMG/M metagenome (GOLD analysis project Ga0209707, IMG submission 184630) | Methane-oxidizing microbial communities from mesocosms in the Hudson Canyon - EN4B Hudson Canyon (SPAdes) (version 2) | ecosystem: Environmental > Aquatic > Marine > Cold seeps | place... | reverse complement strand
TAAACTTACATGAAGTAGAAGAGCAAGATCTCTTTGAAATACAAAAAAGAATCAAACAGATAACTAAAATTGGTTTGCCTAACTATTTTGGGTATCAACGTTTTGGGCGAGATGTAAAAGAAAATCTGGAAAAAGCCAAAAATGTTATCTATGGTGAGCTTAAAATGAAAGACCGAAAACTGGAAAAAATGTTAATTTCAGCTTATCAAAGTGACTTCTTTAATCGTTGGTTGGCAAAAAGAATAGAACTATCTGATGAGAAAAGTTCTTCATATAAACTTCTAGCCGGTGATGTGATGATGAATCTAGCCGATAGTAAGCTATTCACACCAAAAACCATTTCTGATAAAATTCAAAATGACTTTAACGACCACAACACTACATTTACAGGACTATTATCTGGAAGAAATGTCTATAAAGCCTTTGGTGAAGCCAGAGAAGTTGAAGAGAAATTTGATGATACTTATATTCAAGAAAAGGGATTAAGAAGAGCTGCTATCATTTTTCCAAAAGAAGTCTCTGTCAAATATGATAAAAAAGAAAAAAAGTGTAAATTAAAATTTATACTTCCAAAAGCCTCTTATGCTACAGTTTTTGTAGAAAATATTGCCAATACTTCATACTTCTCATAAACAGCCTTAATAGGCTGTTTATACTAAAACCTACTGATAATTAAAACACTTTAAAATATGGTGCTCGTTTATAATTGTTGTTTCAGGTTTAGAAACTGAACACTCATCAATCACACTGGGACATCTTGTTCTAAAAACACATCCACTTGGCGGATTAATTGGTGAGGGTAAATCTCCATCTAAAAACTGAATTTTCTTTTCTCGCTCACCTCTTGGATCTGCAATGGGTACTGCAGAAATAAGTGCCTTATTATACGGATGTAAGGGATTATCGAAGAGTTCATTTTTATCAGCCATCTCAACCATATTTCCTAGGTAAATTACTAAAATTTTATGTGAGATATGTTTAATAACAGATAAGTCATGTGAAATAAATATTAAAGATAAGTTCATCTCTTTTTGTAAGTCCATCAGTAAATTTGTCACTTGAGCTTGAATAGATACATCAAGAGCTGAGACTGGCTCATCACAAATGATAAGTTTTGGCTCAGTAATTAATGCTCGTGCTATTCCTATACGCTGACATTGACCTCCAGAAAACTCATGAGGGTATCTGTTGATAACATTTGGCAACAGGCCTACTTTACTCATGATTTTAAGAACTTTTTCTTTTCGTTGTTTTTTGTTTAATTCCGGAAAAAAAGACAGAAGAGGTTCTGAGATAATATCACCTATAGTCATTCGAGGATCTAGTGATGCTAAAGGGTCTTGAAAAATCATTTGCATGTCTTTTTTAAGAGCCCATCTTTCCTTCTTACTCATGGAAGTTAATTCTTTACCTTCAAAGGTAATCTTACCATCAGCGGTTGGAACTAAATCAATAATAGCACGAGCAAGAGTTGACTTTCCACATCCTGACTCTCCTACTATTCCTAAGGTTTCACCTTGTTTAAGCTCAAAACTTACTCCATCAACTGCTTTTAACTTGTCGTATCCAAAATCAAAAAAATGCTTGTTAGATTTAATATCAAATTGGACTTTTAAATCTTCAACTTTTAAAATAGTATTACTCATATTTATATCCTTCAAAAGAACAAGCTCGTTGTCGTGTATTATTTGCAAAATCCATTAAAACTGGCTTTTGAGTTTTACACTGTTCAGTTGCTGCATAACATCTTTGTTCAAAAGAACATCCTTGTGGAAGATTTAAAATATTTGGTGGGTTTCCTGGAATCGTTTCTAATTTATCCAAATTATCTGTTAGTTTTGGAATTGATTTTAACAAAGAAGTTGTGTAGGGATGTGCAGGGTCGTAAAAAATATTATCAACACTACCATATTCCATAGTTTGCCCTGCATACATAACCATCACATCATCACACAATCCAGCGACAACACCCAAGTCATGAGTGATTAAAATTATTCCTGTGTTAAATTCAGTTTTTAATTCATCCAATAAAGATAAAATCTGAGCTTGAACGGTAACATCAAGAGCAGTTGTTGGTTCATCTGCAATAAGCAGTTTAGGTTTACACAATAAAGACATGGCAATCATCAATCGCTGTCTCATACCACCTGAGAATTCATGGGGATACATATTCATTCTTTTTCTGGCTTCTGGAATCTTAACTGCATCTAACATTTTAACAGATTCCTCAAAAGCGTCATGTTTACTCATACCTTTATGTTTAATCAAAACTTCCATTAACTGTTTTTTGACTTTTAAATATGGATTTAAAGAAGTCATAGGATCTTGAAAAATCATTGCGATTTGCTCAGCTCGTATGTGATTCAATTCTTTCTCTGGCAAGTTTAATATTTCATTACCTTGAAACTTAACACTCCCACTAGCTATTCCATTTTTTGCCAATAGTCCCATGATAGAAAAAACACTTTGGCTTTTTCCACTTCCTGATTCACCAACTATTCCTAAAGTTTTTCCTTCATCAAGAGAAAAGTTCAGTTTATTAACTGCTCGCACTACTCCATCAGGAGTTCCAAAACTAATACTTAAGTCTTTTACTTCAAGTAAACTCATACCAAACTCCTATCTATCTTTTGGATCAAGAGCATCTCTTAGCCCATCACCAACAAAGTTAAAACAAAACAATGTAACTACCAAAAATACCCCAGGGTATATCAACTGCCAAAGGGCAATATCCATTACTTTTGAGCCTTCATTTACTAATGCACCCCATGAAGTATCAGGTTCTTGAACACCAAGTCCTAAAAAGCTTAAAAATGACTCAAATATAATCATATTAGGAATTAATAGTGTTGCATAAACAACCACGATTCCAATTACATTGGGAATGATGTGTTTTCGAACAATTTTTGCATTGCTTGTTCCACTAACATGTGCTGCTTCAATGAACTCTTTTTCTTTAAGTCCTAAAGTCTGACCACGAACAATTCTTGCAATATCCAGCCATGAAACCATTCCAATAGCAACAAAAATAAAACCGATGTTTCTACCAAAAAAAGTTACCAGTAAAATAACAAAAAACATAAATGGGAAAGAAGCTAAAATATCTACAAATCTCATCATGATATTATCAACTTTTCCACCAATAAAACCAGCGGTTGCTCCATAAATCACACCAATAAACACTGCAACCAAGGCACCCATAATTCCAACCATCAAAGATATTTTTCCACCTTGAAGTGTTCGAACAAATATATCTCTTCCTAAATCATCCGTTCCAAAAAAGTGACCCGTTTCAAAACTTGGTCCAACCAACATATTATCCCAATCTATATCTTCATAAGAATAAATAGATAAGCTCTGTCCAAACAAAACCATTAATACAATAACAGCCACCACTACCAAACTAAACACAGCCGCTTTATTTTTAAAAAAACGTACCTTTGCATCTTGGAATAGACTTCGACTCTCTAATTCCAAATCCATAAGAACTTCTTTGTTCTCTTCATCTCTACTTATAGTACCAATCATAATTTATTCTTTAATATTTAATTTTTGGATCAATAACAACGTATAAAATATCTACGATTGTATTGAACAAGATCATTAATCCACCAACTATAATAGTTAGAGTTAATACCATGTTATAATCTCTGTTAAGTGCGCCATTTACAAACAGTTGTCCAATTCCAGGAAGTCCAAAGATAGTTTCAATTACTACTGAACCTGTAACTATTCCAACAAAAGCTGGTCCCATATATGAAACCACAGGCAAAATTGAAGGTCTTAGGGCATGATGTAAAATGATGTAAGAGTTTGCCATACCTTTGGCTTTTGCAGTTCGGATGAAGTTTGAATTTAATACTTCAATCATACTTGCTCTCATGATTCGAGCGATGGAAGCGATGTATCTAAAACTCATGGCAATTACTGGCAAAATTACATATTCAATTCCACCGCCATTCCAACCTCCAGCTGGTAAAACTTTAAAGTAAATAGCAAACAGTACAACAAGGATAGGTCCTAAAACAAAGTTTGGAATAGCAACTCCTACCATTGCAAAAGACATAACTGCGTAATCTATTTTTGTGTTTTGATTAAGTGCACCGACTATTCCACAGGAGACTCCTATTCCCATGGCTAAAACAAAGGCCCAAAAACCAATTTTAACCGATACTCCAAAAGAAGCGTTTACAAGCTCATTAATTGAAAAGTCTTTGTACTTAAAAGAAGGACCAAAGTCCCAAGTTACGACGTCTTTTAGATAATAGACATATTGCACATATAAGGGCCTATCTAAGTGATATTTTGCCTCAATGTTTTTCATCACTGCAGGTGAAATATCTCTATCATCTGTAAAGGGTGAACCAGGGGCTGAGTGTACTAGTATAAAAGAAATACTAATAAGGATTAACAATGTTGGTATTGCAACAAGGATTCGTTTTATTATAAATTTTAACATTCATTCTCCCAAAATAAAAGGGCTTATCAAATTTGACAAGCCCTTTGTAATAACAGTGTAATAATTAGTTTTTGATATATAAGTGCTTAGTATAAATAGCACCAAGTGGATTAACTTTTGGGTATCCTCCAACTCTAGGTTTAACTAATCTAGCATTTGAGTATTGAAATAAAGGAATAACTGGCATATCTTCAGCTACCATTAAATCAACTTCTTGATAAAGTTTATTTCTTTTAACATCATCAGAAGTTACTCTAGCTTCATTCATTAACTTGTCATATTTTGGGTTGTTGTAAAAAGAGTTATTTGAAGAATGTCCTACTGTTAATAAATCTAACATAGTAGATGCTTCATTATAATCTCCAATCCAACCAGCACGTGCAACTTGGTAGTTACCTGCTTTTTTCTCTTCAAGGTATGTTTTCCACTCTTGATTTTTTAAAGTAACTACAACAGCACCTTTAAATACTTTTTTCCACATAGAAGCAATTGCTAAAGCATTTCTTTTATGTTGTTCACTTGTATTGTAAAGTAATTCAAACTTTAATGGATTTGATGGAGTAATACCAACTTCAGTTAAAAGTTTAACCGCTTTAGCTTCTCTTTCCTTTTGAGTCCATGTTTGGTATGCTGGAATTGGTGCAGTGTATCCTGAAACAATATTTGGTACAAAAGTATATGCTGGAATTTCACCAGTTCCAAGTACTTTTTCAGCTAATACTTTTCTGTTTACTCCATAAGAAAGTGCTTTTCTTACTCTAACATCATCAAAAGGTTTTTTCTTCATGTTTAAGTAGTAATAATAAGTTCCAACTCGACCTAGAACTTTTACTTCATCTGGAACAGTTTTTACAAGATTTTTATATTGATTTTTTGGTAATTCATATAAATAATCAATTTCACCTGCTTTGTATCTGTTTAACTCAGTTGATTGCTCCGGAATTGGAACAAATGTTACCTTATCAATTTTTACACTGTCTTTTGCGTAATAGTTATCATTTTTAACTAAAACAATTTTTTCATTCACTACCCATTCAGATAATTTGTAAGGTCCATTTGTTACAATATTTGCGGGATTAGTCCACTTTTTACCATATTTTTCAATAGTTTTTTGTGGTACAGGAGATGTAGTTACGTGTGAAATTCCTATTAAGAAGTAAGGAATAGGTTGACCTAAAGTAATTTGAAGTGTTTTTGCATCAAGTGCTTTAACACCTAAAGAGTCAACAGGTTTTTTACCTGCTAAAATATCTGCACCATTTTTAATACCAAGAATTTTGAAGTACCAAGAATACCTTGCAGCAGTTTTTGGATCTACTCCTCTTTTAAAAGAGTATTCAAAATCTTGCGCAGTTACAGGCTCACCATTTGACCAGTTAGCATTGTCTCTGATTTTAAAGGTATATACTGTTTTGTCATCACTAATTGTGTAAGACTCAGCTTGACCAGGCATAAGATTACCTTCCCCATCTTCACTCATAAGAGTTTCATATAAATCTCTCATGATATTAGAACCAGGAACTCCCTCACCTAATGTAGCATCAAGTGTTGCAGGTTCTGCAAAATTTCCTCTTACTAACTCTTGTCCAGCATAAGCAGTGGTCGCAAGTAAAAAAGCTGCTAAAGCAGCATTTGCTAATTTGTTAAATTTCATCTATTCCTCCTAGAATTTTTGTTTTGATTTCACAAAAACAATTCTAATACATCAAAGTGAGTAAAAAGTGAGTTTTACTTAATTTATTCTAAAATTGTATAATTAATCATGTGACAATTGTTACATTTAGTGCTCTAGTGTGGGATTCATGGAGGTTTTGAAGTTTGTAAATAAAAGTTTAATATATCAGAGTGAGTAAAAAGTGAGTTTTTATTTAAAGGGGTTATATTTACCAATCAGATAGAATTATAATACTTGTCAATATTCATATATTTGGGCTCATAGCTGTTTAAATTGTATTATTATATAATCATAAAATTTATTTTTAAAAAATAAATCTAATTATTAGGAATACAAATGAAAACAATAAAAATTCTTGGAACATTGATGTTAACAGCTTCAATTACAATGGCATTTGACTTAAGCAGTCTAACTAAAAGTGTAACCGACTCTCTTTCAAGTGATAAAAAAGATGCATCATCTACAAATTCAGTTTTAGATAACTCAACCATATCAAGTGGTTTAAAAGAGGCATTAAAAGTTGGAGTCAACTATGCGGTTAAAGAATTGGGTGCAAATAATGGCTATTTAAATAACAGTGAAGTTAAAATCCCCCTACCCGAAAACTTAACAAAAGTTGAAACCCTTATCAGAAAAGCTGGTGGTGAAAAACTGGCAGATGATTTAATAAACTCCATGAATAAAGCTGCAACAAACGCAGCACCAAAAACAGCAAAAATATTTTTAGATGCAGTAAATAATATGAGTCTTGAAGATGCACAGAAAATACTCTCAGGTGATGAAAATGCAGCCACTACATACTTTAGTGAAAATACAACAGACTCACTTAAAAAGATGATTATGCCAATCATTAAAACTACAATGGAAGAGAACAGTGTTGCTGGTTATTATAATACCTTCAATGATTTTTATAAAAACAATGCTAAAGAGTATGTAGAAAGTTCTTCACTTATGAGTATGGCAAAAAGTTACGGCGTTGATTCTTACTTACCGGGAAGTTCAGATGTGAATTTAGATGAGTACGTAACCAATAAAGCTATTTCAGGTTTATTTACAATGATTGCCCAAAAAGAAGCCGAAATTAGAAAAAATCCTGTTGCACAAACAACTTCACTTTTAAAACAAGTATTTGGTAAATAAAAGGATTAATCCTTTTATTTGCTCTTGAAGACCTAAAGGTCTTCGCTCTTTACTTTCTTTTATCAAAAAGAAAGTGACAACGGCTTCGGAGGCTAAAGCTTCCCTCACTTATTATTTATTCTTTTCTGTCCTGCAAAACTCACTAAAACTTGCTCCCAGCAAGTTTTTTAACGTTCACACAGTTTCGGACGGATTTAGAAAAGAAGAAATAAACACTCGGCTCCTGCAGATGTTGTTAGTTGTCCCACATCTCTAGAAAATAAATTCTTAGCACTTTATATTTGTAAAATAGTATAAGCGCAAACCTTCCATGCTCTTAGATTCCAGCCTTTGTCGCAGACCTTCAATAACGGAGGTGGAGGAGAATTTTTTACTAAATTAATAATCATGTTGTCATGGAATTCATATTTTACATTCACTACTCAGCAACAAAAGGTTCCCGTTGAAAATAGCTATAAATGATGTTATCTCGAACCATACTTTTATCATAAGTCTTGTTATAACGAAGCTGTGAACTAAACTTATTTTCATAGTTTTTATCGAAGGTTTTTAGTATTTTAGTATACAAAACACCCTTGTTGTCTACAATAAACCTGTCCTTAGTATCGTAAATATAGATGATACTCAGATATTCTTTTTCATTGATTAGATATGTTTTAAAAACATAGTTATTTACTTCAATTTTCTCAACGGTACTCATACTACCAATACTACCTGAAAACCTGATTTTCCCCTCCAATAAACTCAAAGGGTGGCCATTCCAATTACAAATATCGTACAAAGAGACACTCTCTACAAATATTTTTCCATATTTTGGATGATTATCTGTTATTGTATAAGGGAACTTGGTACATCTATTAAGACTACCTCTATAACCTTCTTTGTTAAACTCAACTTTAAGAGGCAATTTTTTATTACCAAAATACATTGTGTTAGACTGTTTTGTATACTGAAATACAGTAGATGTACTACAGGATACAAAAAGTAATATCAGACTTAGGGGGAATAGGTATTTAAATATTTTCATGCAAAAGTATATCAAAAATTCAGTGTAAGTCTGATTCGCTTTTAAAGATATCCTCCAACTGCTTGAATAATTGCACCCTCTTTATCGTTTAACCATACAACTATTGCTTTTTTATTTGTATCTTTTGTATACTCAGGAATAGTAGTATTAAAAACAAGCTCTCCATTTTTTATATTTAATTTGTTTTGTTGATGTTTTAAAACAATAAAATCACTTTCTAAATGTCTGTCTTCATTTTCCCCCGCTGTAATATTTGTTTTATACTCAAACCCCAATAAAGCCACATTAAGAACTATTTGTTTATCCAGTAAAACTTTTGAAGTAAAAGAAATATCAAGGTTTCCATTTTTTGTTTGTAGTTCTAGATTTCCACCATAAGTCTCTTCAAACCTTGGAAAACTCTGATTTGAAAACCATCGTCTGTACTCTTTAGAATTTATCACAAACTGTGGAGTATATACTGATTTTTTATGCCATACATTATTTGCATATGCTCGTTGTCTGATATCATTTTGTTTATTTCCAAACACATCCTTCCAGCCTATAAAGTCCCAATAGGTCACATGAAAAGCCAAAGGAATAAAGTCTTTAAAAAGCCCTTCTTTTTGGGTAAGTCCATTTATCCACTCTTCTGCAATAGGACAAGAACTGCACCCTTGTGAAGTATATAACTCTATCAAATTAACTTTTTTTTCTCCAGAATTGAAAGTTATCTCTTGCGCAAAAGCAGTATTAAATAGTATCATTATTATCAAAATAGTTTTTTTCATTTTAAGCCCTCTCTTTCTTATGTTAAATTATAAAATATTATTGTTTATTAAATGTTGGAAATATTAAGAAAGTTTAGATTAAAATTCATCCATTAATAAAAAGGTAAGAGATGATTGAGTTAGGATACAAACAAATAGGAGAGGGAAAAATAACATTAGTTTTCTTGCACGAACTCATGGGAAGTTGTAAAAACTATAACATGATTCTACCTTATATAGATTCTAAAATATTCACCTGTTATTTTGTGGACTTAAGAGGTTATGGAAAATCCATTCACCTAAGTGGTGAATATACTTGTAATGAAGCTACAAGTGACATAATCAATCTCATCGAACACTTAAACTTAGAAAATGTTAATTTAGTTGCACATTCCATGTCCACCATGATTGCACAAAAAATTGCCCTTGAACATTCAAAAAAGATATCACAACTTATTTTAGTCACCCCAATAAGTGCTGCAGGCATTCAATTGCCAAAAAGTTCCCAAGACAAATTACTTCATGATATGAAGAATAATAAAGAAAATATAGAGGATATTGTAAAAAGTTCAAGTAAACGATATAACAATACATGGATTCAAGAGAGAGTTGATATGGCATATTCAAGCTCTACTCTTGATGCAAGAGTGGGGTATATGAACATGTACTTAAGTACAAATTTTTTAGATGAAGTTCACACTCTAAATATTCCCATCAAAATAATTGTGGGAACATATGATTTCCCCATATTTTCATATAAAACCATTAATAGACTCTTTTCAAAACCATACACAAATGTTGAAATCCTTGAGTGTTTGGAAGCTGGACACTATCCCATGATTGAATGCCCTGTTTATTTTGCAAGTAAACTTGAATTGTTTTGCGTTTAATTATCCAAGTATATTATTTTATCTTTTAGTCGCACTGGAACTTTCATATTTAACCTTTGTAAGGTTTTTTTATTAACATAAAATAATGGTGTATGGTCAATTTTAATGGGTGTTTCACTTACCTTTTTATTTTCAAAGAGTATTGAATATACAGATTGTGCCAATAAAATTCCCTGTTTATTATCATCAGAAGAATAACCAGCCAATGCCCCATTGGCAACTGATACTTTACTGTATGAAAAGACGGGTGTGTTTTTTGCTGCTTTTGTTATTTCAGCTGCATTATCCATAATCAACGCTTGATTACCCAATACTATAGCTGAGAAGTTATTACTTTTTTCTTTAATTTTTTTTAGAATAAATTCCAAACTATTACTTGTAATTTCATCATATTTTATTTTGTAAATATTTTGACTGTGTTGTTTTGTTTCTTCCTGTTCAATAGGCGTCGAAGGATGACCCAACTCACCAATGAATAAAATTGATGTCATGTTAGGAATAAATAATTTTATCATACGCAAGGTTGTTTTTTTATCAATATAGTATGTCACACCCGTAATATTTCCTTCTGGTGCAATGAAGCTTTTCACCGTACCTAAAGCAATGGGATGATTTGTACCACCTATAAAGGTCGGAATTGTTGTTTTAGTTGTAACCAACATCTTAGCCGCATTTGACCTTAATAATATCATGGCATCTTTTTCTGTATCCCATTTTAAAGCTAATTTTTTTAATTCATTTACTGAGGAGAGTTCTTTTTTGATTTCTATATTGATATTTTCATTGTACTTATTGAATTGACTAAGTAATCCAGATAATACGTTATCCTGCATACTTGCTTTTCCCACCCAAGCAATACCGATGTTTTTCGCACTTATATTCGACATTGAAATTATTAAAACAATGACTATACATATTAATTTTTTCAATCAATATCCTTTGCAGAAATATTATGCGAACTTATATAATGTATAACAAACTTGATTAATTAATCCTAAATATTTCCAGCTAGAATTTTAATAAATAATTTATTTAGAAATTACAAATCAAACTCACTAAAAACCCACTTTTGTATATTATAATTTTTGTTAAAAAAATAGAACATTAAAAGGTAGAATCATGAATAATTGGTCCATCAAACTTAAGCTTATTTTAGGCTTTTGTACTGTCATTTCATTGTTAATTATAGTTGGTATATTTGGAATCACTCAAATAAAATCAATAGAAAATACTTTACATATTGTTACAAGTAAAGCAGGACCAATTATTGAGACAACCGATGATTTGGTTATCGATGCGTGGAAATCCAATAAAATTGCACAAGAAACACTCGCCAGTGAAGATATTATTCAAGTGCAGAAATTTAAGGAAGATTTTATATCACTTGAGACCAGTTTTCAGAAAAATATTCAAAAACTCTCATCCTTATTGGATAAAAAAACAGAAGTAAAAATGCATGAGCAGTTAAAAATTACAAAAAATAACCATACTTCTTTTTCCTCAAACATTAACAATATGTTTGACAAACACTTAGTTAAACTTGAAAAAGAGAATAATATTCTAAAGGTTATGACGGAATTTGATGTGGTTTTTCAAAAAGCCACAAAAGGTTTAACAAAATTTGCAAAAGCAAATATAATTTATGCTGAAGATGCAACAAAATTTAATGTTTTAGTGGTTAGCTCTGCTGAACTTACTCGAAAATTTATATATCAAACCCAAACATCAAAGTTACAAACACTTAAAGATGAGTTTCAAACACTGGTTGAAAAATTTGAGAAGTTTAAAAGTAGAGTAAATAATGGGGATGGAGGAGAAGAGATTGTAAAACAAGTCAGTTCTTTGGAAACATTTGTTTTAAGTAAAAATGGTGTTTTTGATGCTCATATTCAATTATTAAAAGCCAAAGATGACGCAAATACTGCAATAAAAATAGCAGAAGAATTTGGAAACAAAATAAATAATTCTTTAAAACTCATTGCAACACAATCTGACATGATAAGTAACAGTGCGGACTCACAAGCTGAAGAGGTAGTGACATTTACTGTAAATGGCATTATCACACTCTTGGTAATTGCAATAATTATTGCAGTAGTTAGCATGATTATAATTCTTAAATCAGTGATCAATCCTTTAGATAAATTCCAAGAGGGTTTATTAAACTTTTTTAAATACTTAAATAAAGAAGTCGAAGAGGTAGAACTACTCAGCAATAAGAACAAAGACGAGATTGGTACCATGTCACAAGTAGTTAATGAAAATATTTCAAAAACAAAATCACTTTTAGATGAAGACACTGAATTAATTAATGATGTTAAAAGAGTTGTTGAGTTAGTTAAACAAGGTAAAATCAAACAAGAAGTAAGTAAATCTACTAGCAATAAAACTCTCGAAGAGTTGAAAGTCATATTTAATGAAATGCTTGAAGTGATGTCCCAGAATGTCACAGAAGATTTAAATACCATACAAGAGGCACTTGAATCTTTTCAAAATCTGGATTTTCGTCATAGAATAAAAAACCAAAAGGGAAAAACAGCACAAGGATTAAATTCACTTGCTGATATTATCAATCAAATGTTAGTGGAAAATAAAACCAATGGATTAACACTTGATAAAAGTAGTGATATTTTACTTGAAAATGTTGCTGTTTTAAATAATAACTCTATTGAAGCAGCCTCTGCTCTTGAAGAAACTGCAGCTGCACTTGAAGAAGTAACGGGAAATATAGTTCACAATACTGAAAATGTTATTCAAATGGCAGACTACGCAAAAGAACTTAATACTTCTGCCAGTGAAGGTGAAAAACTGGCTCAAGATACAACTAAAGCCATGAACAATATTGATGAACAAGTAAACTCTATAAATGATGCTATCTCTGTTATTGATCAAATCGCATTTCAAACAAATATTCTCTCACTTAATGCTGCTGTTGAAGCAGCAACAGCAGGTGAAGCTGGAAAAGGTTTTGCTGTTGTTGCCCAAGAAGTGAGAAATCTTGCCAGTAGAAGTGCAGATGCAGCTAATGAAATAAAATCCTTAGTGGAGAGTGCTACAAAAAAAGCCAATGATGGGAAAACAATTGCCAAAAAAATGATTCAAGGATACTCAGGTTTAAATGAAAACATCAGTAAAACCATTGATTTGATTTCTGATATTGAAGTTGCAAGTAAAGAGCAAAAAATAGGAATTGAGCAAATAAATGATGCCATAAATTCTTTAGATAAACAAACTCAAGAGAATACTGCTATTTCAAATAAAACCCATGAAGTAGCAGCACAAACTGATTCTATAGCCAAATTGGTTGTTCAAAGTGCTAATGAAAAAGAGTTTAATGGGAAAGATGAAGTGAGAGCAAAAGAATTTGAAAAATCACCTGTAGATTGTAGTCCAACTCCTGTCAATAATATTGCACATACAACAATAAAACCCGCCGTAACACCAAGTATTGGTGCAAATAATACAGATGATGAAAATGAGTGGGAAAACTTTTAAGTTTTCCCACTTTGCATTTTATTTAATTGAAATAATTATCAAAAGAGTAAATTGTAAGCTGAAGGCTATAATGTTCGAGATAATTAAAGCAGGTCGTTTAAACCTTAACCCATAAAAAAGCCAAAATCCATAAACCATCAAAAATCCAAATACAAACCCAAAAGAGAGTGTACTAGGAGTTTGTCTTTCAAATTCACTTAACAGTTGACTTAAAATTGCAAGGGATCCAAGCAGTCCAAAAACAGTTCCTGCTACATCCCATTGTTTATCTGAGCCTACTTGTATTGTATTAATTAATTTTTTCATTTGTTTTTTTTGTTTCCCCAAGTATCATAATGAACTAATTCTTCTAGAGGCATACGTGGAAGCCATCCCTTTTCTTCTAATTCGGGTTTCTCTTTAAAGTGTGTCACATGTCCAATACATAAATAAGCAATAGGAACAATATCATCAGGTAAACCTAGCACATCTTGTATTACTTCATGATGAACAATACTGACCCACCCAACTCCAAGATTTTCAGCACGAGCTGCAAGCCAAAGTGTCTGAACAGCACATACAGCACTGTATAAGTCCATCTCTAAATTTGCAGTTCGCCCAATAACGGTTTTACCCGTTCTTTTTCTATCGCAAGTTATGCAAATACCAATAGGTGATTCAAGAATACCTTCAAGTTTAAGGCTTTTATATATTTCCTTTTTCTCCCCATCAAACATTTGAGCAGCCTCTTTATGGGCAATTTCAAAACCATCTTTGATTTTCTGCTTTATTTTAGGGTTTTTGATAACTATGAAATCCCATGGTTGCATATAGCCAACACTTGGAGCATGGTGTGCTGCATCTAATAGTCTTTTTATGACTTCGTCATCTACAGTTTCACTGGTAAATTCACTTCTGGTATCTCTTCTATTGTATATGGTTTTATAAACTGCATCTCGTTCATCTTGGGTAATTTCAATCATTAAAAAGCCTTATATTTTATATTTGAAAGTATAACGAAACATTGTAAAAGAAACGACAATTTAGGTAATTTAAAATACTTTAATATATTTATTTGAATAAATATTAAACTTAAGGAGTTGAAATAAGTGGGATTTTGATTGAGAATTCTGCTCCATTGGCAATATTTCTAACCGATATCTGTCCACCCATATTTTCTTCAACAATTAATTTAGACATGTACAATCCAATTCCAGTACCTTTATCGTCCGCTTTTGTAGTGAAATACGTATTGAAAATATCATCTATTATATTTTCAGGAATTCCATTTGCATTGTCTTGAATTTTCACACATCCATACATATTATCAGAACTTATATCAATAATAATTTTTGGATCAACTGTATTATTTTCAATTAATGCATCTTTTGCATTAAAGATAATATTTAATATAGCATGTAATAGCTCGTTTGGGTAGCCTCGTATCATGCTTGAATCATGACTCTCAACTTTGATTTCTATTTTATACTGTTCTAATGTCGTTTGGGCCAAATTAACAGTTTTATAAACTAAATCTTCTAATGAGAAATTCGATTTATTTTTCGCAGTTTTAAAAAAGTTCTTAAAGTCATCAATGGTTTCAGACATACTTTGAGTGAGTTGTTCTGATTTTTCAAGGGACTTTTTCATAAAAGCATCGTCCAACTCACCTAATTTATAAAATAAATGTATATTTGTATTAATCAATGCTATTGCACTTAAAGGTTGTCTCCATTGATGGGCAATATTTTCTATCATTTCACCCATAATAGCATGTCTGGATTGATGTAACAAAATTGATTCTTGTTCTTGTTGTTTGCTTTGTTCAATTATAATTCGTTTATTTAAAGAACGATTCATATCTCCCATTTCTTTATTTACTTTGTAAGATTCTATTACTCTTCTTATAGTAAACCAGGTGGAGATAAATCCAATAAAAGTAAATATCAGTAAGAGTTCATCCAGTTCAATACTCTCATACTCTTCTGCATATTCCATTATCTCTTCAAAAGCATCATACGTTGAGAATACATACCAAACAACCAATATACTCATAATTGAGAAGAACAAATCTTTTTTAAGCATCGAAGTATTTTTATTGATATCATTTGGCATGAAAACTCCTAAGTCATTAATACTTATTTTTTAAACATATTGCCTATAGCATTAAAGTTCGCTTTGCAAATTCCCTTTTCAGTTATAAGTCCAGTAACAAGCCTATTTGGCGTTATATCAAAACCGTAATTAATACATTTTGAAGCACTTGGAACAATTTGTAATTCTTCAACTTTATTGTCTTTACTTAAACCTCTGATGAATTTTACTTCATCTTCACTTCTGGTTTCAATAGGAATATCCTTTACTCCATCAATAATATGAAAGTCTAAGGTTCCCTCTGGAATTGCAACATAAAAAGGCACATTATTATCATGTGCTGCTAATGCTTTTAAATAGGTACCAATTTTATTTGCCACATCTCCTTGGGCACTCACTCTATCAGCACCCACAATACACACATCAACAAAACCTTGTTGCATTAAATATCCACCAGTATTGTCAGGAATCACAGTATGGTTTATTCCACTTTTTTCTAATTCCCATGCCGTTAAGTTTGCGCCTTGATTTCGGGGTCTTGTTTCATCAACCCAAACATGAACATCAATACCTCTTCTTTGTGCTTCATATATAGGAGCTAGTGCCGAACCATCATCAACAATTGCTAACCAACCTGCATTACAGTGGGTGAGTACATTTATGCTTTTCTTTCCATTTTGTTGCATAATCTCTTCAAGTTTATCACAACCAAACTTTCCAATGAGAGCACTTCTTTCTACATCACCATCGGTAATTTTTATGGCCTCATCTAATGCAATTTCAAGTAAATTTTCATTGGTGTCGTTTAATCTTTTCATCATCAAATCTACTGCCCACATTAAGTTTACAGCTGTGGGTCTAGACTCTCTAATTTCTTGTGCTTTTTCTTTTATGAAGGAAAGACTGTTGTTTTGTTTAACAGCAAGATAAACACCAAAGGCGGCGATATTTCCAATAACTCCTGCACCTCGCACTATCATATCTTTAATGGCAACGATTGCATCATCTGCTGTTTTAAGTGTTAGAGTTTCATATTCAAAAGGTAATTTTGTTTGATCTATTACTACTACGTCTTTATTTTCATCTAACCAAAAAGCTTTGTACTTTCCATTCATCTATTGTGCACCTTTTATTATTGTTATTACATCTTCTATTTTATCAATTTCTTTATAATATTTTACAAATTTTTTAGAAATTTTTAGCGTTTGTTTAATGGCTTTATTTCTTGTTTTTTCATCTTTAATCTCTCTAATATCTTCAACACCTGCTATTCCAAACATACGTCTTGTCATCTTGCAGCCTGCAAAACCAACAGAATCTCGTAAGATATTCAACATAAACTCTTTTTTAAATTCAAGGGTTTCATTGTTATCCAAGAAACCAGATACCAGTAAAGAGCTCTCTTTTTGTTCATTCCAAAGTTGCAAAAATTTACTTTCAAATTTCTCTAACACTTCTTTAATTAAATCCAAAATCCACTCACAGTAACTTATCTCAGTTCCTTGTGCCATATGAGAAGTATAAGACATAATTAAATTTCCAAGTAATGCTCCAATATCAAAACCAAAAGGGCCTACAAAAGAAAATTCGGGATCAATAATAAAGGTATCTTTTTTATTTAACATAATTGAACCCGTATGTAAATCTCCATGTATAAGAGTATCGGTTTGGTTCATGAATTTGTATTTTAATTCTAATACCCCTTTTTTGAACTTCATATCAGCAAACAATTTCTGGGCACTTTCATGACCTTTTGCATAGGTATCATTGGTTTCATGATCCATAAAAGCAAAGGTAAATACAAAATCTTCGGTTAACTTACATAACTCCGTATTGTTATTAAAACGTCCTATTAGTTCTCTTTTTGATGTGGAATCCAAACATAAAGAGGAAGTTTCAAATAAATTTTTAGCCAGAAAGTCTGATATATGTTCTGCAAATTTTGGATAAATCACTTCTTGGATTAAACCCTTTCTCATAATAATATGTTCACCTAAAAACTGCATCACAATTGCACTCATTTCTTCATTTGCATCATAAATAAGAGGAGTGTGTTTGGGTGTATTTTCAGCATAACTTTGCAATGCCCTTATTTCATAAGTCATCCTCTCTTTATTTAAAGGAAACTCTTCTCCCACGCATCGCAAGTAAGGTACGGCTTGTTTTAATATTAATGCCTTAGATTCATCTTTTAAACTTTTTATAATAAATACAAAGTTCAAATTTCCATCACCAATTTCATCAATACTTAAATCATCACCTGAAAAATATTTCTTTACATTTTCAATACTGTTTAAATACTCAACGATGTTTGTCTTGTCTAATATATAATAGCCCATCATAACTCCAATGTTTAGTAAAGACATATTGTATTATATTTTTCTACACAAAAGCTTAACATATAAAATTTATAATTCAAGTACAGATAAACAATAAATGCAAAGACCATTATTTTGCCAAAATTATCTTATGAGTAAAAAAACAGGAGGAAGAAATGAAGTTAAAATTATTAACAGCAGTAGTAGCTACAACAGCACTATTAGTAACTGGTTTGTTCGCAGCAGACAAAAAAATGGGCATGGAAAAAATGGCAGAGATGCCTTTTAGTGGACCAACTGATGTTGCTTATTCTAAAAAACTATGGGATAAACTTGAAGCTGCAGGTTTAAATAAAGTTGAGGGTAACTTATATGTAGGTGGTCCTCCACATGGAAAAGTAAGAGAAGTAGTTGAAGGTATGATTGATGGAAAACGAATCATCGTTAAAAGAAATTATGGTGGTGAGGGTGTTAGTCTTGAAACAGTTGCAAAAGACAGAGCAAAATATCTAAAAGCAGTTACGGTTATGGCTAAAAGAGAAAAAGGATATGACTCTGACAACAACGATTGGTTTTGGGTAAAATATAAAAAAGACGGTACATTACACAAAAATCCAAAAGGGATGAAACTTGCGGGAAGAATTGCAAAAGGTAAACCCGTAGGATGTATTGCATGTCATGCTTCAGCTTCTGGTGGAGATTTGGTCTTTGCACACAATAAAGAGGCAAATGCTGAAGTAGTTTACGTAAAATAAGTTTTATAACCCAAGAGTAACTCCTTGGGTTATACTTTTTTGTTGATTAAATACAGAGCAAAAATAGTAGTAATACCGCCCAGAATAGAGTTAAACTCAATGCTCTCACCTAAGAAAACCATTCCCAAAATCACAGCAAATATAGGCACTAAATATATGTATGAGCTCGCTTGTGATGAACCAATAACTCCTGAAGCATAAAAATAAATGCTCGTAGCAAATACATTTGCAAAAATGGACAAAAATATTATGTGATACCAAAAAAACTTATTTTTTAAAAACTCTCCAAAAATAATAGATTCTGGAGTTAAAAAAAACAGCACAATTAATCCACCCAAAGAGATATAAAAACTAAAAGCAATAGCAGATAAGTTTTGATATGATTTGGATGCCACAACTGTGATACTTGCCCAAGATAAAGCTGCCAGTAAAAAGTAGATATTCCCAGATTGTACAATCTCAGTTATATCAAATTCCCACAATTTTAATAACAGAACTCCCCCAATAAGACCAAGGCCCAATCCAATCATCTCATTTTTCTTTAACTTGCGTCTGTATAAGACAGCTACAATTAAAAAAGTAATTAGGGGTGCCATTACAGTAAAGATAATAGACCCTGCACCTGCAAGGCCATAGGTTAATCCCTTAAAAAAGAAATTGGCATGGAAAAGTATAACAACCGTACCAAATACTATTTGAGTGATATTATTAAAAGCAATTTTCATATTCGTTTTTAATAAAAAAAGTAGTGGAATAAAAAATACGGTGGTGAGTAAAAATCTATAAAAAACAACACTTTCGTAGTTTGCAACTTGGGCAATATATCGTCCACTCACCCAAGAAGCACCCCACAAAAACATTGCAAAAATCAATAAGACATAAAAATATGCTTTATTTTTTTTCATCTATCTGAAGTTATCAAATACTAAAGGGGCCTTTAATTCAAGTGACTTTAAATGTCGCATTATTGTTTGTAAGTCATCTAGGTTTTTACCACTTACTCGTATCTCATCCCCTTGATTAACAGCAGTAACTTTTAGTTTTAGCTTTTTAATCTCAGTTTGTATCGTTTTTGCTTCATCACTTTCAATACTGTCAATTATTTTGTAGGTAAATTTTCTGTTACCGCCACTTGCATCTTCTGCTCTTACTTCTTCCAATGAATTAATGGAAATATCTCTTTTGTTCATTTTCGAAATCATGATATCTTTCATGGCATCTACTTTATTATCACTTCCACTTAAAAGTACCAATGTTTTTGCCGTTTGATTAAAATCAATCTCTTTTAAAATACCTTTAAAATCGTATCTGTTGTCTATCTCTTTTTGAGCTTGAACAACAGCATTTTTCATCTCTTGCATATCAAGCTTTGCCGAAATATCAAAATGATGTTCTTTTGCTTTTGCCATAGTAATATCCTTTTAAAATAGTTAATATGATTTTTAGCATAATTAATCTTTTTTACTTATAAAATTGGTTAAAATAATATAAATCAAGACAGGACAATAATCATATATGTTAAGTAAAAATGAAAAGAAAATTTTAGTATCCATTAAAATACTCCCTATTTTAATTATTATTATACTTTCAGCCGTTGTAACATACTTTTTTACTGTTCAAAATAAAAAAGGATTTGAGTACGAAATACAAAGTACTAAAGAAGACTTTATTAAAACCAATAAGTTAAGAATAAAACAGCAAGTTAATAGGATGAGCCAAGTATTTACAAGTCAATTTGAAGAGGCAAGAGTTCATATGGGTTCTTACTTAAAAGATCAAGTCTACCAAGCACATTCAATAGCAACAAACATATACAATAACAATCAACACCTACCCGAAAGTGAAGTAAAAAGACTTATTCACGGCACCTTAAAAGGTCTACGATTTCATGGAGGTAGGGATTATTTTTTTATATATACACTTGATGGTGTAAATATATTACATCCTATTAAACCTGAGATTGAGGGGAAGAACCTTCTTGAATATAAAGACCTAAAGGGCACTTCAATTATCAAAAATGTCATTCCCATCTTAAAAGAAAAAAAAGAGACGTTTTCCAGATGGTGGTGGTCCAAGCCCTATAGCATTGAACAATATGAAAAAATCGGATTTCATAAACTCTTTGAACCTTATGGTTGGTTTATTGGAACAGGACTGTATACGGATGAATACGAAGAAGAATTAGAAGATGAACTCATCAGAAGACTTGAGAACTCCTCTTTTAGTGAAAATGATTACTTTTTTATCTTTGACCAAGAGGGTCAGCTTATTTCCAGTCATAATAAATACATGGAAAAAAACCAAAAACTAAACGATATGGAATTTGCAAAACAAGAGCTGGTAAAAAAAATCATGAAAGTGGCAAGTTTTGGAGAAGGATACGCCACTTATGAGATAGAAGAGGGAAATGATACAGTTCCAAGTACCAAAATCTCTTTTATTAAAACACTGGACCACTTTGGCTGGATTATGGGATATGGATTTCATCCTAAAAATATTGATAAAACCATTAAAACAAAAGAAGAGATATTTCAAAAAGAGAATAAGGTTATTATTACCAGAATGTTTTTATTAAATGTTTTTGTGACAATTATTCTTATCGTTCTATTGATTTTATTTTCAGATTTTGTTAAAAAACAGTTTATAATCCATAAAAACAAAAACAGAAAATATCAAAATGAGCTACATACTGAAATTGATGATAAAACAAGTAAACTAGTAAAACTAAACAGAACCTTAGAGCAAAGAATTTTAGAAGAAGTATCTAAAAACAGAGAAAAAGACAAAATTATGTTTCAACAGTCAAAAATGGCTGCATTGGGTGAATTATTGGGAATGATAACCCACCAATGGAGACAACCGCTGGCTCAAATTAATTCAAAAACATTGTCCATGTATAATGAATTTAAAAAAGGTGACTTCACCCTTGAGGTTTTAAAAAGAAATATCTCAGAAATTGAAGATACTACAAACTTTCTTTCTCAAACTATAACAGACTTTAGTACATTTTTCTCTCCAGATAAAGAGAAGGATACTTTCAGTACAAAACAAGCAGTAACTGAATGTTTACATATTTTATTTCCAAAGTTTATTCACAAGGTAAATATTGAAGTTGATACCATTGATGATGTTACAATTCACAGTTACTTATCACAATATCAACAAGCCATATTGACCATCTTGATTAATGCTCTTGATATGTTTGAAGTTCGTAACATTGAGTTCCCAAGAATCAAAATTGAGTTAAGCTCACACAATGGAAAATCAAAACTGTGCATTTCTGATAATGCACAAGGAATTAACAAAGAATCTTTGGATAAAATATTTGAAGCTTACTTCTCCACTAAAAAAAGTACAAAAAATAGTGGTTTGGGACTGTATATATCAA
>Ga0209707_1000561_pt1 | contig 21991 bp, 19 predicted proteins | sample EN4Hudsemesocosm_FD_184630 | JGI IMG/M metagenome (GOLD analysis project Ga0209707, IMG submission 184630) | Methane-oxidizing microbial communities from mesocosms in the Hudson Canyon - EN4B Hudson Canyon (SPAdes) (version 2) | ecosystem: Environmental > Aquatic > Marine > Cold seeps | place... | reverse complement strand
TCAGCATGGTTCGCGGCGTATTTGATTCAGTTGCTAGCAACTATGACATCATGAATGACTTGATGTCAGTCGGTGTACACAGAATCTGGAAAAGAGTTGCAGTGCAACTGGCTAATGTTAGAAATGGTGACAAAATTCTTGACCTGGCAGGTGGCACAGGTGATTTAACCACATTATTTGAAAAACGTGTTGGTAAAGAAGGTTCAATTGTTTTAGCCGATATTAACTCTGAAATGTTACGTACAGGACGAGATCGCTTAATTGATCGCGGCTTAGTCGGCAATATTAGCTATGCACAAGTGAATGCAGAATGTCTGCCTTTTGAAGATAATACCTTTGACTGTGTCTGCATTGCTTTTGGTTTACGTAATGTGACAGATAAAGATTCTGCTTTACGCTCGATGATGAGAGTGCTTAAGCCTGGCGGCAAAGTGATTGTATTGGAATTTTCTCACCCAGTCGATAAAGTGACAGAAAAGGTTTATGACTTTTATTCCTTTAAACTACTGCCTAAAATTGGTAAATTTGTTGCCAAAGATGAAGACAGCTATCGCTATCTGGCTGAATCCATCCGCATGCATCCCAAACAAGATGAATTGAAAAAGATGATGCAAGACGCAGGCTTAGAACGCTGTGAATATTTCAATATGAGCCAAGGTATTGTTGCTGTACATAGAGGCTATAAAATCTAAGCATCTATTATCGCAAGTCATACGTCGGGTTACGCTATCGCTAACCCGACATCTATCTATACATCACCGATAAAGCCTAATGATTATCAAACCGTTACTTATCAGCTCGCTAGAACTTGCGCTAAATCAATATCTTTCACTGGATGAAGATGTCAGTTTGTTTCTTACACCTCTCGCCGGCAAAGTCATAGCGATTAATATTCAGCCTTTTAATGAAACAATCTACCTTTGCCCTACCGTTGATAAAATCCAGGTTTTAGAAAACTATCTTGCTGAAGTAGATGCCACTATTAGCGGAACATTATCGGCCCTTGGTTTAATGGGATTAAGCTCAACCCCTATGCGCTCAATTTTTAGTGGTGAAGTTAAAATTGAAGGTGATACTCATGCTGCCCACAAATTCCAGCAAATTTTTGACAAGCTTGATATAGATTTAGAAGAAAAATTATCCCAATTTACGGGCGATATTGTTGCTCATAAAATTGGAGACTTTTTTCGTGGCGGACAAAAATGGACAGCAGAAAGTATTGAAACCTTTAAATTAAACAGCAAAGAGTTTTTACAAGAAGAAACCAGGGACCTGCCCGCAGGCCCTGAAGCCGACATTCTATATAATCAGATTGATGAGATCCGTTCTGATTTTGACCGTTTATCTGCGCGTATTGAACAGCTAAAAAAATAGGTACAACAGTGATTCATCCAAAAATAATAATGCGTCTTATCCATATTAACTGGGTCATGATGTACCACGGTTTAGACGAACTTGTTCTAAAAACACACTTGTTCCGCCCTATCCGTTATCTTGCTGTTTTTTCTCCTAACTACTGGCTCAGAAAACCGTCAGAACCGCGTGGCGTTCGAATCAGGAAAACACTGGAAGAATTAGGCCCTATCTACATAAAATTTGGCCAGGCCCTATCAACTCGAAAAGATATTCTTCCTGATGATATTGCTGATGAACTGGTTAAATTACAAGATAAAGTCCCTCCTTTCCCAAATGAACAAGCAATACAAGTCATAGAGGAACAACTGGGAGAATCAGTCTCTGAAGCTTTTGCTACCTTTGATGCCACACCACTGGCTTCAGCCTCCGTCGCACAAGTACATACTGCAACACTGCATAGTGGCGAGCAGGTTGTGGTAAAAGTTTTAAGACCCCATATAGAAAATAGCATTCATTCTGATGTCGGTTTGCTGTATGAATTAGCCCGTTTAGCTGAAAGATTTTGGAGTGATGCCAAGCGTCTTAGAGCACTGGAAGTTGTCGCTGAATTTGAAAAAACTCTGATGGATGAGCTCGACCTGGTCAGAGAAGCAGCTAATGCAGTAAAATTAAGGGATAATTTCAAAGATTCTGACGCCCTCTATGTACCAGAAATTCACTGGGAATTCACCCGTAAGAAAGTCCTGGTGATGGAAAGAATCTACGGCATCCCGGTTGGCGAAATTGAACGATTAAGAGAAAATAATGCTAACTTTAAACTACTGGCTGAACGCGGCGTAGAAACTTTTTTCACCCAGGTTTTCAGAGATAATTTTTTCCATGCCGATATGCACCCAGGTAATATCTTTGTTGATTTACCAGACAAATATATAGCGGTGGATTTTGGTATTGTTGGCTCACTGTCTTTATCTGACCAACGTTATCTAGCTGAAAACTTCCTGGCCTTTTTTAACCGTGATTATCGCCGTGTTGCGGAAATGCATATAGAGTCCGGCTGGGTTCCTTCTGACACCCGTGTTGAAGACTTTGAGTCATCCATTCGTAGCGTTTGTGAACCTATCTTTGATAAACCGCTAAAAGACATCTCCTTTGGTTTATTACTTTTACGCTTATTTCAAACAGCCAGACGCTTTGATATGGTAGTCCAGCCGCAATTGGTCTTACTACAAAAAACCCTATTAAACATCGAAGGCCTGGGCCGTCAGTTATACCCTGAATTAGATTTATGGCAAACAGCCAAACCTTTTCTTGAAGACTGGTTTCACGAACGTATTGGACCAAAAGCAAAAATTAAAGAAATGGTTAAGCAATTCCCAGAAATTGCCGAACATTTCCCAGAAATGCCAACCCTGATTTATCAGGCTTTAGACAGTGCAAAGCAGAGTAAACAACAACTAGAAAACCAAAATAAAGAAATATCACAATTGCGCGAACAGATGGAAACTAACCATAGCAGCACCATTTGGGCAATCTTAAGCAGCGCCGTCATCGTTAGTTTAGCGGTTATATTTCAGTAAGCCCCATTCTCAGGAAAGCATAGCCTTTGCTTTGATGGGTAGCTTGGCTTAGATTTTTTAGCCTAGCAAAAAAAACGTAACTACTCAGCATGAATTTGAAATGTAGTAAATTCTGTTAATGCTGTATTGACCGGGCTTACTTTTAAGCCCTCTCCAGCAGGAGAGGGCTTCAGAGCGGAACCCATCATTTTACGCTGAGCAATTACAATAAAAATTTAATATTAGTTCGTTTATTATTTCACCCCCCTCTATCAGCCATTTCACATGGATATAATAGTGTCGCAGATTGCGACCTTTTCCAAAGGGGAAGATCAAAAAGAAAATACCTTCACAGTCTCCTTTAGCCTGCTTTCATAGCCAAAATAGCAGGCTAAAGCACTGCGCCCCAATGAACTAATTCATTACCTTAATGGCTATTGTGAAATGGCCAAGAAACAATCAGTTCATCGATAGCATTGCATTCATAGCAAGCTATACTAAAAGCTAGTATGACTACTCTGCAAACCAGATACCCGGATGATAGCAACAACTGAATCACAAGAAGCTCAGATACAATGGATTAAAAGTATCGACGGCATAATAATGCTCAAAAGTTCAGGGGATTGGACTAACAACAAGCTTGCTAATGTCGATAAAACCCTCAAACAGTTTGCCAAGCTTAAGCACAACACATCAATCCAGTGGGATGTCTCTGATGTCGAACAAGTGGATTCAGCAGGAATCATTCTTTTTATCAACTATTATGATTTACTCAAATCAAAGCATTGCACTATCCAAGTCACAGGAATTCAAACTGAACATGAGAAAATGTATCGCTTATTGCGCAAGTACACAAGCGAACAAGCACAGGTACAGCCTAATTTCTCCTCCCATCTTCTACAGCCTTTAAATGCCATAGGCAAACGCTCTGTGGGATTTGTGTTCGACATCTCAGCATTTCTTGCCTTTATTGGAGAAAACTTTATTCATCTACTTTATTCATTGCGACATCCGCCTGCTATCCGCTGGGGTGCCATAGTAAAGAATATTGAAGAAGCTGGCGTGCGGGCAATTCCCATCGTGGCACTGACCAGTTTTTTAATCGGGGTGGTTATCGCTTATCAAGGCGCTGTACAACTTGAAAAGTTTGGCGCTAATATTTTTATTGTGGATATGATTGGTATTTCCATCACCCGAGAGCTTGCGCCCCTGATTACGGCCATTGTTGTCGCGGGGCGCACAGGCTCTTCTTATACGGCCCAACTAGGGGTAATGAAACTGACTGAAGAGATTGATGCCATGCATACCATGGGCTTTGAACCTCATCGCTTTCTGGTATTACCCCGTATTGTGGCCTTGATGATCTCCTTGCCACTGTTGATTTTCTTTGCCGACATTATAGGTATTGCCGCGGGCATGCTTATATCTCACCTTCATCTACACTTATCCTATAGCGAATTTATTCAACGCTTACAATCTGTTCTTGAAGTTAAACATGTATGGATTGGCATTTGTAAAGGCCCTTTTTTCGCCTGGCTTATCGCGGCAGTCGGCTGTTTCCGAGGCTTCCAGGTCTCAAATAGTACAGAAAGCATTGGACGCTACACCACCATCAGTGTGGTTAATGCAATCTTTCTGGTTATTGCTTGTGATGCTGTTTTTTCAGTATTATTGACGGAGCTAGGCATTTGAGTAACACTGTTATTGAAGTATCGGATGTTGTCACCCAATTTGGCAATAATGTGGTCCATGATGGAATTAACCTAAGTGTCCGTCAGGGAGAAATATACGGGCTACTGGGTGGTAGTGGCTCAGGAAAATCAACCTTACTCAAACAAATAATCATGCTGTTACGACCTCAATCGGGAGAGATCAAGGTTCTGCAACAAAAACTGTCAAGCATTAGCCCTACTGATGCCTCCAAACTAAGAAGGCGCTGGGGGGTTCTTTTCCAGAGTGGAGCACTTTATTCTTCACTGACTGTTGCTGAGAATATTGCAATACAGTTACGAGAATATAGCAACCTGCCAGCAAAGTTGATTCAGGATATGGTGCGCATGAAAATTAATATGGTCGGACTGCCCCAAACGGCTGCCCAGCTCTACCCTGCCCAATTAAGTGGCGGCATGGTCAAACGTGCCGCATTAGCCCGTGCATTAGTGATGGACCCAGAGTTATTATTACTTGACGAACCCTCTTCAGGCCTTGATCCTGTCGGCGCTGAAGCCTTTGATAATTTAATTCTCGAACTACGAGAGATTCTTGGACTCACAGTGTTAATGGTGACTCATGATTTAGATTCAATCTGGACTATCGTGGACCGCTTTGCCGTACTGGGAAATAAAAAAGTCATTGCCGAGGGTACGCTTAATGAAGTTAAAGAGGCTGAGCACCCTATAATCAAACAGTTTTTCGGAGGCGTACGAGGACGGATACGAAGTCAAAATGGAAAGTAAAATAAATTACACACTGGTAGGTATTTTTGTCGTACTGCTAATAACTGGGTTAATAGGCTTTGCATATTGGCTAGGGAAACACGGTGGCCAGCAAGACTACAAATATTATCATGTCTATATGACAGAATCTGTTGCAGGGTTAAGTAACGACTCATCTGTTAAATACCGTGGCGTTAACATTGGAACAGTCGAACATATTGGCTTAAATCCAAACAATACAGAACAGGTAGAGTTACGTTTAAGGATCGAGTCCAACATCCCAATCAAGATAGATACCACAGCCACACTGAAATCTTTTGGTCTGACTGGACTGACTTATGTTGAACTGGAAGGCACAGACAATTCAGGTACAGCGCTACTAACGGCATCGGCAGGTCAAATTCCAAGCATCCCCGCTCGCCCGTCGACTTTAACTAGAATTGATGAATCGATGAGCATTCTTAGCTCAAAAGTAGCCCAGGCTTTGGACAAGTTTAACCTATTACTCAGTGAGCAAAATCTAAACAATGTTGCAGCCACTCTATCAGAAATAAGAATTCTCAGTAAAGATATGAGAGATCAAAAAGAAAGCTTCAAGAAGCTAGTTGATAACGGGCTGGTTATGGAAAAACAGGTTACCGAAGCGTTTAAAAAAGTCAAAACCGCATCTATTAGTGTAAACAAAATGGCCATTAGCCTGGAAAAAAACTCTACCGACGTCAGTCATAACATGAGCCTGGATATACAGCAGAGTCTGGAATCATTCAACCAGCTACTTTCCGAATTGGATATTCTGGCAAGGTATCTACAAAAAACCACCCAAGGCCTAAATGCCAGCCCAAGCGATCTGATATTCAAGACCACACAAGCCAGACCAGGACCAGGAGAGGACGGTTACGATGAACGCTAACATTAAAATACTGTTATTAATTAGCTTACTGCCAGGCTGTATAGGCAAAAATATTCCTCCAGCCGATATCTATACCTTATCCCCTGACTGGAACAAACCCAGCTTGCAAGTTGCCGAAGAAAAGCTGCCGACTCTCATTATAAAACTAGCACCAGTCCATGCAACTCGCGCCCTGACCAGTACAGAAATTCTTTATACTGACAGCCCGTTTAGCTGGAACAGCTATGTCAATAGCCGCTGGAATGATACCCCTGTCAAATTATTACAGACACTATTCCAGATTAATATAGAAAAAACTAAACTGTTTAAAGCCGTACTGCCCCCGATATCTGTTTCAACAGCAGATCTACTATTGGAAACAACACTGCTAGACCTGAGCCATCATATCAATAATGACGGCACATCCTCTGGCAATATCAGGGTAAGGTTTTATCTTATTGATAACAAAACAAGAACGGTAACAGCGAGCAAAGAATTCAGCTCCAAGGTACTGGCAAGCACAAAAAATGCAAAAGGTGTGGTGGAAGCACTTAATAAGGCTGCAAACAGTGTGGCTCTTGAACTAGTTAGCTGGCTTGCTGAGCATCAGTAGTTCTAATGTAACAACATAGTGATAAGCTCACCGATCACAAAGGATTTATTGTAGGTCGGGATAGCTTATTGAGTGTAGCGAGATAACGTAACCCGACATTTAGCGATAATGCGATGTTTTTGTCGGCTTAGATTTTTTAATTTTTTAGTCCTTAACTTGATAGCTGTGACCTTTAGGTGTGGAGAAAAAAATATTTTGTAAAAGAGAGTCCTAATTACGTATGAGTCTCAGATATTTTAAAACAACAGTAAGAGATAAATAGCTTCTCCGTGTACTTCATGGTTGATATGTCATTAATAAGCTAGAATTGATTATTCAACTGAGGTTTTCCAGATACGTAGAGACGTAGCATGCTACGTCTCTACAAAATGCCTGACTCTACGTTTTAAACAGAAAAATACAGGGTTAAGTACGAGTCTCAGATATTTTAGAGCAGCAGTAATGCAAGCTTCACACTCCATCTCGGTAAAGAATGTCTTGATCCAGACATTGAAGGGCTGTATAAAAAGACTGAAGTTTGTGGGTAACCAGGAAGAGAATTGTTTAATTTCTCCTCACCCAAACCCTCTCGGCAATAGCTCCTGCATTCTCAAATTACGCTGATATCAGCAGGCTCAAATAATTAGGGAGCTGGAAACAAATAATTGTCCGATATTTGGGCAGGATTTTTGTTTGTATTCAGTGGGGTGGTAACAGGCGCATAGCAAGCTACGTAACTTATGTGGACTCGCTGAAGACGGACAAAAAAACCAGCAAGATTGGATGATTATTTTTTTCCATCTCCCTTAAACCAACCCAGTATCAATATGATTAAACTTAACAGCTAAACGCGTTAACTCCACATCATTTTTTATTTTTAACTTTTCATATAAGCGGTATCGATAGGTATTAATGGTTTTATCACTTAAAACTAGCAAATCGGACATTTCCTTAATGCTCTTTCCCTGCAAAATTAAATTAGTTACCTCTGACTCTCTTTGGGATAATTTTTCAAAGGGAGAGTCATTTGCACCGGGTATACTCTGAAAAGCAAGATTATTGGCTACTTCTGAACATAAATATCGCTTACCACCAAAAACAGCTCGAATTGCACTGACCATTTCAGAAACAGGTGAGCCCTTAGAAACAAACCCTAAAGCACCCAGTTTCAATAATTGCTGAGGAATCGGTCCATCATTATGTACGGATAAAGCAATGATTTTTATTTTAGGGTATTTTTGCAACACCCTTCTACAGGCTTCAACGCCACCAATTCCTGGCATTTTGACATCCATTAAAATCACATCAGGCTGGATACTTTCCAACAGCTCTATAGCAGATTCACCACAATGAGCTACAGCAACAACATTAATATCTTCTTCTATATTAAGTAATGCCTCAATACCCGTTCGTACCAATTCATGATCATCAACTAACAAAACCTTAATCATTCAAAACCCTATGCTTCTCTGTTACTTTAATTTAGCTATTAATGATACCCCATATTACATAATCCTACAGCATCAACCACACAAAAAACCCGCACAACTTTACAACTAGAGTTTAATATTCCATATATTCAAATAGTTATGCTATTATTTTAATATGAAAAATAACACTTGGAAACACCAGCTTGCCAATAAAACAGAGTCTGTTAACTATTCCACAGCCTTAGGTCTAGTTTTTAGCATAATATTAGTCCTTTTCATTGTTTTTTATGCAGCTAATGACCCCCTTACTTTTTTAAATATTCCTGGTTTAGCCATTGTGCTTATAGGGACCATTTCTGCTGTTCTTCTCAGTTACCCTTTAAGAGATATCAAACAGGGCCTTCGTTCAATCAAGCTGATTTTTTTTTATGAAAGCTTAAACCCTCAAAAAGAAGTTGATGAAATTATTGCTGTGGCAAAAATGTGGTTTCAAAGAGATTCCATAGCCATTGAAAATGTCATTGATTCAATTCACAATCCCTATTTAAAAACGGGGTTTCAATTAATTGTAGACAAAACACCTGTGGATGACATTCTCGCCTTATTAAAATGGAGAATTGCCCGCTTACGTGCAAAAGAAAAAGCCGAATCAAATATTTTTTATAGCTTAGCCTCTTATGCACCTGCATTCGGCATGCTAGGAACTTTAGTCGGCCTGATTAACATGCTTCAAATTATAGAAATGAAGGATATCAGTGCTATTACTTCCAATATGGCGATTGCATTAATTACCACCTTTTATGGTTTATTAATGGCCAATCTAATATTCAACCCAATTGCTGTCAAACTGGAAAGAAGAACCGAGCAACGAATCATGATTATGAGTATGGTGATGGAGGGTATTACTTTAATTGCCGAGCGCCGCCCCCCTTCTTTTGTTCGCGAAACCCTCAATTCATTTATTGTCTCCTATGATAACGAACTGGAAAACCAGGAAAATAGATGAGTAAGCAAGCACCTTTAAAATACTTTGCTTCATTATCTATAGAAGAACAACTCCCTCCACCTCGCCATCATCAGCAACAAACCTGGCTACTCACTTATGTTGATGTGTTCATTTTAATTATCATGCTGGTTATTACTTTAATCGCACTCAGTGATTTCAATTCTGAAATGCAGCAGCAAAGTAAAAAAACCACCGTATCAAAAAAAATACAAAAGAAAATAGAAAAAGTAACGCCTGTTGCTCAGCAAAATACCAGCCCAGTTAAACCTAGCATTAAACAGCTTGCTGAAACGCTTACCCCCACACCCGCACCACCCATAGAAATACAACAACAAGAAATCATTGAACCGATTCAAGATAAGCAGGCAGATGCTGTTATTCAAGAAAAGCAGGCAACCATCACTGAACAGCCAGCCGAAGTCGTCAAAAAAGAACCGCTATCCCCCGTCAAAACTGATGAGAACAAACTACAACAAGACTTTAAAAATTCGCTGACGGAATTAGGACTTATAGACTCGGTCAATATGACCGTTATTCTGGGTTATGCACAACTAGAGATACAAGATAAGATTCTTTTTAAATCCTCGCAAGCTGTACTTCTCAATGCTGGAGAAGGCTTATTAAAAAAGCTCAGTACTTTATTAAAACAATCAACAGGGTTGATTTATATCGAAGGGCATACAGATAATAGGCCCATTAAAACGGCAAAATTCCCTTCTAACTGGGAGTTAGGAGCGGCTAGAGCAACCAGTGTATTGCACTATTTATCCTCGCAAAACCTGGATGCGAAGCGCCTTAGAGCGATAACTTATGGCTCAACCAAGCCCATTGCAGACAATACAACAAAACAAGGTAGAGAAAAGAATCGTCGCGTCAGCTTGATTATTAAAGTTTCTGACAAAATCGATTAAAGAACTATTAGTGACTACTCTGCGTAAATTAAAAGTGTCGCAATATTCCATCAATATTGTATTAACGGAGCTTGCTTTTAAGCCTTCCCCAGCAAGGGAAGACTTAAAAGCTGCATCTATATCATTTTAGGTTGAGTAATTACCCTTAAGAGCCTGTCCGAGAATAGATAATCCTATTAATAGGCTGTGCCTACACCGGAGGCGCATCGATGGCTATTGATGCGCTTCGTTCCTCAGCTCTTCCTATTGGCTTCTATATTGTTTTGTAAGCAATAATCAGGAGCATAAGATGCCTAATAAACAGGTTTTTCCGACAGCCCACCTTACAAGTTACCAAACCTCATCTATATAGCTAAGGTTCCTTTATTTATTATTCAGCCACATTAAAGCTAATATCTGCATTTTCTTGAAGGCTATTAAGCGCCCCATTAAAATCAGCTTGCCCAAATGCTTTAGACAAATTTGTTTCCGCTAATGCTTTCTTTGCTTTATCGCTTGCCGTCATCACACCTTCTTTAACAGCAAGCAAGTTGATCACTGTTTGAGAACCAGCCGCATCTTCAACCAAAACAACCACAGGCTTACCATCTGCTGGTTTTGCCGCTTTAAACACAGCCTGACTCACCTGCCATGGTAAATCGCCATTAGATCGTGTAATAGCAGAAAGTTTTTGTATTTTTAGACCGTATTGAGTTGCAAGCTCTGCCAATGATTGTCCTTCAACAACTGCTGACTTAATAGCTTCTGCCTTATCTGCAGTAATTTTTCTGGCTTTATCATCCAGAAGTTTAGCGCTAATAATGGGCTCAACATCTTTTAAAGCCTTTACTTCTGCTGGTTGATGCTCAAGCATTCTTAAAACAAGCAATCTGTCAGAACCCAGTTCAATAGCAGTACTATTATTACCTTTTAACACATCTTCAGAAAAGGCAGCATCAATAACGGCTGCTTGAGTGCTAATATCTGCATTAGCACTATTAGCGCTGACATCTTTTGTAAATAATGAGGTTTTATTTATTGCAATGCCTAAAGCATCGGACGCTGCTTGCAAGCTATCAGGATTCTCAAAACTCAGCTCGGTTAAGGTTTCACCCAGCTCATAAAAAGTATTTTCCGCTTCAGACTTTTGATAAGCAAGTGTTAACTCAGCTTTAACCTGGTCAAAAGATTTAACCGCCCCTTGAGACAACTCAGTCACTTTAATCAAGTGATAACCAAAAGCTGATTTTACTGGCTCTGAGACTTGATTTAATTGCAATGCACTGGCAGCATCTTCAAATGCTTTTTCCATTACACCCACATTAAATAGGCCTAAATCACCGCCTTTAGTTGCCGATAATTTATCGTCTGAAACTTCAGCAGCCAAGGCCGCAAAGTCTTTATTTGCCAGATCCTGCTTAGCTTTTAAAGCACGCTCTAATTGAACCGAATCATTGCCTGCATCTTTAGTGAAGGCAAACAAAATATGACTGATTTTTCTACGTTCTTTAGTCGTGTAAAGATCTTTTTGTTCTTCATAATAAGTCATTAGCTGCTCAGTCGATGGCTCAACTTGTTTTGCTAGTTCATTTAATGACAATTCAATATATTCAACCGCCACTTTTTCGACTGTTAAATAAGCGCTCTTATTTTGCTGATAATAATGAGTGATCTCTTCCTGAGTGGCTTGACCCTCAACTTTCTCTATAGCGACAGCAGCAATTTCTACATCACGTGTCTGATTCTGAATTTTAAAGAAGCTCTCTATCTCTTTATCCGTAGCAAAACTACTTTCTATCACGCTACGTTGGAACTGCTCCATGACCAGTGCTTTTTTAATTTTGCCTACAAATTCATTTGGAGACATTCTTTGCGCTGTTAACAATGCTTTATATTGCTTGTTATCAAACCTTCCATCTGTTTGAAAATACTCTAAGCCCTTAATAAAATCTCTGGCTGCCTGGTCAGTAACCACTAAGCCTTCACCTTCAACAAACTGTAATAAAACTTCATCCTTAATCAGTTTGTCCAAAGCCTGTTTTTTGATTTCTTTTTCATCAAAATTCATACCTTGTAAATTCTGACTATATTGAGCATAGGCTCTATTTAGATCCTGTTGAAAGAACTCTTTGTCTCCAACTGAAGCAATAGCTGTCTCACTACCCCCTCCAACATAATTTTGAATACCCCATAAAGCAAAAGGGACACAGATCAATAGTAAAATGACCCAGGCAAAAACGCCCTGTGATTTTTCTCTAATCTTTAACAACATATAGAATCCTTAAAATAAATTTGGAGTGATTAATTAAGTAAAAAGCAGGCGAAATACCTAACATTAAAGCTAAAACTGTTTTAGCTATATTTAAAGCAAAAAAAAAGCCCCAAACCTTACGGTTCGGGGCTTTCCTATTTGGCGGAGCGGACGGGACTCGAACCCGCGACCCCCGGCGTGACAGGCCGGTATTCTAACCAACTGAACTACCGCTCCAAAGTCTGGTGGGTGCTGAGGGGATCGAACCCCCGACCCTCGCCTTGTAAGGGCGATGCTCTCCCAGCTGAGCTAAGCACCCGACTAAAGAAATCTAGTTTACAGCATCTTTTAAAGATTTACCAGCTTTAAATGAAGGAATTTTTGCAGCTTTAATAGTAATCTCAGCACCCGTCTGTGGATTACGCCCTTTACGTTCAGCTCTATCTTTTACAGCAAATGTTCCAAAGCCAACTAAAGCAACAGAGTCACCATTGCTTAATGCTTCAGTTACCGCACCTAAAAAGCCATCTAATGCACGCCCAGCGTCCGCTTTTGTTAAGTCAGATGCGTCAGCCATTGCGTCAATAAGTTCCGATTTATTCATTATTTCCCCCTTAGGAAGTAAAGTGATTGTAATTATATTATATAAAAATGGGCCAGCTAATTTCGTAGAATGAGTCTCATTAAGAAACCAAGATCAAACCTGTAAAACAAACAGGGTTATTTATAACAATTGCCCTTACCCAGTGTCAAGGAAAAAACTGCCAGACAGCCCGATATTTAAGGTTTTTTTATCATCAATCAAAAAAGTATCACAAAAACATCACTATCTCAGTCTATTTTTCTGAATATTAATTAGCATGCTCTGCAACAGATCGTTGCAGAGAAGCCTACAGAAGCCAATTATCACCCCTAAAAACTAACTAATGAGCTATCCTACTTGTTTCATTGGCCTTAGCTACCTTAGAGTCTCCCTCTTTCTCCTCATTAGCATCGCTAGGCACTGGCATATATTGCAATGCATACTCAATCACCTCATCGATCCAATGTACCGGCTTAATATCCAGGTTTTGCTTAATATTTTCTGGAATATCAGCTAAATCTTTTTCATTTTTAGAAGGGATTAATACCGTGGTAATGCCGCCTCTATGAGCCGCCAGTAACTTTTCTTTCAATCCACCTATCGGTAACACTTCACCTCTCAAGGTGATTTCTCCAGTCATTGCTACATTCGCTTTAACAGGAATTTCAGTTAATGCAGAGATAATGGCTGTACACATACCTATACCTGCACTAGGACCGTCTTTTGGAGTCGCTCCTTCTGGCACATGTATATGAAGGTCATTTTTTTGAAACTTCTCATTATCAATGCCTAGTATCTGAGCTCGGCTTCTAACAACGGTCATCGCCGCCTCTATAGACTCCTTCATCACATCACCTAGCTTACCTGTTGCAGATTGCTTACCTTTTCCTGGCATCACTACCGACTCTATGGTTAACAGCTCTCCACCCACCTCTGTCCAGGCTAAACCAGTCACCTGACCTATTTGATCCTGTTCTTCAGCTAAGCCATAGCTAAACCGTTGCACACCCAGGTAATCAGCTAAATTTTCTTCCGTCACCACGACCTTAACTTTACTGGGGTTTAATAACAAGCCCTTAACAACCTTGCGACAAATCTTAGATATCTCACGCTCAAGCCCCCGCACACCCGCCTCACGAGTATAAAACCGGATAATACTTTTTATTGCTGATTCAGCAATATCAATTTCTGATACTTTTAGACCATTATTGAGCAGTTGTTTTGAGACTAAAAACCGCATAGCAATATTAATCTTCTCATCTTCTGTATAACCTGGCAGACGGATCACCTCCATCCTATCCAGCAAAGCTGAAGGAATATTCATGGTATTCGCTGTCGCAACAAACATCACATCAGACAGATCAAAATCAACTTCTAAATAATGATCGGCAAAAGTATGATTTTGCTCAGGGTCCAACACTTCCAACAAAGCCGAAGCAGGATCGCCTCGAAAATCAGCCGCCATTTTGTCTATTTCATCCAACAAAAACATCGGGTTTCTGGTTTTTATCTTAGACAGGTTTTGTAATATTTTCCCCGGCATAGAACCAATATAAGTTCGTCTATGCCCTCTTATTTCAGCTTCATCTCGAACACCACCCAATGCCATACGCACATATTTACGATTAGTTGCCCGGGCAATTGACTGCCCCAAAGAGGTCTTACCAACGCCTGGAGGCCCAACCAAACATAGAATAGGGCCTTTTAACTTCTTAACTCTTTGCGTAACAGCCAAATATTCTAAAATCCGCTCTTTAACTTTATCCAAACCATAATGCTCTGCCTCTAACACCTCTTCGGCAACCTTTAGATCATGACGGATCTTGGTTTTCTTTTTCCAGGGAACACCCACCATCCAGTCAATGTAGTTGCGCACCACCGTGGCTTCGGCAGACATTGGCGACATCAGCTTTAATTTATTTAACTCGGCATCCGCTTTGCTTTTGGCATCTTTAGACATGCCTGCAGCATTGATTTTCTTTTCTAATTCTTCAATTTCATTAGTGGCGTCATCCATATCACCCAATTCTTTTTGAATCGCTTTCATCTGCTCATTCAGATAATATTCCCTTTGATTCTTCTCCATTTGTTTTTTGACACGACCACGAATACGCTTTTCCATTTCCAGCAAATCACTTTCGCCTTCCATTAAAGTCATTAAACTTTCTAAACGCTGAACAATATCGTCCATTTCCAGCATTTGTTGTTTTTCTTCAACCTTTAAAGTCATATGTGCCGCTATGGTGTCAGCCAAACGACTTGGATCATCAATACCTGCCAATGAATTTAAGACTTCAGGCGGTATTTTATTATTAAGCTTCACATACTGATCAAAAGAGCTAATTGCTGTACGCTGCAGCACTTCCTGTTCTTTTGCTGAAATTTCAATTCGATCTGAAATTTCAGTCACTTTGGCAGCAAAATAACCATTAAACTCTTGATACTTTTCTACTTTACAACGCTTTTCACCTTCAACCAGAACCTTTACCGTGCCATCTGGTAATTTCAATAACTGCAGTATATTAGCAAGCGTTCCAGCCTTATAAAGATCATCGAACCCCGGCTCATCCATGTCAGCTTCTTTCTGAGCAACCAATAATAATTGCTTGTCATCATTCATCGCCGCTTCGATTGCATCTATCGATTTATCTCTACCAACAAACAGTGGAATAACCATATGAGGGTAAACCACAACATCTCTAAGTGGTAATACGGGGATTAATTCATCTATTTTTTTTAAATCTGTCAGCTCTTCCATCAAAGGAACCTTCTTTTAATCGTACTGTGATTTGAGTATATGGGGGAATATTTTATAAATTCAAGGGGATAACAAAGAAAGCTATCTAACAATTAATCTCCTCAATATGCTTCCGCAGGAGTGAGGGTTCAATAATACCCTTACTCCTTAGCACGCAATAAACACCACCACCCCGGTTTTCTTCAGGCAAAAAAAAAGGAATCTTGCCAGCAAGATTCCTTTTTCTATTCATAAATAACGACTTACACAACAACAGTGCAATCGTTTTATGAGCTATGCTTTTTTCTGTTCAGTTTCTTCATAAACCAATAAAGGCTCAGAAGCACCTAAGATAACACCTTCATCAACGACAACTTTACTAATATTCTCCGCAGAAGGAATTTCATACATGGTGTCGAGCAGAACATTTTCAACAATCGTCCTTAAGCCTCGAGCACCCGTTTTTCTTTCCATCGACTTACGTGCTATTGCCAATAATGAATCTTCTCTAAACTCTAATTCAGCACCTTCCATTTCAAACAAATGCTGATACTGCTTAATCAAGGCATTCTTAGGTTGGGTTAAAATTTCAACCAATGCTTCTTCATCCAGCTCTTCCAAAGTTGCAACAACAGGTAATCGACCGACAAACTCCGGTATCAAACCGTATCGAATCAAATCTTCAGCTTCAATCTGTGAAAAAAGCTCACCTACATTTTTAGTTTCATCTTTAGTTTTTATTTCTGCCGAGAAACCAATGCCACCTTTTTCTGTACGATCCTTAATCACTTTATCTAAGCCAGAGAATGCACCACCAACAATAAACAAGATATTTGCTGTATTAACTTGCAAAAACTCTTGTTGCGGATGTTTTCTCCCACCCTGAGGAGGAATTGAAGCAACAGTGCCTTCAATCAACTTTAATAATGCCTGCTGAACACCTTCACCAGAAACATCTCTGGTTATTGACGGATTTTCAGATTTTCGGGTGATTTTATCGATTTCATCAATATAAACAATGCCCGTTTCTGCTTTTTCAACATCGTAATCACATTTTTGCAGAATTTTCTGAATAATGTTTTCGACATCTTCACCAACATAACCCGCTTCAGTCAAGGTGGTTGCATCAGCAATAGTAAAAGGCACATCCAGTAAGCGCGCCAATGTTTCAGCCAATAATGTTTTACCAGAACCTGTCGGCCCAATCAGTAAAATGTTTGATTTTGCTAACTCAATATCGCCTTTTTTAGTATTGCTACGTAAACGTTTATAATGATTATAAACAGCTACCGACAACATTTTTTTAGCGCTTTCCTGACCAATTACATAACTATCAAGTTCGGCCTTTATTTCTTTAGGCTTTGGTAATTCGCCATCAGCAAACTCACTACTCCCTTCTAGCTCTTCCTTAATAATGTCATTACACAGCTCAACACACTCATCACAAACATAAACGGATGGGCCTGCAATTAGCTTTCTTACTTCTTCTTGACTTTTACCACAAAAAGAACAATACAGTAATTTTTCATCATCCTTACTGCCTTTTTTGTCTTTACTCATAAATCAAGCCCTCATAACACACTACTAAAACTAAAGAATATACGGAAACTACTATAATAATCAATATTATTTACTTTCAACAGGCTCTCTATTTGTTAAAACCTGATCAATCAGCCCATAGTCAACAGCATCCTGAGCACTCAAGAAATTATCTCTATCGGTATCTTTCTGGATTTTTTTTACATCCTGCCCGGTATGATGAGACAAAATATTATTAAGCTTTTCCCTTATCAAAAGTATCTCTTTGGCATGTATATCAATATCTGATGCCTGCCCCTGAAACCCACCTAAAGGCTGGTGAATCATAACTCGAGAATGAGGCAAACAAAATCGCTTGCCTTTAGCCCCGGCAGTCAACAACAAAGAACCCATACTTGCAGCCTGACCTATACACATCGTGCTGACATCAGCTTTAATAAATTGCATGGTGTCATAAATTGCCATGCCAGCGGTGACAGACCCACCTGGCGAATTAATATATAAGTGTATATCTTTATCCGGGTTTTCCGACTCTAAAAACAATAGCTGAGCAACCACAAGGTTAGCCATGTAATCTTCAACCTGTCCAACCAGAAAGATAACTCGTTCTTTTAATAGACGTGAATAAATATCAAAAGAACGTTCACCTCTGGCAGTCTGCTCAATCACCATGGGTACTAATCCACCCGCTGCCTGCGGTGAAATGTGTGATGAGTTCAATTGATTAAAATCATTATACTGATTCATATTTAACCTTGTGTTAAGCCCTTGTTATTGTTGTTGCTGTTGTTTTTCCATAACATCTTCAAAACTAACCGTTTCATCAGAAACCTTAGCCTGATCAACAATCCATGAAACAGTCTGGTCTTCTAAAACCATTTGCTTCACTTCATTTAGGCGACTCTCATCAGCATAATACCATTCCAACACATCTTCAGGTCTTTCATAGCTGCTAGCCATATCTTCAATCGTTGACTTAACTTTAGCATCATCAACTTTAATTTCATTCTGCTGAATAATTTCACCTAAGATAAGACCCAAAGCTACTCTACGTTTCGCCTGACCTTCAAACATATCTTTTGGCAGGTCAAGATCTTCAAGACTCATACCCTGTTTTTTCACATTAGCCTCATAAGGCTTCATCACATTTTTAATTTCTTCGTCAACCAATGCATTAGGAATAGCAATCTGTACTTTTGCATACAACTCATCCATCACTGCATTTTTTAACTTGCCTTTTAAGCCTAAAGCCAATTCTCTTTCCATGTTAGATTTAACATCTACATTAAAAGAATCTAAGGAACCATCTTCTACACCGTAAGCTTTAATAAACGCTTCATCAATTTCAGGCAAGGCTGCTACTTCAACTTTAGACAGCTCAACTTCAAACTCAGTTACTTTGCCCGCTAATTTCTCATTACCATATTCTTCAGGAAAAGTAATTTCAAAGGTTTTATTAGCACCTGCTTCCAGACCAATCATTTCATCTTCAAAGCCAGGAATCATCTTTCCTTCACCGATTTCTAGCGGATAATCCTCAACCTTACCATCAGTAAAGTTTTCGCCTTCACAGACACCAGAAAAACTAACCGTCACACGATCACCTTTCTCAGAAGCCTTTTCAGCAACAGCCCAGTCTTTCTTTTGCTCTCTTAGTTTTGCAACCATCGCATCAATATCAGTTTGCCCAACCGTTGCAACAGGTCGCTTAATTTCTAGAGCAGAAACACCGTCTAGTGATATTTCAGGATAAACTTCAAAGATAGCAGTATATTGAAAGCCTTCAGCATCTACTACAGGTTCAATATGTGGATGCCCTGCCGGATTGATTTTTTGCTCTTGCAATGCTTCAAAATAGCTTGATTGAATCAAGTCTCCAGTCACCTCACCTTTTACTCTATCCGCATACATCTTTTTTACCACGCGAACGGGGACTTTACCTGGGCGAAAACCATCAATTTTAACTTCGCGCGCTAACGACTTAAATCGGATATCCATCTTTTCCTGAAGCATTTCTTCAGAAAGGCTAACAGTCATTTTACGGCTTAATTCCGATGTCTTTTCGACAGAAACTTGCATTATTTACCTCAAAATTGTGTGATTTTAAATACCGATAGTCGGCAACTCATATTTATACTAGTCCAACTATCAACTGATACCAGTTTTTTATCAACTATCTCTAAATATAAATAAATCAAAATAATGAATAGCTTGGACTTGCTGTGAAGTTAACAATGATTATCGCTAACTTTAATAAATCAATGTGGTGCGAGCGGAGAGACTTGAACTCTCACATCAAAAGATACTGGTACCTAAAACCAGCGCGTCTACCAATTCCGCCACGCTCGCCTGCATTGAGCTGGCTATTATAACCAAAGAAAATAATTATACAACTATTTATTTAAAATAAATTAACCGCTTGCTAAAAATAAAGCCATTCATCACGGCTAAGCTACTTATATACAACAGAAAAACTTCTACAACCACAGATCAATCACTTTGCAACTCACGAACAACAAAACCATAAGCAACTTGATTCTATTACTAAGGAACCTTAAAAGAATGAACTTACCCGCTTTAAAGCTCCACTACCATTAAGTTTAAGAGTAATGGTAGTGGAGCGCAGTGCTTTAGCCTGCATTAGGCACCTCGCAATAAATAAACCATTACTCATCGTTCCTACGCTCCAGCGTGGGAACTATTTTGGTCGTTTATTTATTTCGAGTTACCTTAGTAGCCTAAAATAGCAGTGCTAAAGCACAGCGCCTCGATAAGCTTATTTTTATAGCCAAATTATCATGATTGGGTATGAATATTTTTATGATACCCCTAATAGAACCATTATTTTAAACTGAACAAGGATTCAAAACACCCGATCCTTAACGGTGAGATAGCCTATATTATTTCAGCTATAGAAATAGCCGCTAGCCAGGAGGCCATTGCATTTGTCGGCCACCTAATAAATGCAGGTGTAGATGAAAGACTTCTTGCCCACCTTTTTCATTACAATTAAAAACCGTCCTATAGCCATCATCAGCCAGACCTTCTTGCTTAGCTATTTTAATTGCCGTTGTCAGCAGTTTTCCCGCCAACTCAGAATCATCCAGCTCATTTAAAGTCGCCACATGTTTCTTGGGAATAATCAAAATATGCACAGGGGCTTGCGGACTAATATCCCTAAAAGCTAGCACACTTTCATCCTGATACACTATATCAGGCTTAATTTCACCTGCAGCCATCTTACAAAACAAGCAATCACTCATACCACCTCCAAAACAACATTCTTAAAGCATATCCCTTCGCCCTGTAAAGGCATGGGATAAAGTACCGCTATCAATAAATTCAAGCTCTCCCCCCATCGGTACACCATGCGCTATCCTGCTAGCCTGAACATTATGCTTCCTGGCAATTTCAGCGATAAAATAAGCAGTCGCCTCACCTTCCACCGTGGAATTGGTTGCTAAAATTATCTCTTTAATCTCGCCTGTTGCAAAGCGTTTTTGCAGTAAATCCAAACCCAGCTCATCTGGCCCTATACCATCCAGCGGAGACAGTCGACCATGCAGAACAAAATACAAACCCTTAAATACTGTTGCCTGATCAACCACCCAGACATCAGCAGGACTTTCGACCACACAGACAATAGAACTATCTCTGGAAGCTTGAGCACAAATATCACAAACATCCGTATCTGTTAAGGTTCGGCATTGTTGACAATAAGCAATTTCATCAACGGCTCGCAGCAGTGTATTCGCTAACTGCCTAGCCCCATTACGATCTCGTTGCAACAAATGAAATGCCATTCGCTGCGCAGACTTGGGACCGACACCAGGCAAACAGCACAAACTCTGAATCAATTGCCCTAGCAGCCCTTTTCCTTGCATTAGAATGGCATTTGAAAACCAGGAGGCAAAGGCAGACCAGAAGTAACCTCGGCCATTTTTTCTTTTTTCATTTTAGACACTTTATGCACAGCATCATTAAATGCCGCGGCAACCAAGTCTTCCAGCATATCCTTATCATCACCCAGCAAGGAATCATCTATCGTTATCTTTCTTACTTCACGCTTGCCTGTCATTACAACTGACACCAAACCACCACCAGACTCACCCAGAGTCTGCATAGCCGCCAATTCATCTTGTGCCTTTTTAACATCTTCCTGCATTTTTTGGGCTTGCTGCATAATATTGCCCAGTGCATTTTTCATCTTTTCTCCGCCTTATTTACTGTTATTTATAATGGCTCAATAGTACCTGGCATGACTCGAGCATCAAAATTTTCCTTTAATGCCTGAACATTTTCATCATTATTAATCGAATCAACCGCAGCTTGCTGCCTATCTTCTCGTTGCTGGCTAAGCTGTTGCGCCGGGGTTGTATTTTTAGTCACTTCCGACTTGATATGCAACTTAACAGGCTTACCACAGTAACCCTGCAATGCTTGCTGCAATTTCTCTTCAGCTTTAGAAGTGTGTAACTGCGTATGCCCAGGGGTCAACACCAGCTCACAGACCTTATCATCCAGACTAGTCAGCACACAGTTATTAGCTAGCTCTCGCGTCATACCTCCAACACCCATAGCCACCACAATACCTGCCCATTCCTTATCGCCAACACTCGTCACCTCAGCTTGATTTTCTTTCAACTCTGGCACTATTGCTGCAACTGCCTTGCTGACTACTGGACTGACGACTTTTTTAACCGTAGCTGGCACTTTCAAGTTGCTAT
>Ga0209707_1000560_pt1 | contig 22066 bp, 20 predicted proteins | sample EN4Hudsemesocosm_FD_184630 | JGI IMG/M metagenome (GOLD analysis project Ga0209707, IMG submission 184630) | Methane-oxidizing microbial communities from mesocosms in the Hudson Canyon - EN4B Hudson Canyon (SPAdes) (version 2) | ecosystem: Environmental > Aquatic > Marine > Cold seeps | place... | reverse complement strand
TCATAAATCACTTCTGGCTCTGGGGGACTGCTTAAATGATGGTCGATATGTTTAAAGCGGATAATTCTGTTAGTTTCAGCCACATACAGATTCATATCCTTATAAGCTACTCCATTAGGCATATATAGATTAGTGGCAATCACATATCGCTTATCGGCAATACCATCGCCAGTAGTATCTACAACAGCATAAACATCACCTTGTTTACGTGTACCAACATACACTACTCCGCTGTCACTTAAAGCCAGTGTACGAGCATTGGGGACATTATCCGCATAAATTGAAATTTTAAAACCAGCGGGCAACTGTAATTGCTTTAATACCGCATTATGACTTTTCTGGGCTGCAAAGCTACTGTTAACAGCCAGCAGGGAAAAAAATAGGACTCGAATAAGTAACATTTTCACTCTCCTTATTAAACTTTTAACTATCTTAACAGTCCAGTGCATTGAATTTAAGTTTTTACTCCCCCATATTTCAATTAAATATTACTAAATAAAAAGAAGGTATCTAAAAATGATGCGAATTTTACTTTTTCTAGCTACAAACGTGGCAATAATGATTGTTATCAGTATTGTCTTCAGTATTTTTGGCATTGGCAGTACCTTGCAGGCCAATGGTGTTGATCTTAACCTGAACGCCCTTTTAGTGTTGTCAGCCGTCATCGGGATGACTGGCTCATTTATTTCATTAGCCATATCAAAATGGTCTGCCAAAAGAGCAATGAATGTTCATGTGATTGAAAACCCACAAAACCAGACTGAACAATGGCTAGTTTCATTAGTAGCTAAACAAGCCAAGGAAGCGGGTATTGGCATGCCTGAAGTCGGTATTTTTGAAACCCCTGAACCCAATGCTTTCGCAACAGGCATGAGTAGAAATAGTGCTCTAGTTGCTGTTAGCACTGGTCTTTTACAAGCTATGAGTGCCGATGAAGTTGAAGCCGTAGTAGGTCATGAAATTAGCCATGTCGCTAATGGCGATATGATCACCATGGCTTTAATGCAAGGCGTTGTTAATACCTTCGTCTACTTCTTTGCTTCAATTATTGGTCACTTTGTCGATAGAGTTATTCTAAAAAATGAACAAGGCCATGGTATGGGCTATTACATTACCCAGATGATCGCTCAGGTTGCCCTATCCTTCCTGGCATCCATGCTGGTGATGTGGTTCTCTCGTTACCGTGAATTTCACGCCGATGCAGGTGGTGCAAGCCTGGCTGGGAAAGAAAAAATGATCGGTGCTTTACGTGCTTTACAACGCGCCCATAGCCCAGAAGATTTACCAGGACAACTAGCGGCATTTGGAATCAATGGTGGTGGCGTACAAAAGTTGTTTATGAGCCACCCGCCTCTTGAAGAGCGTATAGCTGCATTACAAAACAAGCGTTAATCCCCGTTATTATTGTAGAGACGTTGCATGCAACGTCTCTACGCCCCTCATCAAGACGTCAATCATTAACTCAACTAAGAATAATAAAGTCAGGCGATGCTAAAGAGACTGTGGAAGTATTAAGCTCTTACCCCCCTCTTTAGCAAAGAGGGGGTAGGGGAGATTTGAATTACAAAATAAAATCTTTAAAATAAATGACTTTGTTTTTTTATAAAATCCCCCTCTATCTCCCATTGTACATGGATGTAGTAGTGTCGCATGAGGCAGGAGCCGGTTGCGACCTTTTCCAAAGGGGGAGGTCAAAAAGAGAATACTTTCACAGTCTCTAAAGCCTCTCTTCCAAACAATTTACTGATATTGATCAAGACCTGCTTTTCTCAAGGTGAAAAGGATTGTACCGATTAAAAATGAAAGTTTTATGACACATTGTAAACAATTTAGAAACAAACCATAACTATCAACACCCATTGTTTACCATTTGTGTCTTCAGTATAATTACCCCGTATTCTAAAGAAATACACTACTTTTTAACTAACAAGAGAGAATTTAAAATGAACAACTTAAAAAAAGACATCTTAACTGGAGTAATGTTTGTTACTGGAATATTCGGATTTATTTCTGGAGAATTCATTATTTCATCAACATTATTCGCATCTGCTGCAATTTCTAGCAATATTGACCTTAGTAACAAGCAATCAAACCTATAGATTCTAATATGCAAACAATCATCTCAAATTAAATGCTTTCAAGGCCTGATTGCCTTGAAAGCTTTAACACTTGCTTTTATCTTAAAAACATATCAAAATTCAACGTTTCAACTAGATCAACACAGATCACTATAAGCAATACTCTTTTGCTTAGCCAAAAACTCCATGCGCTCACACCAATTCATACGCTTTTCATTACAGCTCGCTTATGAGCAATATCTAAAAGTCTACCAAGGAACCGCACAAAATATATCAGTCGTTGCTGACGACGGTCGTAGAATTGCTTTTCCTGCTCGAAATATTCAATCATTTCTGACTAAAGATGGAATTTCAGGCCGTTTTGAAATGGAATTAACCGCTGAGAATAAATTTATTTGTATAAAAAAATTATCTTAATGCCTGATTAACTTTTCTAATGCCTCTTTTAAGGCAATATATGGCATTAAAGTCGCGCCTGAAAGCAGCTCCACTTTATGATATAAATTTTGATAATGCTTTAGTTTTTGTTTCCTTCTATGCTCAGAAAAATAATCACTCAAGCTCGCCTTAGCCAGAACCCTCTCTTTAATAATATCTGCTATCATCTGCTTCAAGTCATTTTGTAACTCTAGTCGAACCTTTTGCTCCCAATAGTCTTCCAACTGAATATTTTTTAAATAACTTAATACCTCATCTAAACCTAAGAAAGTACTTGTTTCTTTATACATTTGAAAAATGGATAAAAAATGACTGTTAGCTTCAACTGTTAAGCTAACTAAATAGGGAAAATCTTCGCAACTCTCAATAAAACAAATATTTTCAGCTAACGCGCCTGAATAACCCGACTGTTTATAATGCTCAATTTGCTGATTGATAGAGTTTGAATCTTTTAAATTGTGTTGAAAAAACAACTGGTATTGCTGAAAGTATGATTGATAACATGTCAGCATTTCCTCGCTAGGCTGATGCTTTTTATCATTGAGCAATGCCCATCGACAAAACCCCAGTAATATTCTTTCAATCACCAGTAATACAGCATATTGATGCTCTGTATTAATATTATTATCCAGATCAAAAATTTGTTGCCTTATGCTTTCGGCCCCTATCACCTGATCAAAGATCAAGTAACACACACTACTTTCAAGCACCGTTTTTTTATCAAAACCCAATTGCAAAAATAGGCAACCAGCCTGGTTAATAATTTTATTACTTATACAAGTGGCTTTTATTTCTTGTGCCAAAGGATGAGAGATAGCATCATCAGCATAATCATCTGTTATTTGTCTGGGGAAATAATCTAATAAAAATTGTTCAAAGTAATCATGCTTTAAAAACTCAGCATCGTCGAAAATAACTTGAGTCAAATACATTTTACTCGCCGCCATTAATACCGATAATTCAGGACGCGTTAATTGTTTTGGGTGTCGAGCGAGAATTTCCTTATCCTGACAAAAAGACTCTATTTCCTTATCGAAATAATTTGCTGTCTGTAGTTGATCGGCTAACTGTAAATACGCTTTTAACTGCAATGAACAGCGTATTTGTTCCAATGATAAACACAAAGTCTGCTTATAATTGTTTTCTAGCACTGATTGACTCACCTGCTCTGTAACACTCACAAAGACTAACGGGGAATCTATTATCTTTTTTTGCTGCTGCAAGCTTGCTAATAAAATCTTTATATTAACCTCATGGTCTGATATATCCACACCTGCAGAATTATCAATCGCATCGGTATTAATCCGACCACCAGCCAAAGCATATTCAATACGTGCTTTTTGAGTAAAAGCTAAATTAGCCCCCTCCCCCACTACATTGGCATTTATTTCAACCGCATCGACACGAACAAAATCATTCGTTCGATCTCCAACTTCAAGATGATTTTCTGTGCTCGCTTTAACATAAGTACCAATGCCACCTAACCATAACAACTCTATCTTTGCTTTTAATAAATAACGGATTAAGGTTTCACCATCAATGGTTTTGTATCGTATCCCCAACCATTGTTGCATTACCTTTGAAACTGAAATAGTTTTGCAATCACGTTTAAAAATACCTCCACCTTCGGAAATAAGTTGACGATTATAGTCATCCCAACTTGAACCAGGCTGCTGAAATAAACGTTGTCGCTCCAGAAATGATGCGTGTAGGTCTAAAGGACTTGGATCAATAAAAATATGCGTACCACTGACGGCAGCCAATAACTGTATCACTGGCGATAACAACATGCCATTACCAAAGACATCACCATCCATACTCCCAATACCTATCACGCTGAAGGCTTGTTGTTTTATATCTTTTCCTAACTCTCTGAAATGTCTTTTTACACTTTCCCATGCACCCCGTGCTGTAATACCCAGTTTTTTATGGTTATAGCCCATAGAGCCACCACTGGCAAACGCATCTGCTAACCAGTAGCTATAATCTTTTGCAACTGAATTGGCCAAGTCTGAAAACTGGGCCGTCCCTTTATCAGCAGCGACCACCAGATAAGGGTCAGTATCATCATAACTAATAAGACCAGGCAGTAGAACGGCTTTATTTTCAATATAATTATCGGTTAAATCTAATAAGCCCTTAATAAAAGTGATATAAGCTTTTTCCCCTGCCTCTCGAAAACAGGCGTCAGCACATTGTTTTTTTACAATAAATCCGCCTTTGGCCCCTTTAGGAATAATCAATACATTTTTACTCATCTGAGTTTGCATCAAACCTAATATTTCACTACGAAAATCATCAATACGATCAGACCAGCGTATTCCTCCTCTGGAAATTTTCCCGCCGCGCAAATGCACGCCTTCCATATCGACAGCATGGACATAAATTTCATTTATTGGTTTTGGGGTAGGCATATCAATCACACCTAAACTATTTATTTTAAATGCAATAAAATAATGCTCTAAATCTCGCCTAACATAAAAATTACAGCGTACCGTTGCATCAATAAGATTAAACAAAGTGCGTAAGATACGATCATGATTAATATCCACCACCGACTCAATCACTGCAGCCAATTTTATGCGTAAAGGAAATAATGCCTGCTCTTCTCTTTCTTGTCTATCAAGCCATTTCTGGTTTGGTCTGAAACGAGCATCAAAGTAATTAAATAAATTTAGAGCCACATCAGGATTACTGATCAATGCATGATGAAAACTATCTTGGGTGGATTTATAAGCTAATTGTAAAAAATAATTTCGATAGGCTCTAAGCACGTCAATCTGTTGCCACGAAAGACCTATTAAAGTGAGTAGACTATTAAGCGGGTCATTTTCAACCTTGTTATTTAATACGGCTTGAATCATATTTAACAACGCGTTTTTTAACCGACGAAGAGAAGTAACTTGTGGATTGGCAACGGTGATGCTGAAGCTTTTAATAAATACGCGTTCTGTTTCTATATCCAGTGAAAATTGCGATTGGTCGATAATGCGTAAATTTAAATTGGCTAGTATGGGGAAATACTCATCTAAAAAACGCTGTTCAAGACTGTAAAAATGCAGCCTGTAATGATTTTTCTCTCGAGCAGGGTTTATTAAAGCCACCTGCTCGGCTCTAGTCTGCAAAGTCTTTTCAATTGAAAAAATATCTCTGAGTGCATAACGAGGCGGTAATGATCTTTGATAATCCTCTAAAAAAACAGCTTGATATTTTACCCATAACGCTGCGCTTTCTTGCTTTTTACAAGTACGCCTTATCAATTTTTGCAAGCTGTGTTGCCAAGCTATGCCTGTTTCACAAGCCTTACAATCACTATTCGAATTGCCTGCCATAACAATGCCCCTCTAAACTAGTGATTTCCTGATTTCAAGCATATTACTACCGGCTAGATTTTTATAACTCACTGAATCCATCAATGTTCTTATAAAAAACAAGCCCATCCCTCCTTCTTTAGGATGATCAAAATCAGGATTAGCGATTGATTCAAGATCGAAGCCCTGACCATGATCATATACCCGAATAATTAACTCCTTTTCTTGAATATCTATATTAACCCTAACTGTATCTTTAGGATCTTCCAAGTTAGCATGTTTTATCGCATTTGTTGTTGCTTCAGTTAAAACCAGATTTAAATGATAGGCCAAAGCCTCCCTATCACCAGAAAAATCTTCCAGGTCCTTAGCAATATGTTCACCAATACTGCCTATCAAATTAAGATACTTAGTTTGAGTTGGGATAACGACATCGACTTGAAAGTTTGCTGTAGAATTCATGCCCCCTCCTAAGAGTCAATCTCAAAAATATCGTTTAAATCAGCATGAATTTCAAATACCCTGTTCAAGCGAGTTAGTTCAAACATGGATAACACCTGGTTTTGAATATTAGATAAAGCAAGCTGGCCAGATTTTGCTTCTGCATGTTTAAACCCAGACAATAAAGCCCCTAAGCCAGAGCTATCGACAAACTTCACCTGTTCCAGCTGCACAACGATATTAACAGCTCCTTTTTCAATCATATGTAAAATATAATCTTTTAAATCTGCTGAATTATGGGCGTCAATACGCTCGTCCTTAACAAACAGAACATTAAAATCTTTTATTTTTTCTTCAATCAAATTCATTTTTCAATCTTCTTCTGTGATTAAGAACTAGCTTAGAATACTATCGAACTGGAAAAGACTTAGATCCTATAGGATCTGCTAGCATTTGCCCATAGCAACACCCTTTTATTAAGAAGTTCATCCAATAATCCTCGTTTAACTTAATTCAGTTAAATTGCTCCCTGTACTAATAAAGCAAAATAAATTGAAATTATTCCCTAGTTATTTAGTCTACTATTACTCAGAAAGATTCATTTAAATGTTTCATCTTCGGTAGGGAGTGTGAAATGAAAATTTTAATTACTGGTGGCACAGGCTTTATAGGCAAAACGCTATGTCCCTTTTTATTGGCTAAAAACCATCAATTAACAGTACTGAGTCGCCGACCAAAACAAGTCCCTGCTCTGTGCGGTAAGTCTGTTAACGCTATTAGTCACATTGAACATTTAACAGCCTCCGACTCATTTCATGCCATCATAAACCTTGCAGGTGAAGGTATTGCTGATGCCCGCTGGAGCAAAGCCAGAAAACAAAAACTGCTAAATAGTCGAATTAACACCACTAAACAACTTATTGCTTATATTAATAGAGCTGACATTAAGCCCGAGGTATTAATTAGTGGTTCAGCAGTTGGTTACTATGGCAATAGTGGTTCCAAAATACTCAATGAGCAGTCCCTACCCCATGAAGAATTTTCTCATCATTTATGTGCTCTCTGGGAATCCGCTGCAATAAAGGCCGAAAAACTGTCGGTAAGAACGTGCATAGTCAGAACAGGCTTAGTGATAGGAAATGATGGTGGCTTTGTTAAGCGCATGCTATTACCTTTTAAATTAGGTTTAGGTGGCCCAATAGCCGATGGTCAGCAATGGATGTCCTGGATACACCGCAGTGACTATATCGCTATCATAAATAAGTTACTTAATTCAGCCACCTTACAAGGTGTATTTAATGCAACGGCACCCGAGCCCGTCACTAATGCAGAATTTACCAAAACTTTAGCACAGGTATTGAAAAAACCCGCATTTATACCAGCCCCTGCTCTGCTTGTAAAAATATTACTCGGTGAAATGGCCGAATTACTTATAAGTGGTCAACGTGTTTTACCCGCACGGCTTGAAAAAGCAGGATTTGAATTTAAATTCACATCATTAACTCATGCTTTAAATGATACGCTCTATACAAAAATAGAAAGGAATTAAAATGAAAGTTATCATTATTGGTTCAGGTATTGCTGGAATCACATTTGCAGAAAAGTTTCGTGAGCTATCAGCCGAGGCAAAAATTACTTTGCTGACTAAAGAAACCGACGGCTATTACTCCAGGCCCCAGCTATCGAAGGGATTTAGTCAGGATGATATAGAGCAATCCATCATCATCAAACCTTTTAATGAGTTGCTAAATAATAAGATCTGTATTATCAATGGCGTTGAAGTCACCCAGATTAACCGCAGTAAACAATGTATAGATATAAAAGGGGTTGATGAAATAGAAAGCCTGGAGTATGACATCTTAATCCTTGCCATGGGATCAGCAGCATTTATCCCTCCCCCCTTGTTACCCTATCAAGATTACTTTTATCTATTTAATAGCCTAGCCGATTTAAAAAAGCTTCGTAAATTTAGACAGTCCATATTACAACAAAATAAGCGTCCTCATTGGGCAATCATTGGAGGTGGCTTAATTGGTTGCGAAGTAGCATCAGACCTAGCACTGACCAATGACCAGGTCACTATTTTCCATGCGATGGATAGACTAATGGAAAGACAATTAGAGCAAGATGACTCAGAAATCTTACTCAAAGTATTACAAAAATCAGCAGTAAATATCCGCTTAAACCAAGCAATCACAATGCTATCTAAATCTGCTAATAAAGTACAGATTAGTACGAACAGTGCTCAAAGTGAATACGATAGCATTATTCTTGCCTGTGGATTTAAACCTCGAACAGACCTTGCAACACAAGCTGGGCTAATAACAGGACGAGGAATTAAGACCAATCAATTTTTACAAACGAATGACCCAAATATTTTTGCTTTAGGTGATATTGCTCAATTACCCAATGGCAAACTCTATGCTTTTATAAAACCCATTTATCATCAAGCCTTATGGTTAGCCCACTATTTAAGCAAACAGGAAAAACAAGCCTGGGAGCCACCAGCCTTTAGCCCATCGGCCAAAGTTAATCACTTTGAAGCCATACACCCTTATCTGTTTTAATTGATATAGCATCAAACTATGAAAATAAACACTACCAAAACAGAACAAAGCAAAATAAATCTATTCATTATGCAAACAGCCATTGAACAAAGTGCCAGCGCTGTTGTAATAACCAACGCCCAAGGTTCCATTGAATACGTTAATCCAAAATTCATTGAACTGAGCGGCTATTCAGCTGAAGAACTCATCGGTCATAACCCAAAAATACTCCAAGCAGGTAATACATCGGCTCAACAATATAAAGCAATGTGGCAAGCTTTACTGGAAACAGGTGAATGGCAAGGTGAGCTGAAAAACAAAAAGAAAAATGGTGAAATCTATTGGGCTCATGAATGCATTAGCGTAGTAAAAAATGAACGAGGGGAAATCACCAATTTTTTAGCTGTTGAAGAAGATATAACTCAACGTAAGCAAGTAGAAAGTGCATTAATAGAAAGTGAACAACGTTTCACTCAAATGGCTGAAATGACTGGAGAATGGCTATGGGAACAAGATGCCAAGGGCTATTATATATACAGCAGTAGCGCTGTTAATACTATTCTGGGGATCAGCCCAGAAATGATCCTGGGTAAGCATTATAGTGAACTTTTAACGGTAGAAGATAAGTCCACCTTACAAGTTAATTCCACTCTGAACAAACCCTTTTATGCCTTATGTAATCATTACTTGCATAAAAATGGTCAACGAGTCATAACTGAATCTACAGGATTACCTATCACCAATAATGAAGGGCAGTTAATAAAATGGCGAGGCGTTGACCGTGACATTACCGCAAAGAAACATTATCACGATGCCTTAATAGAAAGTGAAAAACGCACCCGCCTCATTATTGAAAGCGCACTGAATGCTATCGTTATTATGGATGCAGATGGTATTGTTAATGACTGGAATCATCATGCAGAAACAATGTTTGGCTGGTCAAAACAACAGGCTGTCGGTCAACAGCTGGAACAACTCATCATTCCACAACGCCTGCAAAATGCACATAAACAGGGGCTAAATCATTATCTGACTAGCGGTGAAGGCCCTATTCTAAATAAATTAATTGAACAGACTGCTGTTCGAAGAGATGGTAGCGAATTTCCAGTAGAACTCAGTGTTTCGCCTTTAAAAGTAGGGAACAGTTACATTTTCAGTGGCTTTATTCATGATATAAGCGAAAGAAAACAGACTGAACAACAAATTCGCCAGGCTCAAATCAACTTAGCCTATAGACAGAGCGAAATGAATATTGCCCGCCGTATTCAATCATCTTTACTGCCATCGGCAGCAATCAAAACCGATGATTTTGAAATCGAAGGCTTTTGTTTACCTGCTGATCAGGTCGGCGGTGATTATTTCGATTATTTTTTTAGCGACCAGGATAATCTGGATATAGTGATGGCGGATGTATCGGGGCATTCTATAGGCCCGGCCCTGTTCATGGTGGAAACCCGAAGTACCATTCGCACTCAAGCTAATTGGCCAACTAAGCCAGCAGAAACCTTAACCATTTTAAATAATTTTCTTTATCAAGACCTGGATACTGCTGATTATTTTATTACCTTATTCTATTTACAATACAACAGTAAAAACAAACAGTTATCTTTCGCCAATGCGGGCCATCCTCCCCCCTTATTACTAAAGCAAGGCGAATTACAATGTGAACAACTGGATGCTGATGGATTGATTATAGGCGTCCGTAAAAATGTCAGTTTTGAAGAAAAATCCTTTATCATGGATACAGGCGATTTGATTCTACTTTATACCGATGGTTTAACAGAAGCCGAAAATCCTGCAGGTGAATTTTTCGGTATACCAGCCGTTTGTAATATTCTGCTTCAACACGCCCAGCATTCTCCAAAATTCATTATTGAAATAATCATCAAGCAATTAAAACAATTCTGTCAAAGCAACTCATTTAAAGATGACGTGACATTAATGATATTTAAACGAACGTGATTGTGAGGCCTCTACTTAATTTATCACAGCAATATGTTGCTGGTTAATTTATTGATCTTTAAAAAAGTTCAATATCGCCTTCTTCTACAAGCTCTTCCAAAACCCCCTTAGTAATCAGCTCTTCATAAACAAACAGTTTATTTCTACCATTCTCCTTAGCATAATATAAAGCTTGATCTGCACGACCAACAATATCACTCGAAATAGCATGTTGTTCTAAAATCTGTGTTGCGCCGATACTAACTGTTACCTGACCAACTTGAGGGAAATGAAACTCTTCTATAGCTATACGAAATCGCTCAAAAACATCCTTAGCTATCTGTTGATTAGTAACCTCTACAATGGCAATAAACTCTTCTCCACCAAAACGAAACAACAAATCTTTTGTCCGGAATGTTTGTTTCATTACTTGTGATAGCAACAGCAAAACCTCATCACCATAGACATGACCGAAGGTATCATTAACCCGTTTAAAATGATCAATATCTAAAATAGCTAACCAATATTCAGTTACATTACTATGTTCCCTTTTTTCAATGCCTGGATAGAGCTTTACCTCATTAGCACTATTGAGAATATCCTGTATTTTGGAAACATTCTCGTCAAAGGTTTTTCTATTAAGTAAGCCTGTTAGCTTATCCTTTTGATTTTCTTCTAATAAACTATGAAAATTGTTTGAAATGCTCAATAAACTAGCAATGATCATATTTTCTGATTCTGTTAGCTGTTTATATAAATTTAACGATAAATACCCGACAATTCCTTTTAATCCATCTATCGGGTAAACCATGTAAAACAAGCCATCATGCTGAGTTGTATATACGCTATCTGTTGACTCTATCCAATCTTTTGCTTGTTTTATTTCTTGCGGAATATCAATGTTAGCAACTTGGATATCTTTGGATTGAATAATTTTGTCATTATTTTCAGTATGTTCAGTTTCTGGTGAATACTGAAGTAAGCGACAAGACCCTTGAATATTATTGAATTTATAAATGCAAATTTCTTCTGCTTTTAGCATCTCTGCTATTGACTTTAAAAAACTAATTTCAAAAACTTCAATATCTCTAATTGAAGTTAATGAAGCAATTTCATGCAAAATAACACCTGAACTTTCAGCTTTTTTTGTCATAAGTCAATTATCACTTTTAAACTACAGACTCTGATTCTATCACTTTTTATATCAAGTAATTAGCAATTATCTTAAAGAAAGTTAAGTTTAAAACCTATACTGAGTTATGTATTTTAATAATCGATTAACGGGCTAACATGTTAGTTAGGTAGCTAGCTTAATGTACTAAATCATCTGAAACTGAATGACTCACTTACAGCCAAAAGCGGACCGTCAGATTTGTTTTAGCGCCTATACTCATCAGGGTTAATTTGATATTTTTTAAGTTTGTTGTAGACAGCCCGAGTTGAGATTTCCATGCTGGATGCTATTTCTTTAATACTTCCCTGATACTGCTGCAATGATTTTTTCAAAAATGCTTGCTCAACATCTGCTATGGCTTGTTCTTTTTGTTGCTTCCAGTTGTTAGTCTGGAGTTTAGGTTCTGACAGGTCTAACTTTAATTCTGTTAATTCATTACCTTTAGTAAACAATAGGCTGCGTTCTAAAGTATTTTCTAATTCACGAACATTTCCCGGCCAGTGATAAGCACGAATTTTCTGCATCACTTCACGACTGACCGATTCTACTGTTTTGTTATGTTTCTGGCTCATTCTTTGCAGAATTAACTGTACCAACGCAGGTAAATCACCGGGTCTTTCATTAAGTGAGGGTATTGCAATTTCAACCACATTAACCCGGTAATATAAATCCTTACGGAATAATCCTTCATCAACTTTTCGCTGTAGATTGACATTAGTTGCAGAAATAATGCGCAAATCAACTTGTATGGGTTGTTTTCCCCCGACCCTCTCTAATTCACCTTCCTGTATAACTCTTAGTAAACGCGTCTGCGCTGCTGGTGACAAGGAATCCACTTCATCTAAAAACAGGGTGCCACCTTCTGCTCTTTCAAAAAAGCCTTGATGGACTTCAATTGCCCCCGTAAATGCCCCTTTTTCATGCCCAAACAATGCACTTTCTAGTAAACTTTCTGGGATGGCACCGCAATTAATAGGCACGAAAGGTTTATTACAGCGCTCACTCATTGCATGTATCGCTCGCGCAACCAGTTCTTTACCTACCCCTGTTTGCCCATAAACAAGTATGGTCGCTGAGGTAGGTGCAACAACTTCAATTGATTGCAGTACCTTTTTCATTTCTTCGGAATGAGCAATAATAATCGGGGGTTGATGTTTTTTTACCGGTTTTTTACTTTGTTTACGCCAGATTGTAAGCATGCTTTCTTCTATTCTGGAATGAAGCGCATCAAAATCTTTCTGCTCTGCATGACTATTCCAAATATCTCGATACTCTATTCCTTTCCTGTTTTTTGCGGTTTCAGGATTAAGGTGAATATAAACTTCACAACAGCCATCATGTTTTGCAATGCTTTTAGCAATTTCAACTTTGGCATAACCGAAGTTACGCGCAGCAATACCCCCAAAGACACTGGATGTCATGCCGCATAACTCTGGAAAATTGACAACTTTCTCACCAAAGGGGCAGCTACTGTTACAGACAGAAATACAATCGTGATTACTGGAAGATAATGAAAAATTTCCGCCTATATTATTTTTAAGCCCTAGAATCAATTCGATATAGCTTTCTATACCTAATTTTTCTTGTTTATTTTTTTTATCGGATCGATAAAGCTCTTCAAAAAAACAACCTGCTGTTTTGGCAATTTGCTCAATTAATTGTTGGCATTGCTCTTGCCCCAATTGTTCACTGGCGTGCATCAGTTCCAGTACAAAGGTTTGCAAAAAAAGTTCAGGGGTTAAATCGGAAAGAGAAGAATTGGTCATAACAATGTGTGAAATAATTTTTCACTGATTGAAGCACAAATTCAAACAACAAGTAAAGAAAAAATATAAGACATTGATTAAATAACTATTTGTTATTAAAAAAAACGGCATGGAACATGCACTTGGTTAACTCAGAGTATGAATATGATCGGTGGATTGTGAACACTAGTTTCCGATAAACCTTTTTTATTCATTCTCTTAAAATAAAAAACAATGCCAATAAAAAATGCGATATTAATATGAGCGATGAAAAACCAAATTTAGATCCACACCCGCTAAGTGAATACGTAGCTTGGGCGGGAAACCGTAACCGTGAGCCTCTTCTAGGGGTTTTAAAGCAACAATTACCCAAAGATCCTGGGCGAGTATTGGAAATGGCCAGTGGCAGCGGTATGCATGTCAACTTTTTTGCCCCACACTTTGATCATTTACATTTTCATCCTTCAGATAAAGATACAGAAGTTTTTGATAATATCAAAAACCTAAGTAGTGAACATGGGAATGACAATATTGCTGACCCTGTACACCTTGATTTAACCGATCCTAAAACCTGGTTTAATGCGGGTACACCCGCTTCATTTTCAACTATTTTCTGCATTAATATTTTTCAGGTTGCCCCTATTTCGATAGCAGATGGCATGATGCAATGTGCTGAACATTTATTGACCGATGATGGCTTTTTATTAATCTATGGCCCCTTTCAAATGGAAGGTAGTTTCACAACAAAATCAAATGAAGCATTTCACAACACCTTAAGTTCAGCGGGTGTTTCTGAATGGGGATTAAAAGATGTTGCCGATTTAAGAGCAGCAGCTGAAAAACATGGACTAGAATTAAAAGAACAAATCGATATGCCTGCTAATAATTTTTCACTGATTTTTGGCAAAAAATAACACACATAACAATAATTACACACTAAATGAGGACAATTATGTCAAAAGTACTTAATGAAGTTTTACTAGCTAATCGCGAATACAGCAATGACTTTGATAAAGGTGATTTACCTATGCCTCCAGGTCGCCAATTTGCAATTCTTACGTGTATGGATGCCAGGCTTGATCCAGCAAAGTATGCAGGGCTTGCTGAAGGTGACGCCCATGTTATTCGCAATGCAGGGGGGCGTGCCAGCGACGATGCTATTCGTTCATTAGTGATTTCTTACAAACTACTGGGTACCCGTGAGTGGTTTGTTATTCATCACACCGATTGTGGTATGGAAACATTTAATAACGAGATCATGAGTAATCTTTTAAACATCAGCTTAAAAACTGCATCTGTAGATGCCAGTGGTTGGCATGACTGTTGTGATGGTCCAAGTTCTGCAGAGGGCAAATATATCAATTGGTTAACCATTAAAGACCAGGCCGAAAGTGTGACTGAAGATGTTATCAGAATTAAATCCAGTCCTTTAGTCCCTGCTGACATTCCCGTCTATGGTTATATTTATGACGTTAAATCAGGTAGCTTAATTGAAGTGCCTGCAGCAACAGAGGCAGGTAAGTAAAAAATGGAGTCATCATGTTCAGCTGTTATCATCGGTGTTGGGCCAGAACGTGGTCTGGGCGCTACACTCGCAAAACGTTTTTCCACCGAAGGCTTACACGTCTTTATCGCAGGTCGTAGTGAAGACAAACTGCATCGAGTGGCTGCTAGCATTATTCAAAGCGGTGGCAAGGTGACCTGTGTGGTTGCTGATGCTACACAAGAACATGATATGAGTCATTTGTTTGAAGTTATTCAGCTTAACACGGCTGCATTGCAAATTGCTGTCTACAATGTAGACAGCAATATTCCTGCGCCTATTTTAGCGACCGAGACAGAAACCTTTACCCAGTTATGGCAACAAAATTGTCTGGGAGCATTTTTGTTTGCTAAAGAGGCTGTAGCGTGTATGAAGCCCAACCATCAGGGGACTTTGTTCTTTACTGGTGCCACAGCTTCTTTGCGTGCAAAACCGCCATTTACTGCTTTTGCATCTGCCAAAGCAGCATTAAGAGCACTGGCTCAAGGGCTGGCCAGGGAATTCTCAGCAGAAGGTATACATGTTGTACATACCATTATCGATGGTGTGATCAATGGTGATCGTGCAGAGCAACAGTTTCCAGACTATTACCAGTCAAAAGGCGAGGAAGGCTTGTTAAAACTTGAAGCGATTGCAGACACTTACTGGTCAATTCATTGCCAACACCCTAGCGCCTGGACTCATGAATTAGACCTTAGACCTTTTAAAGAACCTTTCTAGGAAATCAAGATGACTGAACAAATTAGCTGGAAATTGCAAGGTAGTTATTTTGAAACCTGTAATTGTGAAACCGCTTGTCCTTGTGTGTGGTTGCAATCCCCCACTGAAGGCGACTGTAAATTATTAGTTGCCTGGCATATAGACAGTGGCTTCTTTCAAGAACTAGCGTTGGATAACCTTAATGTTGCGCTGGCTTGTTATGCACCTGGAGATATGCAAGAAGGTAACTGGCAGGCTGCTTTATATATTGATGAACGTGCAGAGGATGTTCAGGTTGATGCTATTACTCAAATTTTCAGCGGTCAACAAGGAGGACACCTCGCAATTTTAATGAGTTTTGTCAGTGAAGTTTTGGGTATTCAAAAAGTTAAAATTGATTATAAGGAAGATGGCAATAAACGCTTCATGTCAATTCCCGGTATTGCCCAGGCAGAAATAGAAAGTATTCAGGGAATTACTGGCGACGAATCGAGTATTAGCAACCCACCTTTATGTGTTGTCAGCAGTCATCCATCGACAGTTGCAAAATCCAAGCATTATTCCTATCAGGATTATGATAAAAACTGGCAATTTAGTGACCGTAATGGCTATTATTCAGCATTTACTTACCAACCCTAAAAACTGTGCCTAAAATTCTTATTCTGCTGATTATCATCACCCTGTCTGCATGGGGTTATATGATTTATCAGCATTGGCAAATGACCACCTTGCCGATGTCTGAAATGTGGATGCCACCCAATTCCACAGAGCAATGGCAAGTCAGTGACTTTATGATTGTCTATGTTATGTGGGCAGTGATGATGGCCGCCATGATGCTACCCTCAGCACTGGCGATGATCAAAGCCTATAGTAAAGCATGTCAGCAACGTTATGGTAGTGACACACCTTACACTTACCTTTTTAGTTTGGCTTATCTGTTAGTCTGGTTTAGCTTCAGTATTGCGTTAACGCTATTGCAATGGCAATTGCATGGTTTAAATTGGCTTTCTGCCATGATGGAGAATAGCAACACACTATTAGCAGCTGGCATCTTTATTGTTGCAGGTATTTATCAGTTCACCGCACTAAAAAATGCTTGCTTAAGACACTGTCGATTACCCATTAGTTTTTTGTTAAATTCCTGGAAAAATGGCAAGTCAGGCGCATTTAACATGGGCCTTATCTATGGCAACACCTGCCTGGGGTGTTGCTGGGCACAAATGATGCTAATGTTTGCTGTGGGCGTTATGAACTTAACAGCGATGATTTTAATCACCGTGTTTATTCTGTTAGAAAAAAGCCTGCCTGATAATAAAGACTATATAAGTAAGGCTGCGGGTGTTTTATTTTGTTTTTGGGGTGCGAGATTACTTTTCCTGTAAATAGCACATTATTTATCAGACTCAACCTATTAATCATAATTGTCATGGCATGATTGTAGAGCGGACTTCAGTCCGCTCTACAGTATCGATTAGAATCAATAAAGGATCTCTTTTTAAATATCCTTATACCCGCTTGTTAAGCAGGAGTTATCACAATGAATACAAACAACTACTACAGCGAAGAAGTACATGGTGCTTATCATACTTTTGATTTGGGGGATTTTGTATTAGAACAGGGAGGCACCATTCGCGGTTGTAAACTGGCCTATACAACATTAGGAGAGCTTAATGCCGCTAAAGATAATGTCATTCTAGTGCCAACCTGGTATTCAGGATCGCATCAAATCATAGAACAGGTTTATATTGGCAAAGGTCGCGCGCTAGATCCTGAAAAATATTTCATTGTCATTATTAACCAATTAGGGAATGGTTTATCAAGTTCACCTCACGAGGCATCATTTCCTCAACAGGGGACGAATTTCCCTGAGATTCAAATCAGTGATGATGTCAGAGCGCAATATCAATTACTGACCGAAGAATTTTCAATCGATCAACTTGCCTTGGTTGTGGGTGGGTCAATGGGGGCTCAGCAAACTTATGAATGGGCTATACGTTATCCCGACATGGTAAAACGTGCAGCGCCAATCGCTGGAACAGCCAAAGTGACACCGCATAATTTTCTTTTCACCCAGCTAATGATTGACAGCATCACCTCTGATCCAGCCTGGAACAAGGGTTGGTATACCCACTCAACTGATGTCCACCTTGGACTTAGCCGTCTTGCCAAACTCTTTGCCATGATGGGGTGGAGTCATCAGTTCTTTAAACAAGAACGCTGGTTAGCTTTAGGCTTTTCATCAATGGCTGACTTTATTACCGGTTTTATGGTTGGCTATTTTGGCCTGATGGATCCTAATAATCTGTTAGCTATGGCCAAAAAATGGCAGCGAGGAGATGTTAGTCATGGACGAGATGGAGATCTTTCTGAAGTATTAGCTCAGATTAAAGCAAAAATCTATGTTTTAGCCATTGAAGGCGACTTGATGTTTCCTCCGAGTGATTGTGAAGCTGAACATAATTGTATTCCAGGCAGTGAATATCGAGTTATTCGAACGACTGATGGTCACTTTGCTTTATTTGGGACTGATTCAAACTATCTTGATCAAGTTGATAAATATCTAAAAGAACTGCTTTCAACATAAGGGAGCGGGAAAGAAATAATTGTCCGGTATTTGGGCAGTATTGGTGTTTTATCTACAAACGTTGGAAGCACTTCGGGCTAAAATTGATGCATCTAAATCCGGGCCATGGTATCTGATAGGTACGGAATCGGAATCGGAAATGAACCTGTCTCAGAAGAAACAGGGTATATTGAAATTTAAAAATAGTATTGTATGGCAAAAAGCATACAAAGAACTAAAAACTGTTATTTCTGCACGAGAGCACTCTAGTGACTAATCGGTTTTTTACTTTTATATACTTCATCGACGACTCTTTTAAACCAATGTGGTCGAAAAATGGCCGCAAACAGGCAAAGCAAAGTGGTCGTTGGAAATGGTAAAAAGCTGGCTACACTCATTAATAAGAGAAATAAAATAGTAAAAATACGTGTTTTCATTAAGTTTATTGTGTTTTGTAATTTGCATTGTAGATATTGCGCGCTAGCATACATACAAATTAGACTAACAACAAGTAAATACTGAAGCGAGTACAAGCTAAAATGAAAGGTGTTGCAATGAGACCAATCGAGCCTGCCCCCTAATACCGCTACCAGTCGATAAATTTATAGATAGATCATAACCTTACAGCGCCCAAGCTACTGACAATATAAGTTAGGTACTAATAAATACACCATGAAGAAAAAAGTAAATAAAAAAACAGATGTAGATTCAGAGCAATCAATCATTCGAGTATAGAGCTTTTAGGGTTAAGTGTTTTTAATTAAATTAATCTATCCTGTAAAGAGGTTTTATATTTCATATGACTCATTAATTGGCAAAAAAGATCACAAATAGTGTTAGTATTAAGATGTTTAATTTAAATACCCTACTCTCCTCTTAAATTCAAAATTTATGACAATTAATAACTTGTTGGAAAAAGTTGTTTCATGTTCAGTAAATATGCAATTTTTATTACTTGATACTGGTGAGCAACTGTTGCATGCTGGTTCTGAACTGCATGAACTGCTAGGTTACAGTGAAAAGGATTTTATTCAATCCAGCATACATTTACCTGATTTGATTCATGCTGATGATCAAGATATTGCTATCACTCTTTTTTCCCTAAAAACACAAGTTACCCCTAAAATTATAAATTTTCGTTGTAGACAGGCCAGTGGCAAAATCATTTGCTTACAAGGAGTCTACCAAAAGCACTTTGATAAAAACACGGGGCTAAAGTTAGTTCTTCAACTGACTGATGCAAAGACTTTAAACGCTTACCTGGACGAGCCTATTCTTTTAAGTAACTTCACAACGATGATGAAAAATAGTGAAGATTATATTTACTTTAAAGACCGGAACCATGTTTTTACAGGGGCAAGTCAAACGCTAGTTAATCTCACTGAACCTTCAGAACATTGGAAAGATTTAATCGGTAAAACAGATTACGATGTTTTTCCTGAAGAATATGCCGATGCCTATTACCGACTTGAAAAACAGGTTTTTTCTGGCTTAGCTGTCGCAAATGAAATACAAAAAACACTTGATAACCAAGGTAATACTGGTTGGGTCGATAACCGTAAGTATCCAATATTCGATAACCAGGGGGAAATCATTGGCTTGTTCGGTATTGCTCGCGACATCACTGAAACCATCATAAATCAACAGAAAGTTGAGCAATTGCTTAGAGAACAAAAAGTAATATTAGAGAATCAATTAGTTGGAGTGATAACAGTAAGAGATCGTAATATTGTTTGGGCTAACCCCGCTTTTGTTAATTTATTTGGTTACAGCCAACAAGAATTAATAGGCATGCCCACCCGAAAACTTTATGTCAGTGATGAGAGTTATCAATGTATAGGTGCTGCTTATGCCAATATTGGTAATCAGGAGGTTATACACAATGAATTCGAATTTTTATGTAAAGATGGTCGGCGAGTGTGGGTAAATATAAGCGGTAAGCTCATCAATAAGCAAGAAGGTCTTTCACTCTGGAGCCTTGTTGAGGTGACCGAGTTGAAGCGTTCAGAATTGGCTTTACAAGATTCTGACATCCGTTTCCGGACGCTCTTTGAATCGCACGGTGATGCGGTTATGTTGTTAGATGATAAAGGGCTATTCAATTGTAACAAAGCAACCTTAGAAATTTTCGGTTGTTCCACTGTCGAAGAACTATGCTCTAAATCACCCGTTCAACTGTCTCCACCAATACAGCCATGTGGAACAAACTCCGTTGAACTCGCTAACAAAAGGATTGCAACTGCTGAAAAACAAGGTAGTTTAAGTTTTGAATGGATGCACAAGCGGATAGATAATGATCAGGTATTTCCAGCGGAAGTACTATTAACGACGATGACCTTAGATAACAGACTCGTGATTCAAGGTGTTGTTAGAGATATCACTAAACGGAAACAGGCTGAAAAAGAACACGATGAAGCGTTAAACCTTTTGCAGAAAATTTCTAACAACCTACCTGGAATGGTTTATCAATTTTGCTTGAATGCTGATGGAAGCTCTTTCTTTCCTTACGTTAGCCCCACTATTTGGAATTTGTTTCATGTAACGCCAGAACAAGCTAAAGAGGACGCTTCTGGTGTTTTTGACAGAATTCATCCAGATGATCTTGAGCATATAATGAATTCCATTAATATATCAAAAGAGAACTTCTCTCAATGGCATGAAGAATTCCGTGTACAACTTCCTGATGGCACCGTCAATTGGTTTCTAGCGACATCATTGCCAGAGCATGGAGATAAAGGCGCGGTGATATGGCATGGTTTTGTTTCCGATATTACTGAGCGTAAAAAAATGGAAGAGCAGATTCATCAATTAGCTTTTTATGATGAGCTGACAAATCTAGCCAATCGTCGCTTGCTCAATGATCGTTTAAATTTATCTCTGGCTTCCAGCAAACGGAGTGGTCGTTATGGCGCTGCCTTTGTTCTTGACCTGGATAACTTTAAACCCCTTAATGATGCCCATGGTCATCTGGTTGGTGACTTACTATTGATTGAAGTAGCGAAAAGGCTTACAGAATGTGTCAGGGAAGTAGATACCGTAGCTCGCTTTGGAGGTGATGAATTTGTCGTTCTGCTAAATGGCCTAGATACTAATAAAACACAGGCTCAACAAGAAGCTGAAGTTATTGCAAAAAAAGTTCTCTTCTCTTTGGCCCAACCCTATTTTTTAACCATCAGTAAAAAAGCTGATGTTATAGTTGAGCATCATTGCTCTGCCAGCATAGGTGTTGTAATATTTACCAATCACTTAGGAAGCAAGGAAGATATTTTAAGTTGGGCTGATACTGCAATGTATCAAGCTAAAGATGCGGGTCGTAATCAAATTTGTTTTTATCAATAAGTGCCATAAGATCTAGTAAATACAGCCTAAGCAGTCAAAGTCAAATCGTGCCGAGGGCGGACGCTCCTAAAAAGAGAAGCGTTACACTGTTACTATAAAATCAAATATTTCACTTGTGGTAAATAACATGATTGCTCTGATTAAAAGAACACTAGAAAATATATCTACTCACTCTGAACACAGTTAGAAAGTAAACATGCATTTAACATTAAGCTGAAGCCTTTATAATTTTTCTAGCAAACGTCCAT
>Ga0209707_1000557_pt1 | contig 22117 bp, 14 predicted proteins | sample EN4Hudsemesocosm_FD_184630 | JGI IMG/M metagenome (GOLD analysis project Ga0209707, IMG submission 184630) | Methane-oxidizing microbial communities from mesocosms in the Hudson Canyon - EN4B Hudson Canyon (SPAdes) (version 2) | ecosystem: Environmental > Aquatic > Marine > Cold seeps | place... | reverse complement strand
TCTTCAAATGATATACCTCGCTCTATTTTTAGGGCTTCGTTCTTATCTCGGTTCCAATTATAAATTTTCATGAACTCAATGTAGCACAAGGTGTGCCTATTGTATTCTATTTAAAATCTAACACAGCCTATTAGCATTACTTAACTAGGCAATAAAGCAGCCACCCACTCATCCAAATGATCATCCAACATATAATTATCACCTACCCACAGCTTTAATAAAGCACCTTCTTTCAACAATGCATCTGGCTCGCTTATTTTTTCTCGAATAACTCGAACCCATTCATTTACGTTATTTGCAACCCGAGTCACCGGTGCATTTTGATAAGGCAAAATATCACTACAGACGACAGGCCACCCCATGACCCCATACTCTAACAAGCGTAGATTTGTTTTACACTCATTGAACCTATTATGCGTTAAGGGAGCAATTGCTAAATCTAAATTTAGATTCGCTAATTTTTGTGGATAAAGATCAAACTCAACCCCAGCATGAAATTCTTTAACAAAAGGTTTCAGTTCCTCTAAAGCTAAGCCCATAAAAACCCAGTCAACTTCATGATGTAAGGCCTCAACAATCGGCAAAATAAAAATCAAGTCACTAATATGCTCAGAACCACCCGCCCAACCGACACGCAATTTCTTGCCAGCTTGTTTAGTTGGTTGTTTAAGTTCACCCCAGCGCCAATTCTCAAGATAATTAGGTACAACAACAATATCATCTGTCATTTTGCTAAATTCTTCTGCCAAAGCATCATTTGCAACAATAATACGGTCCGATGCCTGAAATAATTGCTTTACTTTTCTACGTACATTCTTTGGCCATACACCTTGCTTAGGGTGTTGATGAGGCAGCATATACACTAAATCATCTAAACCACACACCATAAATACATCATTAAATTTTCTATAGCGTTGCCACGGCATTCGCATATGATCTAAAAATGCATTTTGGGTTAGTAATACATCGGGCTTAATGCGCTCAATCTCTACAGGTGTTGGATAAATTAATTCATCCCAATTATTTGCCAAGCTGCTTTCAATTATTCCAGCTCTTGTTAGCGCATTAATAGGCGCTCTCACTCTATATTGCCCAACGCCATAACTATCATGAGGAAAAGCATAAACTTTTGGCTTATCTTTAAAGTCTATATTCCAAGCACAGTTTAACGAGTTATCTACCTGATAATCAGTGGTTTTTAATGACAAGTTACGATTATACGCAGGGTCATTTGCCAGCTGAGGCAACCATTTCTCCTGCATGCTATCTGCTTCTTGCTGCAACTGTTCAGCCAACCGTTCATTCTCATTTTCTTTCTTTAACGAATTTGAATCATGATGAATCAAATAAACATAAGGCGTCCAAACTACTTTATAGCCCTGTTCTCTTACTTTTAAACAAAGATCAACATCATTATATGAAGTGTTAAATTCCTTCTCATCCAGCTCACCTACCTGCTGATAAAGTGTTTTCTCTATCATCAAACATGCCGATGATACAGCCGAACACTCCTGAACCAGCATTGCTCTATTCATATAACCCAAGCTTTCCATCGCTAAACCAACATGAGGTTTACCCGCAACACCATTACTCCCCATCCCTAAAACAATCCCTGTATGCAGAAGCTTTTTATTAGGGGAAACAAGCTTTACACCAACAACTCCAACTTCCGCACGCTGTACCTGACTTAACATGCCATGCAGCCATTCTGCCTGCAATACCATCGTGTCATTATTCAACAAGACCAAGTAATCACCCTTTGCTTGCTTAGCTGCCAGATTATTGATTGCTGAAATACTATAAGACTGAGTACATTCCATCACACTAACTTTCCCTGAGCTAGAATGGTTTAACTCAGCTAAATAGCTTTTTGTTTCATTTTCTATACTTAAATTATCAACGACAATAACATCGTAATTTGGGTAGCTGGTGTTATCAAGAATACTATCAATACAAGCCTTTAATAACGGCAGTTGATCTTTGGTAGGAATTATAATGGTTACTTTTGATGAGGTTTCAAGCTTATAATTAACTTGAAAACAACCTTTAACGTCTGAGTCTGTCGCTAAAGCAGCAACATTTTGTCTTTGTAAGTGTTGTGTTAATACCTGTAAACCCAATTCAGCATCAAATTCTCTAACTGAATTATATGGTCGATGCGCTAAAACATCAGGAATATGACCAAAAGCTTGCTCCCCTGAATTTTCTAACACATGAAATGCCATGTCATAATTTTCTGCGCCAGGGAAAACAGGAAAACCACCCAACTTTTTTAATACATCTGTTTTTACAAAACAAAAACTTCCTATATAAGGCGAAGATCGCAGTAAATCAAAATTAAAATCGGGTTTAAATAGTGGGGTTATTCGCTGACCACTTTCATTCAACTGATCTTCATCAATATAAATAAATTTCCATTCATTATGCGTATTTATATAACTTGCAACTGAAGCGATGATCTGAGGCTCAAACGTACTCCCCGGCTCAATTAGACACAACCAATCAAAACCACTTGAATTAATACATTGATCAATCACTTGATACGGATTATCACTATCTTTTAACTGTAGCCACTCCAATACATCCAATTCATCAAAAATACTGTCGGGACAGGGCAATGCCGACACCACGGAAAGATGCCAGTTGGAATATATTTGCTGTGATATCGAATCAAGAGTGTCGGCTAATAACGCTTCCTCACCTTCGTTTAAGGTGATTAAAAAATGAAATGTAGGAAAACTTTCTAATTTTTCAATATGCATTTGCCAGAAAGCAGTTTGATCACTGATAGAAAGGTTTTTTTCTTGCCACGATAAGTAAGTATCTTGTTGATACGTTACAGCACCCTTTACCTTTACTAATGCCTGCTTATTATCTAAGCTTTCTTTTTCATTCTCAAGAATACGCAATACTGATTCAACCCAATCTTGGTTATTATTTAGATCCTGCAGTTTCCTTTCTAAAAACAATGATTGCGTCTGGTCTATAAAATTTTTCACATACTGCCAACAAAGGTTTAAAAATACATTATTAGCTTGAGCAACTTTGTATACTGTATTTTTAGCTTTTAAAATATCCTTTTCATCAAACGTTGTTGCAATACCATCACCCGCAATTGAATACGCAAGGTTTTCTTCAAGCAACGAATTTTGAATCATTACAACAGGGCAACCGCATAAAAGCGCTTCTCGAATAATTGCCGAAGGCTCATAACAGTATAAAATTTCAGAACAGCGCAAAATATCTGCTATATCCTGTGGCGTTAAAATTTGATCCTGACATAGACTAACAGCACCTTCTACATGCTTAGTTAATTTACCGCCTTTAACTAAATATTTATGCGCATAATAACAACACCCTTGTCTTTTGTTATCATCGGTATTATTTAAATTATTAAACACCGTATTATCAACAATAGGAATTGTTAATAAAGGTATTACCTTTCCTTTCTCTATATAATCACGAGTAAAAGCATAAACAACATCATCTTTAATAAATGTTTTATCGCCGCCTAAAAAACCTGGTTTATTCAATAACCACCTAACAACATAGGGCATATTAAGCGGGTTTCCATGAACCACTTCTGGATAAACAATAATAGGGGTTAAATTCAATTGTTTATGCCTAACAACGTCTGCTTCTCTTAAAGCGGGTGTTCTTAATGCTAAACTTTCTTTTACACCGCCTAGCAAATAAGCCTCTGCACCCAATTCATTTAAAGCGTGACATAAATAATGTAACGCTCTCATGCCCGCAGACTTTTGAGTAAACTCAAAGCCCTTCACATAAATGTAATATGGAGAACATAGAGATGTATGAAAACTTACCGACTTAGCATTTTGACGCTGAATTGAAAAACAAATACGCCGCAAGTTACGCTGATAGTAAAGCCACGCTCCAGATATATCGCAATCATCCAAAAACTTCTGCAAAGCACGTTTATTTAAGAAAATAGCTTCCCATGTTTTTTCGGGACTTACACTACCAGGGTTAACAAAAAACTTAACTTGAGCATAATCCAGCTGCCCTTTATGTAGATCAGTCCCTCCAATATCTAGTTCCATATAGTTTGATAAACCAATCGAATGAAAGTCTAACTGATTATCATTAACTAAATAAGTAAATGCAGCCGATAAATAAGTCAGAACTTCCTGATAGGGTTTTGATGCATTGTATGTCAACCCTAAGCTCTTAAACACTCCAGGGAAACAACTTGAAAGTTTTTTTCTATCCGTCACTGGCAAACATACGAACCACATAAATAGAGGTTCAGGTTCATCATTACGACTACTCAACCGTTCTATCAATGATAAAACCTGCTCCTTCATTTCATGATCACATTGAAATGTTGATGCAATCAAACATTGCTCCCTATAGGACTTTTCAATATATTCAACCACGCTAGAAGCCAATAACACATTCGGTGGACTATAAATCAACAAATCTTCTTTCCATTCGTTGTCTAGAAAACTTATTGGCCAGCATAACCCATAATTTTGTTCAATATTTTCTGTCGCTACAAAAGTATCAATTGGGTAATCTTTCTTTAATTCACTTACAAATTTGTAGCAGGTTTCCGAAGCATTAAAGGGTAAAGATACAGTAAAACGAATATTTTGGTAATAATCACCAGCATATAAACGCCAAGATTCAAAATAATACGTCATCATCAACCTGATAGCAGGGTTATCAACAATAAGGGTAAACACTCGTATTTTAATATCAAACATATTCTTTTTCTCTAACTATCAAGCAAGCCTCCAGCAGAACGGCTGAAAATATACACTTTAAAAAAGGAGGGCTAAAATCATAAAAATTGTCAGGTTAAATTTTCCTTCCTACCATAGCTAGCTATTAATTTTCTTCAAAAGCTCTCTAGCTTGCTTAAAGTTAGGGTGAGACAACAACGCTCGCTCTAGACATGATATTGCCGCATCAAATTCCTTCATTTCCCAGTAAGTCAGCGCTATTTCGTATAATACACCTGCTCCCGGCCACGCTGGTAAAAGACCATTAGGATTCTCAAAAATCATTATTGACTCTTTATAACGCCCCGCCTTACGCAAACCCATTCCTAAAGCTTTAACAGCCCCCCCCCAATTAGGATGTGTTTGACATACCCGCTCAAGTAGAGAAACAACCCTACCATTCTCATCTTCACTGGAGAAGTGTGCAATAAATGCCTCCCATGGCAGCACATCATCTGGTGCCAATACTTGCCACTCTTCGAGACATATCAAAGCATCTTGCAAATGTCCCCGACTCAAATGAAGGTGATATAACTCAATTTGTATGAAAGGCTCATTAGAAAAAGTAGCAGCCTGCATAAAATAACTGATCGCCGCCTCTACATTCCCCCGTTCAATCTCTATAAACCCCTTTTCAGCATAAGGAGGATACCATTCAGGCATGACATGAATAGCTGCCTCAAAATACTCTATTGCCTTTGTATGCTCCTTTTGCATCCGACTAATTCTACCTAATTGATGATAGGGTTCACCCGACATTGGCGCCTGCTTTATAGCCAATTCAAAAAAGGGAATAGCTTCATTGATATAAGCTAAATCCAGTAAGCATGCCCCTGCGCTGAATGGTACCTCAGAATATTGTTTTCCTAAAGTGACTGCCTGCGTAAAATAACTGATCGCTACCTCTACATTCTCACGCTCAACCTCTATAAATCCTTTTTCAAGATAAGGAGGGTACCATTCAGGCATAATATGAATGGCAGCTTCAAAATACTCCATTGCCTTTGCATACTCCTTTTGCATCCGACTAATCCTACCTAATTGATGATAGGGTTCACCCGACATTGGCGTCTGCTTTATAGCCAATTTAAAAAAGGGAATAGCTTCATTGATATAAGCTAAATCCAGCAAGCATGCCCCTGCGCTGAATGATACCTCAGAATTTTCAGAATATTGTTTTCCTAAAGTGACTGCCTGCATAAAATAACTGATCGCTACCTCTACATTCTCACGCTCAACCTCTATAAATCCTTTTTCAAGATAAGGAGGGTACCATTCAGGCATAATATGAATGGCAGCTTCAAAATACTCTATTGCCTTTGCATACTCCTTTTGCATCCGACTAATCCTACCTAATTGATGATAGGGCTCACCCGACATTGACGATTGTTTTATAGCCAATTTAAAAAAAGGGATAGCTTCATTAATATAAGCTAAATCCAGCAAGCATGCCCCTACCCTGAATGACACCTCGGAATTTTCAGGGTATTGCTTTACTACCGAAGATAATATTGATGTCATTTGCTCTAAACTATTTGTATCCGCATATAATTTTACATAATCAATCAAACCAAACCTGTACTCCCTTGCCAATCGTTCCTCTATATATGGCCCTGGTTTCTCCGCTGTTCCTCCATTACTTGAGATATATTCATCTGGGTCAAAGGTTTCATCTACATATGCACCTACAATGTCAACAATATCCACATCGGGCTTCTGAGAGAAAATCAGTGCTGGTCCTGATGACAAACGAGTCAGTATTTCAGATGAATGCACACAAGGTAAGCTTGTAATTTCTTTTATGGCTTTAAGCAGATGCCAATTAAGTACATCATGGCAAAAATATATGCAGTCTGGTGAAGCAAAGCAGGATACCTCTTTAAAGTCCTTTAATAACTGTTCATTCACATGTAAGCCATCAATTAAAACAAAGTCCAATTTCCCGTTAAAATTATTTGTAACGACATTCTCAATATCACGAGGGGATAACGCATCGATAACTTTAATATTTAACTTTTCTTCTTCGGCAATTTGAAGCGTTAAACTCTTTCCCTTTGAGGCTTCAGTTCCTTCAATTAACGCATCTACTGCAACAACTTGCGCACTAGGTGAAGCCATTGCAACCGCAAGAGTACTCCAGCCAAAAGCATTTCCAATGACCAAGATATTATTTGTCTCTTTAGTAGTAGACAGCAACTCTTCAAGAAACATAATTTCAATCAAAGATAAGCCCCGCCCAGTACTAAGAATCGATTGATTATGATATATAGCTGTAAAACCCTCATCTGGATTATTTAAGTAATAAGGATTTAACCCAGAGCGAACAGAATACCCATGACGTTTATATGCTAACAATAATCTTCGAAATATTTTAGTCATAACCTTACCAACAAAAAATCTTATTATTCAACAGCGACTCATTAACAGAATTATTTCGCATCAAAAATTCTTACCTTTAAAAACATTACATTCGCGGCATACCTGGTTAGGCTCGCCGCCAACAGCCAAGCCTTCAAAAAGTCTTTGATAAGCAGCTCCATTCCACAGTTTAGCAAAAGAATGTTCCTGCAAACTCCCCATACTTAATCGTTGCGACATTTGACAGCACGGGTACACTTCACCATCCATACCCACCTGAACCCAATTGATAGGGCTCTGGCATCTTAATTTTTCATTTGATGAGTGTTGATAGGGGACCGTATTATTTTTTAGTACCTCACCAGTGAGTTCTGGAAACTTTTCCGGTAGCGTAAGTCTTAATTCTTTCTCTTTTGCTAATTCTATAACTTTTGAAAATGCTGACAAAACCTCCTGACGATCACAGGTATCAAGATGCTGCTCAGGTATGCATAATTTCTCAGCACTTCTATTGGCGTAATTTGTTGGATTTAAATGCACAAAAATTAATTCATCGGCCGACACATCAGCAGCCAGCTGGACAATTTCACTAAGATTCCCGATATTTTCCTTCATACACACCGCGTTCATAATTAAAGGAATACGTGGAGTAACCGATGAAAAAGCTTGCGCTATCTGATCGAGAACGGTTCTAAAATGAGAAAAAGCATGCCCTCGAATACTTTCGTACAAAGGGTCCTCGGCAGCTTCGAGAGAAACAATAACATAGGATACCAACCTTTCATCTGCAATGGCCTGCCAAAAATCCGGGGCTTTTCGAGTTGCATTCGTGACAAAATGAACCCCCTGAAACCCTCTATTTTTAGCGGCTCGAAGATAATCGAGAATATCCGGCACAATCGTAATCTCGCCAAAATCGCTGACGATCAGGCTTTTAAAGTTACGGGCATCAAATTTGCTCAAATAACCATCAAACTGTGCAAGACTCATAGTCTGCATACCTTCATACATGGTTTCACGCGGACAATGCGTACATATTTGATTACAGCGCGTTGTAATCCCCACTTGTAAAACTTGAAAATCCGACGGCATTTCTACGGCATCTAAAGCTTCATTTTCTCTGCTCTGCTGTACTTTCAACATATAATCTCACTGCTGTAATTTGATTAAATAAACGAAGTTATCGTCTGTTTCTTTTATTAATAAAATGGTCAATCAGCGCTTGCTATTGCCAGTTAACAATGTTTCTCACCGCCCACCAGATAAACAGTTATTTCACATACCAACCCTCTGTTGAGGTAAAGAAAAATAAATAGCCATTGAGATGCCAGGCTGCTTAACGTCTGAGTTCCGATAAGTTTACGGAATGTATCTTCTGCACCATTTGCATTTTCTTGATAGAGATAAAGACAGAGCTTGTCAACATAACTTGACTCCCTCAACTCCAGCGAGTCGCATCGCTCCATATAGTGGAACCTAGGAAACACTACATAAAACGACCTTCTAGTTTAATAGAAGCTATGTTTTCATTAGGTGTGAAAAAACAATAAATTCTTTTGAAGCATTTGCTATAGCCCCTTTTACCCCAAATACAATAATATGCTCTTTTAAATTGCCAATATATGCTTCAGCTTACTCAACTAAATTGAATTGTATGAATATCGGGGTTACCCAGTTCAAACCGCTTAGACAAAGCATTAACCCATTTTGTTTTGGTTAAGCAGTAAAATGTATGGTTTTCATACGGTTCAATTAACACAACATCCCCAGTGGTAATATGCTCTATTGATACAGCGCCATTCTGTTGAGTAATTTCAATATCGATTTCACCTTCAATAATAAAAAACAACTCTTTGGTATTTTTATGATAATGATTACCTCGTATCTCTCCAGCTTTTGTTTCGAGATAATTAAACTCTTCCCACGTCCCCTCATTCATTAAACCAATCAACTTTCCTCTCACATCCTCCCGCTGTTGATATGGCTTTATTCTTTTCATCGATTCAGTTCCAGAAACCCCAAATACTCTTGGTGTCGCCCTACAGGGATATCCAGCGCCTCACATGTCAGAACATTGTCTAGGGAAATATCAGCAAATAAATAGGGAGCATTCGCACCAATTCGACTAGATTGACGAATTAATGACTCATCAAAACCGAAAGTCCTAGCAAATAATTTAGCAAAGAAAAAACGCGAAATACGTTGGCCACATGAGTGATATATACGCCTATTTAATTCTGAACCTTCTACTAATTTTTGCAGCAAAATAAGAAACTCCCCATAATAGGTTGGTGAGTAAAAAACATCATCAAAGCAATTCACTTGCTCACCTTTTATCAACATTTCACGCAAATAATTCAAGAAAGTCGCATTGTTATCATACAAAGCGCTTAATCGTAATACATAAAAATTATTGCTTAATGTCAACCCCGCTAACTCTGCACTCGCCTTGGTTTTACCGTAAGTAGTTACAGGTCCAATAGGATCATCTTCTCGATACCCTCCGCGATCACCAGAAAACACATAATCACTGGAAATATAGATAATACGTGCATTAGGGAACTGTCTAATCAAATTAATTGTTGTTTGCACATTGGCAAGATAAGCCGCTTCTGGGTTTTCTTCACACCTCGCTAAATTTTTATCACCAGCAGCATGAATTATAATGCTTGGCTCAATACTTTGATTTAAATTCTCAACCTGCTTTATATCAGATAGGTTACACTTAATAATACCTTTAATTTCATCGCCATGGGCACTTACACCAATAATATCCCACTTATGGCCAAGCTCTGATAAAATTAATTTTCCGACATAACCTGTTGCCCCTGTTAATAATATATTCATAAACCAAGTATGCTCCAGACAGGGTGATCAAGATCGTACAGAGGGAGTATACATACACTCCCTTCTAGGTGCTTTATACTTGAATAAATACTTGCTCCAGAGGCACCTGAAGTAAGAATAATGACACTAGGTATCACTTCAGATAAATCACACACCTCAATGACAGGTACTTTATTAAAGTGCGTGGCGGTAAGAGACCTATCGATAATGCCTACGAGGCTCAAACCTTTTTCTTGCTCAAGTAGCTTTAATGTAACCTCTCCCATCCCTGAGATGCCATAAACCACAACCGTCCAATTTTGAGCATTAAAATATGGAAGTAACACATGTAACCGTTTTACATACTCAAAGCTTTCAAAGCTTGGCCAATTAGGCTCTAGCCCTTCAGGAAGACGCAACTTAACTTCAGAAACAATTCGCCCTGTACTCACTGTGTTAATTTGATTAATAGCATCAAATGAACTATTCGCAAAGGCTTGGATTACTTTTTTTGCATGTTGTTTAGGCATTATGTAGTTAATCAATAAGTGAGCAACGCCTAACAATTCAACACCAACAAATAAATCACATCCATCCGCTAATAGTGAAAAATCAAAACTATCGGTATAAAAATCTTTTCCAATGACACAGCTATGATTCTCTATTAACTTTGGCTGCAATGGGTTAATCGTACCACCCTCAAAATCAACATAAGTTGAAGCACAAAGTATCTCGTCAGAAATGCTATTAAAGAATGGTCTTAGAACAGTATAGTCAATTATAGTAGACTGGAATTGTCCTGCAATCACATGCACCCAGTCACAATCATTAAGTAATGACGAACTATCGTCTAATTGCTCACTCAACTGTAACAATTCTTTAGTATTGTGAATTTTAAGTTGCTTAATGACAGGCATTGAAAAAGTTTGCCCCAATTTAGCAGGATAAATTTTTTGTACACGTCTAAAAAGATCATTGATCCTATCATCCAACGTATGATCATTAAGTGCTCGCTTATGACCAGCCCTTGCAATATCATCACGCTTTGCATCTTCCAACAAATAATATTTAACCTTATTAAATAAATCCTCATTCGAACGGTAGAAAACAATCTCTTTATCAGGCTCAAATAACTCTGCTAACTCAGGATTCTCATTTGTAATCTGAAAGGCACCACAGCCTGGCACTTCAAAATGTCGTAATTTAGTTTGGACTGCAAAGGAATCACCATCTGATGACCAAGCTGGGTTAAATACAATTTTGGTTTCATTAAGAATTTGAACCATTTCTTCTTGAGATGGTATTCCACCCGAATAACCCTTCAATTTCGGATGTTGATCCCACCCAAAACCAAAGACTGTAAAATTCCAGCCTTCGTTAGCACACAGGTCAGCGAGTTGAACCAAAATATTTTCCCGTTGCAAGCCATCTTCCACATACGCTTCGCCTTGCTGGTCATTCACCTTATGTTTTCCGAAAAAAATCACATCGTAACGTTTGGAAGAAGCGGGTATCGCATAACAAGATCGGGGGTTATATCCCCACGGCAAATACATAACTCGTTCGCCCCACCCATTTAACTGACGACGCTTTACTCCTGCACTAGAATGGGACGCGACTATATCGTAGTGATGGTCATAAGCTATATTTCGTGAGTACCAATGTTCTGGCTCATCATCGGGGTGAAATGTAATCGTTTTGACCCCTGCTGCTCGCACTTTATCAAAAAATTCATCAGGATAATCACCAAAAATCCAGTCATGATAGAAGAATAAATAATCAAATTTTTCTCTGCGTAATAAATCATAAATATACGCACAATGCATTCCCTCTGGCTGTCCTGTAAACTTCTCTTTATTAACCAGTAATGGAGCAGCATTGACACAAAGCACATCATCACCTAATACATGATGCATGGCATCAAACCAGTTATTTTTAATGTACGGAACCCAAAGCCCCCCTAATGCTAATACTTTCATCCGTCGTAAGAAAATAAGTTCCCACGTTGCGTAACACCAGCAATCACTCTATTCCCCAACTCCCTTGCAACACTCTCAACTTCTTCATAGCCATCTCGATTTTCAAAGGTATAAGGTATAAAAGAACCCTGAAAATCATGAGCTGATTTTAAGTTACTTGCCCAATCACTCAGCTTAGCGTAGTTAAAATGACTATTTCCTGCAAAGGCATGAATTTTATTTTCATCCAACAATGAGGAAAATTCTTCTTTAAAGCGTAACGGGGTTGCAACATGCACATCCAAACCCATTTCATTTAATGAACCTACAATCCATCGTGTTAAGTGAATACGGGATGCTTGCATAACAATAACACTATCACCTTTTCTCAATGCCGAAGTAACGACCTTAAGTTCATTTAAAACATCACCTGAAGAAAAACTTCTATCAACTTGAGCCTGGTCAAATCGACGGTATGCTTCTTTTATATACTCTTCAAGCTGAGCCGCCGTAAAATTATCAGTTCGTGAAACGGCAACCGTTGAACCATTGTAATCATCCCAATTTTTAGAAATTATCCAGCCTTTTTCATCGTACATTCTATACATTTCCGTACCAGGAAATGGAGTTGCTATCGAAAATTGCACGGTATCAACCGGCAAAGAACAAGCTAACTGAATGGTATTTTCAATCGTGTCAACGGTATCGCTTGGAAGACCAAACGTAAATGTTAAATGAACGCGAATTCCTAACTCTGTCGTTAGTTTTATCATTGCAATATTTTTTTCCGCATTCATTCTTTTATCAATCTCATCAAGAATACCTTGCTCAGCAGATTCAACGCCATATTTAATACTAAAAAGCCCTGCATCCTTTAAAGCTTCAAGTGTTTCACGATCCATTAAGTCTGCGCGTCCCATGGTTGACCATGGAATTCGTCCTCCAATCCCCGACTCTTTCATTTTTTTAGCTAATTCAAGTACATATTTCTTACTAATATTGACTGTATCATCATCTATATAAATGCTTTTATAGGGAATTAACTCTAAATTAGCTTTTATTTCATCAATTACATCATCAGCAGAACGCGTTCGATAGCCTGGGCCTCTAAAAAGCATTTGTGGCCAAGCACAAAAAATACATCCATAAGGACAACCACGCGTTGCCATTAGTTGTAATTGTGGGCGCTCCAAACCACACACACCATCAAAATAATTTAGATTGGGTAAACCCTCTCTTTCTGCCCAAGGAAGTGTTGAAATATCTGGTAATTTATCAAACGAGTTTTTTTGCACCTCATTCTTACCTGTCGAGTCTTCTTCTTGTTCTTTACTCGCTACCGCTTTACCGTTTGTTCTATATATCAGTCCAGATATATTAGAAATATCACCTTCATCTCTTAAGGCACACAATAATTTTATGACTGATGTATCGTATTCTCCATATACTGTGTAATCAATCACTGCATGCTCTTCTAAAAAGCTAGCTTCTTCAAATTCAAAGTGCAACCCCGTAAATAAAATTTGAACGGCAGGCAATAAAGTTTTAATTTTTGTAGCAATTTCTAAATCTGTTCTTACCGTCGGAGTCGAGCTTTCTAAAACAATAAAATCAGGAGCCCACTCTCCAACAAAAGCATAAAAACTCTCATACGTTTCACCCATAGAGAGTGAATCACGAATAACTGTATCAAACCCCTCTCTCTTAGAATAGGCCGCTGCCGTGGCAAGCCACACAGGAAAAGGAAGATACCCACCTACAAGCTCATCAATCATTCCGTCATGAACTGTATGAGAGTGCACTTCAAAAGTATGTGGCCAGCGCGAACCAGCCCTAACACCCCTCCACCCAAGTTTAGTTTCTGTCGGTTCTTTATACCAAGGTGGGTTAGTAAATAGTACTTTCATCATTTATTCTCTCTAGATTTCATATACAAAGAAAAGTAATTTCACTTGTAATAATTTAATGTTTTATATATAGCGCTTTCAAGACCAACTGTTTGCTGTAAACCTAGTTGAACTTTAATTTTTCGTACCGAGGGTACATATAAATCAGCAGCTCCCTTTATTTTCTTTGTTTGATTGAATACAACACAAGGCTGTTTACCAATTTTAGCAACTATATTTGCTACTTCAGCTATAGAATACGAATTATCAGAACCAACGTTATAAACTCCCTTTGCCTGCCCCAACAAAAGACTCCAAAGCCACACCATTGTATCTGACATATATAAATAGGATCGCACAGCGCTCCCATCACCTAGTATTTCAATAGGGTTTTGTTGCAAAATATTATTCATAAAGTTACCAATAGCGTAATGTAAATTCAAGGGCAAACCAGGACCAACAAAACTAAAACAGCGCGCAATCTTCAATGTAAATCCATGCTCCTGAGCGTATAACGTAGATAACATTTCTGCCACACGTTTGCCCTCACCTAGCATGGAAAAATCAAAGTGAACATCAGTGGTTAACGGCGCACCACAATAATCTTCTGCAATATGAGTTAACTCACTCGGTTGACGTCCATAAACAGGCCCTGAACTTAACAATAGAAACTTCTCAGTACCACTTTGTGCGGCAAACTCTAAGCAGCGCCTTGTACCACCAACTATCGTGTCATATTTCTCCAGCGGACTTTGACTTTTATAAAAAGTTTCCTCTGCCGATGTCATTGCACCATGAATAATATGACTAAACTTTCCTTTAGGAAAAACAAATGTACGTATATCCCCTTTATAAAAACTAATCGCAGGATTTTTAGCTAAATGTAGCGCTTTATCACAAAACGATTCAGGATCACGAGTCAAAACCATAACGTTGCTATTCAGTCCTAGTTCGATATTAGCTTTCGCAAAACTTTCCAAAAACCAAATACCGAAAAAACCTGTTCCACCCGTCAGAAATAATGACTTATCACGTAGATCTTCCCACAACCTATCAATACGCCCTTGAATATTAATTAAATCATCTTCTGGCAACTGATTGATTTTATTTTGCATATACTTAAGATTAACCAAGAATGACTAAGCCACTAGCCCAGTATTCAGCCACATGACCCAAATGCATACGGCGGTTAAAATTTAAATCATAGCCGTAGGCCTCAAAATGAAAACCTGCATATTCTGTATCTGCATTCAACCCTGATAACCATAATAATGGTGGATAGCCATCCTCCCTCATAAGCATATCTGGTGCACTTACAAATGCTGCTGCTAAATCATAACCACCTGCTAATAAAAATTTTTCAGGCAATGAAGCCATTCGTTCTCTTGCTGCTGGTACCGAGTACTCAAGCAAACACGGAAAGAAATACCCAACAACCACATCATCCTTCATCGCTTCGATCAATTTTTCGTGTCTAGATCCTTTTGAAACACTTAATTTATCAGATAAACTTTGTGGGTAATGATTAATAAACTCATACTCAGGAAATCGATTGTTAAATGATTGCTGAACAGCATTCAAATAAACAGTTTCCATTGCTTTCCCAATATCCTCATATTTTGCTTTAGGCAAAATAAAAGGAATTCCCACCCCTTTAAGAATATTTGCAGTATCATCTTCAGCTCGCAACTCACCTAAAATTGCTTCAGCACGTTGCTCAAACTCGAGCAGGGAAATGTCTACAGCAATACCAAAACCATTATCTAAACGCTCATATATATGTTTATATTCAATAACAGGCTGCACAATTGAAAAATATCGACGAGATTTCTCATGCGTTGCATTAGCTATCCCTCGCGGTAGACACCTTCCATACTCATCAAAATGAGTATTTTTATTTATACCATCAAAACTTCTTTGTCCGCTCATATTAACCTTCATAACCTACCAATTCTATTCATTGTTAAGCAGGATTCACTTAATAATCTACATTTATATTCGAATGAACCACTACGCTATCAATTGACAAGTGAGTCATCATCAGAAAACCCTTCTCCCCAAGGCAATGGCAAATGCATTGCTCCAGCTGTTTTTTCTGTATGAATTTTAATAAACTTAGGATCCTCTCCAATTAAGCAGTCTGGACGATGAGGCCCCAGCCAAGGATTCCGCATCCCACGGCTTAAAATTTCCTTTAAAGAATTATCTTTTAAATTTCCTATCGAAAAATCAATATACGGGCATGGTGTGATTTCGCCAGTTGACGTTACTGTAATAATCCCTTTTACCGTAATACATCCTTTATAAGATCCATACGAAGGAGTCATGTGGGTAAAGACGGAATATTCCTTTTCCAATTGCCTTAATATATCAGCATCTTCTTTTTCAATTACAAATTCAGGATGGTCAGTACAAGACCCTGTTGGTTTGGCGTAGGATACATATAACCCTACACCTTTATCTGTGGCAAATTTACACAAATCTAAAAATGCTTTCGTTTTAACTTGCCCTTTAATAAGTACGGTTGATAACAACAAGTTCAACCCTGCATTAATAGTCGCATCAATTGCATGCATAACACGCCTATAAGAACCAGGTTTGTTACGAAAATCATCATGCTCTTCTTCAATAAAGCTATCTAGCGATAATTGTATTTTTTCAACGCCAATTGATTTAAGGTGGGCAGCCTTATTATCATCAAGAAACCAACCATTTGTATCGATTATTACATAATGCTTATTCGGATCAATTGCTGCAACAACCTCATCTAGATCCCTCATAACTAAAGGCTCTCCGCCTGTAATTACAAATCTAGCTAAGCCCAGCTCATCAGCTTGACGAGATAGATCCTTAATTCTATCCATATCAATTTTCTCACGTTCATCTTTAACGTGCAGTACCTTATCCAAATGCCGATCCATATAATATTCAGCAGAACAATGCGTACATTGGAAGTTACATAGATAACTTTTCTCCAGTCGAATAATTGGACTTATTTCACCTCTTTCTTCCATTTCTGAGATATTTGCTAATTTAGCAGCTATATAGGGCTTCCTTGAGGTCAAATCATTCCGTTTTAACTGCTCACTTTCGGTAAGTTTATTTTCCAAAACCACTCATCACCTCATTTAAAATACACTGACAATCAATAGCTAAAAAATTTTAACTATTCGCAAAAGAAGCTCATAAGAACAATAGGCTTATATCACACCATTCTTTCAATCATTTTAATGAATTCTTTGAACTTATATTTTTTGCAATTTATATCCATCTAATACGCAAACTTCAATTTTTTTACTATATTGGTTCTGAATAATACCAACCACCTCATCTGAGTAACTTCCAGCCATCACTATAACGGCTTCTACAGGGTTTTCTTTAATTTCATTTGGAGAAACAATGGGGATATGAGTTGCTGGGGTAAATTTATTTTGTTTAAACAGTGCAGAATCAACCACATATTTAATTTTTCCTTCTAAACCCGTTAGTGACATGATTGTTAAAGCCTGGTGCCCAGCGCCCCATATGGCAACACTATCTTCAGGGAAAGAATTTATATAATTTTCAATTTCTTTTGTTAATTGTTGCTGCGACTGATGAAAACTCAAAAGGTCTGTTTTTTTTCGTTTCTTAACAACAGCTGAAATACTGTAATCATGCCAGATTTCATTACACTCAAGAACTTCAAACCCATTTCTGTTCAATGTCGAGACAAAGGTTTCTTGTGTAAAATAAAACAAATGATCACTAATAAATTCAGAAAAAAGATTATTTCTCAAAATCATATCGAAGTTAGGAACTTCCACCAGCCCTATCGCATCATCGACTAAATTATGACTAATGCCTTTTAAGGTCGTATTGGGGGCCGGTAAATGCTCAAGAAAATTCAACATATAAAATGCATCAAAAGGAGCATGATTTAACTCTTTTTTTTCCTCCTCTATAAACCCTTGCTCTACATCAAGCTCTGCCTCTATGCATTGTTTTACCGAACCCTCTCCCTGCTCCAGCCCAAAAGTTTGCACATTATCAGGCATCATACGCATGTACTCTCCCCCACCACAACCAATCTCAATGATCTTTTTTCCTTGTAGCTCGTATTTTTTTATCCATTCTTTAAATTGGTTTAATCGGAAGTCACGCATTTCTTCAGAGACTGCAGCTGCTCGTATGACTTCTTTATAATAAAAAACAGGAGAACTGCTCAGCTGCACCAAACCACAACCAGAACATTGATAAATTTCTAAATCCATTCCTTTTTCTGTCATCAATTCACCTGCACCAGGCAAAAACTGTGCAGACTTCGGCATGTTTTCGTAATGCAAAAGAGAATCTTCAAAAAAATCTTGATAACAAACCCGACATTTATTCTCTATCATATTAATAGTCTCTTAAATCACACTATGAATGCGAAAGAAGCCACTACAGTTATTGAAGTGGGAATAGTCAACCCAACCATCCGCTGTAACGCTAAAAATAGACAAAACCCCAAGCACTTTCTTACCACACCTAATTTTGATGGCGTCATTACCTCGCCTTTCTAATTCTTTAAGCGAAAAATTAACGATAGTTTTTAGGTATATACTAAGCAACGTTGTGCCGCTTGTAAATCTGCCGCCATCATTTCCGCACACATTTCTTGAACTGTAATTTCAGGCACCCAACCTAATATCTGTTTTGCTTTAGTCGGGTCACCCAAAAGAGTATCCACTTCAGAGGGACGAAAATAACGCGAATCAATTTGGACAATAATGTCGCCCACCTTCATTGCTGGGGCTTTATCACCCTCGATTGAATCTATAATACCTTTCTCATCAATTCCCTCACCCTCAAAACGCAATGAAATGCCTAATTCATTAGCTGACCAGATAATGAACTGGCGCACTGAATATTGTACTCCCGTCGCAATAACAAAATCATCTGGCTTATCTTGTTGCAACATCATCCACTGCATGCGCACATAATCTTTAGCATGCCCCCAGTCACGCAAGGCATCTATATTACCCATATACAAACATTGTTCCAGCCCCAACGCTATACTAGCCAAACCTCGAGTAATTTTACGGGTAACAAAAGTTTCACCCCGACGAGGCGACTCGTGATTAAATAATATACCATTACATGCATACATGCCGTATGCTTCACGATAATTAACTGTCACCCAATACGCATAAAGTTTTGCAACCCCATAAGGAGAACGTGGGTAAAAAGGCGTGGTTTCTTTTTGAGGGGTTTCCTGCACTAAACCATACAACTCAGAGGTGGATGCTTGATAAAATTTCGTTTTCTTATCTAAACCCAGTAAGCGAATAGCTTCTAATAACCGTAACGTCCCCATGCCATCGACATCTGCCGTATATTCAGGCGAATCAAAACTAACCGCAACATGAGACTGAGCACCCAAATTATAAACTTCATCAGGCTGCACCTCTTGCAAAATACGTGTTAGGTTGGATGAATCTGTAAGATCACCAAAATGTAACGTAAATCTTTTATTTTCAGCATGTGGGCCTTGATAAATATGATCAACGCGCTGAGTATTAAAAGAAGATGACCGACGTTTTATGCCATGAACTTCGTAACCTTTTTCCAATAAAAACTCTGCTAGATATGATCCATCTTGACCAGTTACGCCTGTTATTAATGCTTTTTTCATAAAAAATACCTTATCAAAATCCCTCAATCCCTATTTAGAACAATTAAAATCAATGAAGCATTCTCTGTATAGAGAGCTACAATCAGACTTTAGCTCCTAACATAGCTAAGGCTGAATATATTACCTTACAAACTAAAAACCACAAACGATCAATTAATATCCAGACCAGGGGACTAGTTATTGCTCAGAGCATAGAACACTTAGCATAATCAAAAGAGCCAAAATGGTTCACCTATCATTTCGAATAACAATCGATGCCGGTTGTACACCCACCAACATTTCTTGCTTTAAGGCCTCCAAAGATAGAAGTGGACTCATATCCTCTAACGGCATCGAAACCATAGAGCCATCAGCTTGTGGCATCGCCGCTACTTTTGGCCATAAAGCCTCATCACTAATCAACCTGACATCACATATTAATGGTCCAGGATGTTTTAAAGCTTGTTCTATTTTCACATCTAATTCATCAGCATCATTAATCGTTAAAGTATCGATACCAATCGCTTCAGCGACTTTAATAATATCGGGCATATGTAACCCCGAACTTTCACCCGTTGCTACATATCGGCCATCAAAATAATTACGTTGTGTATTGCGAATTGACGCATATCCTGAATTATTCATAACAAACATGCGAATGGGTAAATTCAATGCTTTCAAGGTACTTAATTCTTGTAAATTTAACTGTAAACTACCATCGCCTTCAACAGAGACAACTGGCTTTCTACCTGCCGCTAAACATCCGCCAATGGCCGCAGGTAAGCCATATCCCATCGAGCCTAAACCAGAGGTTAAAAAGACACGCTGTTTTATTTTATTAATAAAACTCATATAAAAGGCTTCTACAGATAAGCCAGAGCTTCCTGTAATCACCAATTCATTTTCTGCTGTATGCTCCGATAATTTATCCATAAAATGATAAATACTAATCTCACCTGATTTTGGAAATTCTTGCCCATCACACAGAGGGTATTTTTCCTTCCAAATTTGGCATTGTTTACGCCATGCTAGTGTTTTACTTTGTGAGCTTTCTGCTTTCTCTAGCAAGCTTTGAATAAAATCCGCAGCATCCGCTATCACAGGAAAATCAATGTCCATTTGATGTTTACGCATTTCATTTTCATCAATATCAACAACAATTTTTTTCGCATGTTTCGCAAAGCCTTCTGGGTTATGAGCCGTCACAACATTATCTAAGCGCGCGCCAATGCTAATTAATAAATCACAATTTTGTACTGCAAAATTAGGTGCTCGCAATGCAACAGATCCAGGTCTACCCACACATAAAGGATGCTGAAAAGGAATTAAATCCAGTGAATTCCACGTTGTGACAACAGGAATTCCCAATGCCTCCACCATTTGTAAAAAGGCGCTTGCAGCACCTGATAACCTAACGCCATGCCCCGCTAGTATTAAGGGCCTTTCTGATTGCTGAATAAGGCTTAAGATACTTTTAAGTTGATTTTTATCCCAACTTTGACGTTCAGTTTCTATTTGATACCTAGGTAAAAGTTCAGGCTTAATCGTTGACGCTTGTATATCTAAAGGTACATCTAGCCATACCGGCCCTTGCCTACCCGTTGTTGCTAAATGAATCGCTTTTTCAACATGCAGACGAATATCTTCTGGGTTATTAATCGTTACAGCATATTTAGTGATGGGCTTAACCATAGAAACAATATCGACTTCTTGCGGCCCCATTTGCCTTACACCGGAATCACCTTTCATATCTGCACGTTTAACTTGCCCCGATATAATTAATAAGGGGGTTGATTCTATCCATGCGCCGGCAACGGCTGTTAAGGTATTTAAAGCACCGGGACCGGTTGTAACAAGCGCCACACCAATTGTCTCATTTACTCGTCCATAGGCTTCAGCCGCAATAGCCGCTGCTTGCTCATGATGGGTCGGAATGAATTCTATTTCTGAATTCTGACCTAACGCATCAACTAAGTGCATTGCACCGCCACCTGGCAATAAAAAAACCTGTTTTACACCTAACTCTGCAATGGCTGAAAAAATATAATCTGCTACGCGAACCTCAGTCACAGTACGCCATCCTTTAGCCAGTTTGCACGGAAAATAATTTGTGTTTTTCTCTGTTTATTTTGGTTAATTCGCTCATCATCATAAGTAGAGTCATCCTTGAAATGCGTTGTTGAAATCTCTTCGAATACCACGCCGGTTACACTTGAGAACTCATGTTTAACAGCTCGTTCAACTGTTATTACATCACCCGCAGTCATTTCTATTTTTTGATCTTTTTTAATTAGCTGCATAGACCCGCATAGGATATTAAAGGTCTCTTCTTTTTTACTATGAAAATGCATAGGGTGTATTTGCCCAGCCAAAACAATAATAAGTTTTTTACAGTATTCACGGTTAATAATATTAATAATGACTGCGCCATTGTTATAAAAACTATCGATTCCATAGTGATGCGATATTTCACATTCAGCGCCATCAGGCACAGTAATTTTATTAGCGACTAATAACGCAACGACCTTCTTTAATATGTCATAAACCTTTGGCCGTATATCAGTTACTTCAACACTTTCAAACACTATCGGCTCATTACAGCTAACAGCTTCTTTTAGACAGTAACTGGTATATTTTGACAAATCATTCGCCAAAATTTGTCCTGCTTGACTGGGTATTGCTAGAAAAAAGTCATCCGGATTTAAA
>Ga0209707_1000554_pt1 | contig 22184 bp, 14 predicted proteins | sample EN4Hudsemesocosm_FD_184630 | JGI IMG/M metagenome (GOLD analysis project Ga0209707, IMG submission 184630) | Methane-oxidizing microbial communities from mesocosms in the Hudson Canyon - EN4B Hudson Canyon (SPAdes) (version 2) | ecosystem: Environmental > Aquatic > Marine > Cold seeps | place... | reverse complement strand
GAGTCTTCTAGTTGGTGTAAAACAGGCCATAATGCTTCTGGGACTGAATAATTAAAATGAATACCCGCAATAGCTTGCATGGTTCGACCATAACGGTGCCATAGGCCCTTACGGTAAATATGTTTCATTTTTCCAATATTAGAATCACCATATTCAGCTAGTGGAATACTTTCATCACCATTGATTCCGCAGGGCATGCTGGCCGCTAATAAATGCTCATCGACTAAATTGTCATAGACAAATTGATGAATATTAGTCATGAAACTTAACGTTTCATTAATATCGGCATAAGGTGGCGTAATAAACTCGAGTAGTGCTTCTGAATAGTCAGTCGTAATATGTTCATGAGTCAATGCCGCACCGAGTTTCGATGGGTGAGGCGTTTGTGCGATGAAACCTTGATTAGACAAGCGTAGGCTTTCTTTTTCAATTCCTTTAAGGCCTTTTTTTAGGAGTGCTTGTTGCTTGTTCTCCACTAGTAGTTTTAGGCGATTCATGTTCAAAATAATAAAAATCCAGATAAACGCGGGCATGCTTAATTTATAATGGCGACATTATATAACTGTTTCAAGGCAAGAGATAAATATTGTGCAGCAATTGGATTATAAAGGAAGTTCTGGATTAGAGGTCTTACAGTCTGTTTTTGGCTATGAAAGCTTTCGGGGCCAACAGGCGGACATTATTGAACAGTTAATATTAGGCAATAGCGCTGTCGTTTTAATGCCTACGGGGGGCGGAAAGTCATTGTGCTATCAAATCCCGGCAATGGTTCGCGATGGCGTAGGTATCGTTATCTCACCGCTGATCGCACTAATGGAAGATCAAGTGAATGCATTGCACCAATTAGGAGTAAAAGCGGCGTTTTTAAATTCGACACTAAGTTTCGGTCGAGTGCAGGAGATTGAACAGCAACTATTGCGTGGTGAGTTAGATTTATTATATGTGGCTCCAGAGCGCCTAACTTCTGAGCGTACTTTACAGTTATTTTTTCGCTTGAATATTGCCTTATTTGCCATTGATGAAGCCCATTGTGTTTCTCAATGGGGGCATGATTTTCGAGCAGACTATTTACAGCTCTCATTATTACACCAGCGATTTCCTGATGTTCCACAAATTGCCTTAACGGCAACAGCAGACCAGCGCACGCGCGAAGAAATAATTACCCGTTTAGGTTTAAATGCTGCGCAGTTATTTGTTAGTGGCTTTGATCGACCTAATATTCGTTACAGTATTGTATTAAAACAGAATGCACGCCAGCAGTTATTAAGCTTTATTAAAGCAGAGCACGGTAATGATGCGGGTATTGTTTACTGTTTGTCGCGTAAGAAAGTTGAATCAACAGCGGAATGGTTACAATCCAAAGGTTTGGATGCACGTCCCTATCATGCGGGCTTATCTCATGAAATCCGTAAAAATAATCAGCATCATTTTTTAATGAATGAAAGCGTCATTATTGTGGCAACTGTCGCTTTTGGAATGGGAATTGATAAGCCTAACGTACGTTTTGTTGCTCATTTAGATTTACCTAAAAGTATTGAAGGTTATTATCAAGAAACGGGCAGAGCAGGGCGTGATGGTGAGCCCGCTAATGCTTGGATGGCTTATGGTTTACAAGATGTGATTACTTTACGGCAAATGTTACAGGGTGCTGAAACTGATGAGACGCATAAGCGTGTTGAATTACATAAATTAGATGCCATGCTTGGTTTATGTGAGCAAGTGACTTGTCGACGGGAAGTGTTACTTAATTATTTTGGTGATACTCAAGCACAACCTTGTGGTAATTGTGATACTTGTTTGGAGCCGGTACAAACCTGGGATGGCACAGTGGTCGCACAACAAGCTTTATCATGTATTTACCGTACTGAGCAGCGCTTTGGCGTGAACTATTTAATTGATGTATTGTTGGGCAAAGATAATGAGCGTATTAAACGTTTTGCTCATGATAAACAAAGTACCTTCGGTATCGGAAAAGATTTAAAAGAAGGACAGTGGCGCTCAGTTTTTCGCCAGTTAGTCGTGCGTGGTTTAGTTGATGTTGATTTTGAGGGCTATGGTGCGTTAAAGCTAAATCCTAGTTGTCGACCTGTGTTACGAGGCGAACAAGCCATTATGCTGCGTAAAGATTTGGCTCAGGAGAAAGGTAAAAAATCTAAAGCAAATAAATATCATCATAGTGATAATACGTTATGGGAAGCCTTACGGATTAAGCGGAGTGAACTTGCAGCAGAGCAAGATGTACCGCCTTATATAATTTTTAGTGATGCAACTTTAAGTGAAATGGTTGATAGAGCACCGCTTAATCATCAGCAGTTTGCTAATATTTCAGGGGTAGGGGAGCGTAAATTAGATTTGTATGCGGATGATTTTTTAAGTGTGATTACTCGCTTTATTAGTGAGCCAACTTTTGTTACCGAGCTGTCAGAAACGGTAGAAGAAAGTGTCGATTTATTTAAAGTGGGTTATTCAATTGAAAAAATTATTGCGCAACGAAATATAAAAAAATCGACCGTTTATTCGCACCTTGCAAAAGGTTTGGAGCAAGGCCTATTAGAATTAAGTGATGTAGTGGATTTAAAAGAGCAAGAGATTGAAACAATACAGGATGAAATTCTAAGCCTTCCTGAAGAGCATGCTAAAAGTTTAAAGCCAGTGTATGAAGCGTTAGCAGAACAATATGATTATGATATCCTGCGGTGTGTGAGAGCAGCTATGCAAATTTAGCTAGAGTGTTTACCAGTCTCAATAAGTTCGCCTGTTATTCCTTCTCCTGCTAGAGAAGGCTAGGATGAGGAGATTAAAATAAAAAATTATTGGGATTGCTATTAGTCATTTACTTAATTAACAAAATTAACAAAATATGAGTCAGAATAGTTTTTATTGGCATGATTATGAAACCTTTGGGGTTGACCCACAACGAGATCGAGCTGTTCAGTTTGCAGGCATACGCACTGATTTTGATTTTAATGTGATAGGTGAACCGCTGGTTATTTACTGTCAGCCAGCCGAGGATACATTGCCCCAGCCTGAAGCCTGTTGTGTGACGGGGATTACACCGCAACTAGCGTTGGCAGAAGGTAAGACTGAAGCTGAATTTATTGCTTTAATCCATGAGCAAATGGCACAGCCCGATACCTGTACTTTGGGTTATAACAATTTACGTTTTGATGATGAAGTCACACGTAATCTTTTATACCGTAATTTTTACGATCCTTATGCGCGTGAATGGCAACAGGGTAACTCACGCTGGGATTTGATTGATTTAATCAGAACTATGCATGCCTTGCGCCCTGAAGGCATAAACTGGCCAGAGGATGATGAAGGTCGTATTAGTTTTCGTTTAGAAAAATTAACTGCTGAAAATGGTATCGCTCATGCAGATGCGCATGATGCCTTGTCCGATGTCCACGCGACCATTGCTATTGCTAAATTAATTAGGCAAGCACAGCCTAAACTATTTCAGTTTTTTTTAGATAATCGTGGCAAACATCAGATAAAGACATTATTACAATTAGGTAGTTTTACTCCCGTTGTGCATGTATCAGGGATGTATGGTGGTGATAAGCAATATTTAGCTTTAGTACTACCTGTGTGCCAAGACCCAAGTAACAGTAATGGTGTGATTGTTTATGACTTGTCAGTTGACCCTACGGTCATGCTAGGTTTATCAGCAGAACAGATTAGTGCCAGAATTTTTACGCCTAAAGCAGAATTACCTGAGGGTGTTGATAGAATTCCACTCAAAACAATTCATATTAATAAGTGCCCAATCGTTGCGCCAGAAAAGGTATTACGCCCTGTTGATGCCGAGCGTTTAAATATTAATAGAGAGCAATGTTATTTACACCGTGATTTAATTCAGCAGTCACAAGATATTAGTGCAAAATTGAGTCAAGTTTTTAATTCTAGAAAGTTTTCTAATGAGAGTAACCCAGATCCTGACCTTATGATTTATAGCGGTGGTTTTTTCTCGGCTACTGATAAACACGTTATGAATTCAATCAGGGAGTCAACCGCTGAACAATTAGCTAATTTTGATTTACCTCCGTGTGATGCGCGATTAGAAACCATGTTATTTCGCTATCGGGGTCGAAATTTTCCTGATAGCTTCAATGAGCAAGAGCAAAATCTTTGGAAATCATATTGTTTAGAGCGACTCGGTGATAAGCAAAAACAGGGTTTTCTTGGTTTTTCTACATTTAAGCAAGCGATCGAGACATTAAAAAAACAAGAAGGCGTTGATCTTCAGTTATTGAGTCATCTAGAGCAATATGTAGAGCAATTAAAAGAGAAATTAAGTCAGTAAAAAATAGAGGGTTATGTTAAATAGAGAGCTTATGGGATAGCCATCAACTAATGGACTTAAATAACTTGCGGCTCAAAGGATATTTTGTTTAAATGAAACGACATAAGCGATACTGATGGTTTAATTGGCTTTTAATGCAGTCAATTATATTTTTGGATGTTGTAATTTTTTCTGTAGGTCTTTCACTATGCATGTACCAGATCAGGCTAAGCAAAGTATCTATGGTACTGCTCAGTTTAAATGTTATTTAGTTTTAACCATTGTATTAGTGTGTTTTTGTGCAGGGTTCCATGATTCTACATGGAAGGGAAGTACCACCCTGCATACTATCATGGAAGTTATTGCTACTTTATTGGCCTTGATGGTAGGGTTGCTTGCATTAGTACGTTACTACTCATTTAAGGAGGTACTGTATTTATATATAGGCGCTGGGTTTATTGGTACAGGCCTTCTAGACTGTTATCACGCGATTGTTACCTCAGTATTTTTTGTTCAATTTTTTCCTTCCCCACCGGCTTCATTAATTTCATGGAGTTGGGTTGCTTCCCGTTTATCTTTATCCATTGTATTTTTTCTGGGCTGGTTAAATTGGCGTTTTGATTTCTTGAAAGGTAAGTCAGCTCTTTCAAAAGAAGTCTCTGTTTATCTTGGTATGGGCGTTTTAACGCTAGCGAGTTTTGTTTTTTTTGCTTTTGTTCCCTTACCGAGAGCTTATTATTCAGAATTATTTTTTCAAAGGCCTGAAGAACTTATCCCAGCAATTTTCTTTATAGTTGCTTTATATGGTTTTTTTACTAAAGGTGAATGGCGACATGATTTATTTGAGCATTGGTTGATTTATGCCTTAATTATTAATGTTCTTACTCAGACTTTATTTATGTCACATTCGTCTGAGTTATTTGATTTTCAGTTTGATATTGCGCATTTTTTTAAAAAAATAAGTTATATGACCGTTTTAATTGGTTTATTAGTGAGTATGTTCGTGACTTTTCAGCGAGAAGATGAGCACAGAACAGCATTAATACAGATCAATAATAGTCTACTGGAAAGTACGGTTGCATTAAAAGACAGTGAACACAGAGCATCAGCTATTCTATCAAATGCGGTTGAGGGTATTTTAACGATTGATTTAAAGGGGACTGTACTATCAATTAACCCAGCAGCAGAGCTGATGTTTGGTTATTCGGCTGAGGAGGTTATTGGGAAAAATGTCAAAATATTAATGCCTCAAAGCTACCGTGAAAAACACGATGAATACCTTGATAATTATAAACGAACAGGCATTAAAAAAATTATAGGTATGGGTCGTGAAGTAGAAGGCGAGTGTAAAAATGGCTCCCGATTTCCGCTGGACTTAGCTGTTAGTGAGGTGATGCTTGATGCGGAGGAAAAATTTTATATGGGAATTGTCCGCGATCTTTCTGAAAAGAAACAAGCGGAAAAAATGAAAAATGAATTTTTATCGACAGTCAGTCACGAGTTAAGAACGCCTTTAACTTCCATTCATTGTTCTTTAGGGTTAATTATCGATAATTTTTCAGATGATTTACCTGATAAGCTTATGGCGTTACATACCATTGCGTATAGTAATAGTGAGCGATTGATTAAGTTAATTAATGATATTTTAGATGTGCAAAAAATGGAAATGGGGGGAATGGTTTTTGATAACGAGGCTATTAATTTATTTTCCTTATTGAAACAGTCAGTACTTGCTAATCAGGCTTATGCAGAAAAATTAGGTAATATTGCTTTACAGATTACCCCTGAAAACTCATCAGTTGAAGTGTATGCGGATGCTGGTCGTTTAATGCAAGTTATTACAAATTTAATTTCAAATGCAGTGAAGTTTTCTCCTGAATCAAGTTTAGTTAATATTAATCTTGTTGAAGAAGAAAGTGTTGTACGCGTTGTTATTACCGATAAAGGGGAAGGGATTCCTGACGACTTTAAAGACCGTATATTCACGAAATTTGCTCAAGCTGACTCCTCTGATACACGTAAGGTTGAAGGCACCGGTTTAGGATTGAGTATCTGTAAAATTATTATAGAAAGGTTGGAAGGTAATTTAGACTACAATAATTTAGATGAAGGCGGCTGTGCTTTTTATTTTACTTTACCTATTTATAGTCAGCCTAGCCAAACAAATACTTCTTTTGATGCTGATGTGCTTAACTCACTTGAGGCAGTAAGTACACCGCATATTTTAATTTGTGAAGATGACCCTGATATAGCCTCTTTTCTACAAATAATGCTTGAAATGGAAGGCTGGACGAGTGATGTTGCTTTAAATGCGAGAGAGGCAAAAACGTTGCTTCAGAAGCGTGCATATAGCGTGATGACTTTAGATGTAGGGTTACCTGATCAAGATGGTATTTCTTTTATTAAAGAAATACGCTCATTCGCTGCTTATGCAGATTTACCCATTATTATGGTCTCTGGTCAGGCCAAAGAAAAGAAAGTTGAATTTGGTAGTACGGTTTCTGTTTCTAATTGGATAGATAAACCCATTGATCGCGAACAATTACAAGAATCTATTAAGAAAGCCATTAGTTTTAATACAAATAATGCTAAAGCTAATATTCTACATGTTGAAGATGACCCAGATATCGCAAGTCTAGTTGAAACAATGCTGGGTAGTTTTGTTAATATTTATCATGCGAGTAGTATTGAGGCCGCTAAAAAAACCTTTTTACAAAGAAACTATGATCTAATCCTATTAGATTTAATGTTGCCTGATGGCAATGGTTTAGATTTGCTGCCTTTAATTAGCACTAAAGAGCAAAGCCGGCATAAGGAAAAGACAACCCCGATTATTATTTTTTCTGCGTATGAAATGGATAAAAAAATACCGGATGAGATTCAAAGTGTTTTGATTAAATCACGCTGTTCTAATGAGCAATTAATGAATGTGATTAGGTCGAATATGAACTTGCCTAATTAAACCGAATGTTAATTATTGAATATCGTATTGGTGTAAAAGCTGGAGAGCAAAATGTCTACCCCACCTCTGAATAAAATATTAATTGTAGATGACGAACCTGATATTCGTAATGTCGTGCAAATTACATTGGACATATCGGGTGATTTGGATTCAGACCTCTGTGATAGCGGTGCTGCAACTATTGAGTATCTGACTAGTCATTTACCAGATTTAATTTTACTTGATGTGATGATGCCAGGAATGGACGGCCCTGAAACACTGAAACAATTAAAAAGTAACCCTAAAACAGCAAATATTCCTGTTATTTTTATGACTGCCAAAGTGCAGCCCGCTGAAGTTGAGGCATATTATGGCATGGGAGTTGTTGGTGTGATTTCTAAACCTTTTAACCCGAGAGGCTTAGTGGCTTCGGTATTGGAGTTTTGGGAAAAAGCACATGACGAGTAAAGCTGACTTACTAGAGCAGCGACTAGAGCTGCTCAATCAAGAGTATGTGGATAGTTTACCTGAGAAAATCAATGAGATTGAAACACTCTGGCGTGGTTTAGTTAAGCATGATTTAGATGCAACACATGTCAAATTGTTATATCAGGCGATACATAGTTTAAATGGCTCGGGTGCGACTTTTGGCTATACGATATTAAGTGAAATTGCTGAAATTATAGAGATTTTACTGAAACCTATAATGAGTGCGGAGCAGATCCCTAATGTTGAGCAACAATCGCATATTAGTACCTTACTTATTAAATTACGCAGGGCAGCGCTAGAGCCAAAAGATCATGCAGTTAGGCATGATATGGTGATGCCAATTAGCAAGAAAAAGATAGATAGAAATACTATTTTTATTGTTGATGATGATGAGATAGTCGCTAAAAAAGTCGCTAAAATATTAGAGCAATATCATTATGATTCTGAGATTTTTCTGTCTTTAGAGCATGTAGAGCAACGAGTCATAGAAAATGCACCTGCTGCAATTATCATGGATATTGTTTTCCCTGAAGGTGAGTTAGCGGGGACAGATGTTATTGCTTCAATTAAGCGTAGCCAGTTACTGCCTATTCCTGTGATATTTATTTCAGTGCGTAATGATATGGCCGCTCATTTATCAGCGGTTCGTGCCGGGGCAACGCATTATTTAAGTAAGCCGGTCAACTCTAATCACTTAATCACTTTATTAAATCATATTACCGAAAAGGTTAAAGAAGAGCCTTATCGCATCATGATTATTGATGATGATGTTTCATTAGCTCAACATTTTTCACTCACGCTTGAGCATGCGGGCTTAGATTCTAGGGTAATTAACGACCCAATGAATGCACTAGAAGAGCTTAAAGCTTATCAGCCAGAATTGATTTTGATGGATGTATATATGCCTGAATGTTCTGGGCTAGAGCTGGCTATTATTGTCAGACAATTCCCAGAGTTTAGTGATGTTCCTATTTTATTTCTATCCGCTGAAACCAATTTTGATAAGCAATTAGCCGCGTTAGATATGGGGGGCGATGATTTTTTATCTAAACCCATTGAACCACGGCATTTAGTTAATGCAGTTATTACCCGTGTTAAACGCTATAGAAAGACTAATCGGCTATCCAGTAATTTACGGGCAAGTGTTTCTAGGCTAGGGATTTCAGAAAAACGCTTAAACCAAATAATAAATACCAGTCCAGCAGCTATCTACACACTACAAGTGACGGAGGGGCAAAAATATCCAATGCGTGTCACGATGATGAGCGATAGTATTGAAGGTATTTGTGGGTATACAGCTAATGATTGGTTAGACAAACAATCGTTTTGGTTAGATATTATTCATATACAAGATAAAAGCAAAGTGCTTGAAAGGCTTGAGGATTTATTTACCCTTGGCTCTATTGAGCATGAATACCGCATCGTTCATAAAAATGGTGAGCAAATCTGGATTCATGAAAACTTAACGATACAAAAAGATAAAAATGGCAAGGTAGTCGAAATTGTAGGCTCACGCATGGATATCAGTGAGATTAAGCAGAATGAAGCGGCGCGCATTGACCTAGAGGAACAATTACGACAAACCTATAAAATGGATGCGATTGGCTTATTAACCGGTGGAGTGGCGCATGACTTTAATAATATTTTGGCAAGTATTTTAGGGTATGCCAGTTTAGCCAATATGTTGGGAAGTTTTGGTACTGATACTAAAGAGTCTAATTATTTACGTCAAATATTAAAAGCAGGTGAACGCGGGCGCTTATTAACGACACAAATGTTATCTTTTTGTCGTAAAGTTCAAACAGATGTTTTACCTGTTCAAATTGCCCCCATTATTAGGGAAGCCATTGAGTTATTAAAGTCTACTTTACCTTCAAGCGTGGAGTTTGACGTTTATATTGATAAAGAACTGCCCTATGTATTAATAGATCCCACTCAGATACATCAAATTATGATGAACCTCTGTATAAATGCAAAAGATGCCATGCAAGGCAAAGGTAAACTATTAATCTGTTTAAAGCTTGTTGAGGAGAGTGATGGGTTATGTCTTACTTGTAAACAGCCTATTAAAGGTAGTTTTTTAGAGTTATCAATTGCCGATACTGGGACGGGTATTGATATGCAAAGTGCTGAGAAAATCTTTGACCCATTTTTTACGACAAAAGAAGCAGGTAAAGGTTCAGGTATTGGTTTATCCGTTGTTCATGGTGCAGTACATCAAACTAATGGACATATATTGCTAGAATCAGTAAAAGGTGAAGGATGTAACTTCCGTTTATTCTTGAAGACGGTGGATATTAAAGATCAAAGTAAAAAAAGTATCACTGCAAAATCAAGAAGTATTCGGCAGGGGAAAGGTGAGACTATTTTAATTGTTGATGATGAAGAAGCCATTGTTGAACTTTTGCGCGAAACTTTAGAGTCAGTTAATTACAAAGTAACCGCGACCGCAAGTAGTGTTAAAGCACTCGACTTGTACAAACAAAGCCCTGAAAAATTTGATTTATTGATTACAGATCAAACGATGCCTGCTATTACGGGGGAGGAATTAATTAAGGAAATACGAAGGATCAAGCCTGGGTTTCCTGTTATTTTGTGCTCTGGCTACAGTGAAATAATAGATCCAGTAACCGCGAAAGAGTTAGGTATTGATCGGTTTTTTTATAAGCCTTATGAGCTTGATGATTTATTAGAATCGGTATCTACCCTAGTCCAAAGTAGATAATAAAACCTTGGACTAGGCGATCGTATTAAGAGACTTAATGAGAGTGAATTGAGTCAGTGCATTTCACATAGAGCCAAAAAAGATAATGAATGAAAGAGTAAAAAAATGCCATATTCAGTTATAAAACAAGCAAAGGTATTACTTGTAGAAGATGATGCCCATCAATCAGAACTTGAGTTAGATATTTTAGGTTCATCTGAATATGTGGTCACGCATGTTGTTGACTATACAAGTGCTGTTGAAATACTATTAAAAAAAGAGTTTGATGTTGTTATCGTTGACTATAACCTACCTGATAAAAAAGGGGATGATCTTTGTCGTTGGGTGCGCTCACAAGAAAACTTGGCATTTTTGCCCATTATTATAGTGACAGGTAGTGATGTTTTTTCAACGTTACCAGCCTGTATGGAAGCAGGAGCAACAGACTTTATTAGAAAGCCATTTCACGCCATTGAATTACTTTCTCGGGTTAATGCTGCAATACGCTTTAAACGAAATACAGATAATTTAGACAGTGCCCAGTCGCTGCTTTTTACATTGGCACGTTTAGTTGAAGCTAAAGATGAAATTACAGGAGATCATTGCTCTAGGTTAGCGCACGGTTGCGTGGCTTTTGGTCGGCTTTTAGGGTTGGATGAAGCCGCTCTATTGGCTCTAGAACGGGGTGGTGTTTTACATGATATCGGTAAGCTAGGGATTCCAGATAATATTTTATTAAAGCCCAATAAGTTAACAGAGCAAGAATGGGGGGTGATGAAACAGCATGTTGTTATTGGTGAAAAATTATGTAGTGGTCTTGTTACTATGCGAGCCGTGCTGCCTATTATATATTGTCATCATGAGCGCTGGGATGGTGGCGGTTACCCTAAGGGTTTAAAGGGGGAGGAAATTCCTTTTATAGCAAGAGTTTTTCAGTTGGTTGATATTTATGATGCTTTGGCAAATGATCGTCCTTATAAAAAGGCATTTTCAAATGAGAAAATTATAGAAATTTTTACCGAAGAAAAAGAGAAAGGTTGGCGTGACCCTAAACTAGTTGATATTTTTATCGGCATTATTAAAAATACCCCGGAAATATTACTTTTACCTGAAGGTTATAAAGATAAAAGTATTGAAATATTTGAAGAGATTGTACAAAAGCTTGGCTCAGAAGAGATCAGCTAAACAGCTACAAAATATATACATTTGATTAGTTAATTACATAGAAAATACACAATGAAAAAAAATATTATTTTACTTGTTGAAGATGACCCTATATTTAGAGAATGCTTGAAAGAGTATTTTGAAGCAGATGGATTTTTGGTGCTAGAGGCAAGCAATGGGGTTGAAGCTGATAAACAGTTAGCTCAGGTAACACCGGATTACATCATGCTGGATATTAGCATGCCGGAAAAAGATGGCTTTGAAGTTATTTCCAGCCTTAAAAGTTCGGGCATACAAATTATTGCTATGTCGGGTAGTGAAAATAATGTTGCGATGGCAAAATCCTTAGGTGCAGATATAGCCATATTAAAGCCCATTGATTTTACCTGTTTGGGAGACGTAATTAAGTCACTAACGAATTAAATAAATGATGAAATTTATAAGCTATTTTTTACTTTGTTTATTATTAGCGGGGTGTGATTCTGAAAGAAACTCCCCAATGCAAAATACTAGAGGAGTAAGCTAAATGACGATGCACAAAAAACTGCTCGTCTGTTTTAGCTTTGTTAGTTTATTCTCTGTATTTTCTGCTAGTTATGTAGCCCTGCATAATGCAACAAGTATTCTTAAAACAGAACAAGAGAAAGCTTTAAATCATTTAGTTGATGAAAAGATTACCCACCATATTAATGATTATATTCTTAAAAAAGAACAAGCGATTGCGGCGTTAGCAAATCAACCTGTTGTGATGAATGCTTTAGATGAGTTGTCCCAAGCTTTTAAGCTGGGAGTATCAAGTCATAGGTATTTAACTGAAGATTTGAAGGTTAGGCAGTCTTTACAGCAATATAAAGAAATATCAAATAGTTATGATTTATTTTTAATTGATAAAGACGGTAATATTGTATTTTCTATCCTCCATGAAAGTGATTTTACAAGTAATTTAAAATCCGGTCCTTATAAAGAATCTCAATTAGCACAGGCATATTTACAGACTTTAAGTTCATTAAATACAAGAATTTCTCTGTTTGAACCTTACACCCCCTCACAAGAAGGCATTAAAACAAAAGAAGATCATAGTGCTTTTGTCACAGCACCGGTGTTTAAAGAGGGGAAATTGATAGGTGTAGTTGCGACTCAAATTCAAGGGAAGGATTATTATAGTTTGGCTTTAGATTATTCCGGCTTGAAAGAAACGGGAGAAGTAATTTTTAGTAAAAAAGTTGATGATCATGCCGTAGTGATTGCACCTTTAAGAGGTAATCCTAAGGCAGCATTTAACTTGCGCTACCTTATTGGGTCTGATTCTTTTTTACCCATTCAATATGCTGTTACAGGGGAGAAAGGTTCAGGTTTAGCGCGTGGTATTGATGATAAAGAAGTGTTAGCGGTTTGGCGTTATATTCCAGAATTAGAGTGGGGCGTTGTGCTCACTATTGATGCTGATGAGGCTTTTTTAGCAGTCACTAAGTTAGAAGAACAACTATTATTGACAGGTTTTTTTGTGTTGATGATTTCAACATTAGTTGCCTTTTCTTTATCTCGTAGAATAACGAAGCCAGTTCTTCATTTAATGAAGGTAGTAGACGGAAGGCTACAAGGGTTTAAAAAGGAGAGACCTGTCAAGCTAAGTGGTGATGAAATTGGGCAATTATCATTTTTATTTAACGAAATGTTTACTGCTCTTGATGATTCTGAAAGCGAGTTAGAGCTTAGTAATCAGTCATTACAGCAGACGGTATCTGAATTAGAAGAGCAAAAGTTTGCACTTAACCAACATAGTATTGTTGCTATTACAGATGTTCAAGGGCGTATTATTTTTACGAATGATAAATTCACGGCAATTAGTGGATATAGTCGTGACGAGTTGCTTGGCCAGGATCATCGCTTACTAAATTCTGGCTATCATGATAAAGAATTTTTTAAAGAGATGTACCTCTCGATTGCTAACGGTAAGATTTGGCATGCTGAAGTGTGTAACCGTAACAAGCAAGGGCAGCTCTATTGGGTAGATACAACTGTGGTGCCTTTAATGGGGGATAATAAAAAGCCACAAAGATATATTGCGATACGCACCGATATTAGTGAGCAAAAAATCACAGAACACAAACTGCTTGAAGCAAAGAATGCATCTGAGCAAGCTGTTGTTGCAAAGTCTGAATTTCTTGCCAGTATGAGTCATGAAATTCGTACGCCAATGAATGGCGTATTAGGCATGCTAGGCTTAGTATTAGGCTCTAATTTAGATGAAGAGCAAAAACAGCGTTTATCAGTTGCGCAAAGTAGCGCACAATCACTGTTGTATCTTATTAACGATATTCTGGATCTTTCAAAGGTTGAAGCTGGAAAGTTGGATTTAGAAAATGTCGATTTTGATTTGTGTTCTATGCTCGCTGAATTTACAAGCGCGATGGCATTTCAAGCGCATGAGAAAAAGCTTGAGTTAATTTTAGATATCAAGGGCGTTGAACTTACTGAAGTAAAAGGTGACCTCGGAAGGCTGAGGCAAATTTTAACAAACTTAGTGAGTAATGCGATTAAGTTTACTGCTAGTGGCGAAGTGTTAATTCAAGTTACTTTAAGTTCGGTTAATGAACAGAAATTAGAGCTGAAGTGTTCTGTTATTGATTCAGGTATCGGTATTCCGGCGAACAAACAATTGCATTTGTTTGATTCTTTTTCTCAAGTTGATACGTCAACTACTCGTAAATATGGAGGCACGGGTTTAGGTCTTGCCATTGCAAAGAAAATAACAAGGCTAATGGGAGGAGAGCTTTTAGTTAGCAGCGAGGAAGGTAAAGGCAGTACTTTTACTGCGACAGTCTTTTTAGAGAAAAGTTCTCAAGCAAAGAAAATTACAGCACCTGAAGGGGTCGATAAGCTGAGCGTATTGATTGTCGATGATAATGCCATAGTAGGCAACGTGATAAAAGAACGACTAGAGTGCTGGGGAGTGTCGGTTAAGCTTGCGACAAGTGGGCAAGAGGCATTGCTTATTTGTGAGCGGCGATTTAAAGAATCAGAAGAAGCGCTATTTGATTTTGTATTTGTTGATTTACACATGCCAGAAATGGATGGTATTGAGTTGGCAGGACAATTAAATAATAAGGGTCAACGTAATGAAATGAAATTGATCTTAATGACTTTAAGTTTAGACCAAGTGAATGCTAAGTTTCTTGCTGAAAAAGGCTTCAGTGGTTATTTTTCTAAGCCAGCATCTAATAATGATCTATTTAATGCTTTATCAATTAGTCATAAAGGGGGGCTGCCTCACATAGAATTAAGTAGTGATCGCTCTATGAATTCAATGGAACAGAACAATGAAAGTAATGAAATGAAAACTTCTAATGCACAAAGCTGGCAGAGTGCAAAACATATATTGCTTGTAGAAGATAATGCGGTTAACCAAATGGTTGCCAAAGGAATGTTAAAAGTTTGTGGTTTTCAGGTGAGTCAGATTGATGTCGCTGGGAACGGTCTAGAGGCGCTAGATAAATTACGACAAGCAACTGATAATGCTTACGATATTATATTAATGGATTGCCAAATGCCTCAAATGGATGGTTATGAAGCAGCAGGAGAAATTCGTAAAGGTGAGGCGGGAGAGCGTAATAAGCTAATTCCAATCGTCGCGATGACGGCAAATGCAATGCAAGGAGATAAGGAGCTGTGTTTGCAAGCAGGGATGAGTGATTATTTAACTAAACCGATTGACCATAAAACGTTAGCTGAAAAACTAGAGTACTACTTATCTAGTTCCAATGCGCAAAAAGAGCAGGAAGTGCAGAGTAAAGGCGATGTTCCAATAGAAAGGCTTAGTACGCATAGCGATCCTGTTAGTATGGCGTTAGCGGTATGGGATAAGAAGGATGCGCTGCAACGAGTCATGGATGATGAAGATTTTATGCTGGTATTAATAGATGTATTTTTAGCCGATATTCCTAATTTAGTGAGTGAGTTAGAGCAAGCTATATCAGAAAATAATGATAAAGAAGTAGGGCTTGTTGCGCATGCAATAAAAGGAAGCGCGGCGAATTTGAGTTGTATGCAATTACAATACCTAGCTTATCAAATAGAGTTAGCAGGTAAAGAGGCGGACACAAATAAAGCGAGTGCATTATTGCCGAGCTTGTTGGAGTGTTATAAACAACTACGCACTTGCTTTGAAAGCTATACAGCCAGCCATGTGCTGAGTAATGACCAGAAAGAAAATAACTCAGGAAATGAACAAGTAGAGTTATTAAGTGCAGTCGAGTTGGCAGATACTTTAGTCGATTTGCGTGTAAAATTACGAAAAAATTTATTTATTGACCAGCAAGAATTACTTATTTTGAATAAAGTCAGTATTGATCCTATTGCCACGGGTTTAGTAGAGCAGTTAAAGCGAGAAATTAGTCAGTTTAGTAATGAAGCTGCTTTAGATACTTTAGGTCAGTTAGCAGTTAAAACCAGCTGTAGCCTTTACCATGAGAGTTAAATGAAAGAGAAGCCATGTATTCTTATTGTTGATGATATTCCTGCTAATATTCAAGTATTAGCGAATTGTTTAAAAGATCAATACCAAATCAAAGTGGCGACTTCTGGAAAGTTATGCCTTCAATTAGCTGAGTCTGAGATTAAACCTGATTTAATTTTATTAGATATTGAAATGCCAGGAATGGATGGCTATGAAACCTGTCAGCATTTAAAAAGTAATCCAAATACACAATCCACGCCGGTAATTTTTGTCACAGCAAAAGTCGCTGATGAAGATGAGGAAAAAGGTTTGTTTTTGGGAGCCGTTGATTACATAACTAAGCCAATCAGGCCAGGTATTGTAGCGGCACGAGTACATACGCAGATTATCTTAAAGCAACAGTATAATGAATTGAAAAGAATGGCGATGCATGATCAATTGACAGGATTATATAATCGTCATTATTTATTGGAAGTTGCTAATCATAAAGTAATAAGAGCGACCAGACACAAAAAGGATGTCAGCCTAATGATGATTGATATTGATCATTTTAAGTCAGTCAATGATCAATATGGGCATGCTGAAGGTGATTTTGTTCTACAAGCGATAGCAGCTGAAATAAAAGAAATTTATCGAGGTGAAGATATCGTCGCTAGGCTCGGGGGTGAAGAGTTTGTGGTGTTATTAGATCAGTGCAACCTTTCTTCTGCAAAAGCCAGGGCAGAAGGCTTGTGTCAGCATATAGAAGGTTTAAGTCCTCATGATAGAAAAATTACGTTGAGTATTGGTGTTGCTCAATTAGATATCTCTAGTAATGAGACATTTACTAATATGTTAAAAAGAGCAGACCTAGCGGTTTATCAAGCTAAAGAACAAGGTCGAAATCGAGTTGTTATTAATGAAATAGAAAACGACTCTACTGAGTTTTAAGGTTAGACTTTGAATGTTAGTTGTAAAGCATAGCTATCTACACAACTTTTTACAATTAAAATACAATGAGTTATAGCACTCAATGACTCCCTCTCCTGATGGAGAGGGCAGGGGTGAGGAGAATAAAATCAGGCACTTATCTATTTCCCCTCATCCAACCTTCTCCCTCTGGAGAAGGCTTTAAGACTTGTGTAGATACTAAGGATAATAATGTAGCTGATTAAATTTTACAACGTAAAAGCACTCAGCCTGATTGATTGTTATCTAATAAGCACTTAAGATAGTTTTAAGCGGATTTAAAACAACACTGTTATTTTCAATAATCTTCTCAAGACCTATGCGCAAACATATTAAAAAATATCTATTGCTTTCCATTGGGCTACTTTGTGTAGCTCTGGGTATTATTGGGGCTTTTCTACCTCTATTACCCACCACACCTTTCCTTATCCTTGCTCTCGCTTGTTTTTCAAAAAGCTCACCCTACTTTCACCAACGCTTATTAAATAATCGCTGGTTCGGTGCTGATTTACAGCAGTGGGAGACTAATCGTTCTATTAGTCGCAAATCTAAAATTAAGGCAATGGTTCTAGTACTACTCACTTTTTCTATTTCTATTGGAGTACTGCACGGTAGGCTTCCTTTACAGCTGTTTCTATTAGCTTTAGGAAGTATCTTGTTGATTTTTATGTGGCGGCTCAAAGAGGCCGAAATGACACCCGTTCGCATTAAGTCAGACGAGTAAGTGATAGATTTTAAAATGTGTTAAGCCTTAGAAAGGCTCAACATACGACAACGATTGTGTAGGGTATGCATTGCGTACCCTACTTACGTAAGATCAGTTTCGCGCAACGCGCCTAGACAGACACGCCACTCTACCCACCCTACAGCATTTCAATCACTTGATTTTATGGTACAAAGGCATACTGAGTCATTACAAACTACTCTGCCAACCAACCTTCTAAGGCAATAATAATTTCTTTCGCTTGCTTTTCGCTAGAGATATTAAATTTTGATTTTTGTTGATATTCACCATCACGCTTTTGATAGCGTCGGATAGTAAATTTATCAGCGCTATACTCTTCTTTTGCCCTGTTCCAGTCTTGATAGCGATAAATAACAGTCGCCCATGCACCTTTAGTTAGCACTTTTTTATCTAACTCTTTAACTGTTTCAATGTCACCATCTTCATAAGTGACTGTAAGTTCTTCTACTGTTTCTGCCATGATTAATTTCTCAATTACTTAAAATGAAAAAAGGTGGACTAATCCACCTTTTTTTATTGTACTGACTGCTTATTTAACTGCAGTTAAACCTTTTTGACTTACAAAATAAGCTGCAATATCTCTGATATCATCTTCTGAAAAGTCTTGAACCATAGACTGCATCAATGCATTTTTACGTGCGCCTGATTGGTAATCTTGCATTGCTTTTTCTAAATAGTTTGCATGTTGCCCAGCTAATCGTGGGTTACTTGCACCTTCACTTGAATCATCGTTATGACAAGCCATACAAGCTTCTGCTAATTTTTTTCCATTTGCTGCATTACCACCATTTGCAATGGCTCTGTCAGATCCTTCAACGGTTGCTAAATAAGCCGCAATATTCTCCATGGTCTTTTCAGACATATCATAAGAATTGGCCATCATTGTGCGATGTGGGCGGTCTGATTTTTTATATGCTTTTAAAGCCGCGACTGTATAAGCAGGAACCTGGCCTCCTACTTTAGGTACGTAATATGTAGGATAAGCATTACTTGTACCAGGCGAAGTATGACAACCTCTACAAGTTTCAAAAGCATCTTTACCTGCGTCAACACTTGCTGCTTTAGCCATCATAGAGACACTTGAAAGCGCAGTAATACCTAGCGCTAATGTGATCATTTTTTTATTCATAAGAATTATCCTAGCGTGAATTAAATTTTTTGCTTATCTTACTAAAAAGAGGCAACTATTAATAGCATATTCCAAATATGCATGCGTTTGTTATTGTTACTTTCCATATACCGTTATAAATATTAATTAGGATAATCTTACCCGTGGGTCTACCAATGTATAAGAAATATCTGTCAACAACAGGCCTATAATATAAAGCACAGAACCCAAAAAAACCATCGCTCTTACTATGGCAAAATCCTGTCGATTAATAGCATCGATTGTATAGCTACCTAAACCGGGGATACTAAAAAATGACTCTGTAATTAAGCTGCCCATAAACAGTAAAGGCAACACGACGACGACACCGGTCAAAATGGGAATCATGGCATTTTTTAAGACATGTTTAAAAAGCACTTGAGTTTCAGATAGGCCTTTTGCTCTTGCTGTGCGTACATAATCTTGTTCAATTTCTTCTAAAAATAAAGTTCGATACCAACGAGCGCCAGCACCTACGCCTGCCACAACACTGATAATAATAGGCAGAATTAGAAATTTTATGGCATTAAAGCCTGTGTCATACCCCGAAATAGGGACTAACATTAGTAGTTTCCCCATAATAAATTGCCCTCCGATAATATAGAATAGGGAGGAAATAGACATAATAATAATGCAAAGAACAATACTGCTAAATTCCAAATAACTTTGCCGAAATAAAACCATCATTAAAGCGACACTTATATTAACTAATAAGCCAACAATGAGAGAAGGTAACGCCACCGCTAAACTCGGCCACATACGTTGCTGTATATCCGCACCTATATGCCGCCCACTATCTGAAATACCAAAATCAAAAGCAAATAAACGTAATGATTTCTGATAGAAAATAGTTTGCTTTAAGCTTTCGACGCCTGCTTTCTGCTCATTTATTAATAATGGCAAATGATAGCCTCGCTGTTGCTTCCAATTTTCAATGGCTTGCTCCGTTACATGCTTTTGCCCTAACTGCATCCGCGCCATATCATCAGGACTATTAACAATAAAAAACAAGACAAAAGTTAAAACATTTACGCCTAGCAATAAAGGAAAAGCATATAAAAAACGTCGTAAAATATAATTTAACATTACTTAATAGTCTCCTTTGCTCTGCGTTGAAAACTACGAATAGCCGGTAAAATGAGTATGATAAGTAAAAACACCAGTAACACGACAGGCCAGACAACCGGCTGATTCCATTGCTTGCGCAACGCCATGCGTTTAGAGGCTTCTACCCTCCTATATTTCAAGGTATTATTAGCCATTAAATTAGGCTTTAAATTATGTAGCCAACGATGATGCAATGAAAAGCTTTTCGGGTGTAAGCCAAAAACCCATGGAACATCATAACGAATCATTTCTTGCATCTCCCTAATAACAGAAAGCCGCTCTGGACCATTATCCATATAGCTCATTTTCTTGAATAAATGGTCAAATTTAGGGTTTTGATAATTCACTGCATTCTCTCCCCCCTGCACTGCTTTTGCATTCGGTCCATAAAGTAAAAAGAAGAAATTTTCTGGGTCAGGGTAATCTGCATTCCAACCCCACATAAAAATCTGCGCATTACCATTACGCATTTTTTGTTGAAATCGATTGTAATCGGTCGCCCTAATAACAAGCTGCACGCCTAGTTTTGTAAACTGTTTACGGTACCAATTTAATCGCGCACGATCATCTGGGCCACTGGCAGCACTATCTAAATACAGCACTAAGGCTTCACCTGTTTTTTTATCTATACCATTAACGTAGCCTGCATCCTGCATTAATTTTAAAGCCGTAGTTAAAGGTTTACGCTGTGCTTGGCCATTTTTCCAGTCATAAACATAGGGATTAATACCTTCCTTCCCCGTACTATATCCAAAAATTCCAGGGGGGATAACACCCTGTGCAGCAACCCCACGCCCATTCATAAAAATAGAGATGTATTCTTCATAATCTACTGCAATGGCAATCGCTTGGCGTAATTTTCTTGCTCGTTCACTTTGACCACCAATAATAGAATCAAGCATATTAAAGCCCATATAAAAAGTTGAACTATTCACTGCTGTTTCTAGCTGTATACCCTGGGCTTGCATATTAGTCGTTAGCGCAACTTCACCTTCTCCAGTAAATTGCACCGCTTGATCAAAACTATCAGAAGCAATTCCTGAGCTATCGTAATAACCTTGTAAAAATTTATTCCAATAAGGAATCGATTCTTTTTCTAATAAATAGGTCGCTTTATCAATAAACGGTAAACGTTTGCCGGCGTCATTCAACAAGCCTTTCGCTTGGTCTTCTAATTCGCCATCTTGGGGATAATATTCTGTATGAAAATTTGGATTTTTTACCATCACCATACGTAGGTTAGGATTATTTTCCTCTAACATATAAGGTCCGGTCCCTATGGGGTACCAGTCTAAGCTAATATTTTTATCCATTAATGCTTTTTGCGAATAAAACTCATCCGCCTCCCAAGGCATCGGTGCAAAAAAAGGCATCGCTAACCAAAAAATAAACTGTGGATATTTACCTTTAATACGGATCTTATAACGATATTTATCGAGTACTGTTACCCCGCCTATTTCATAATCCTTCAAAGCAGAACGTGGCTTATCTTTAATGCTTTTAGCATAGTCATTTAAACCGACAATATATTGCTTCATAAGCTCAGCAATAGGTGATGAAATTTTTGGGTGAACTAGGCGCTTAATTTGCTGCACATAATCTTTAGCGATTAATTCACGGGTTCCTGTTTTTTCAAAATCATTTAATATTTGAATCTTTGCTAACTCTGTCACGTCTAGTTTGTGATACAAATATTGTCCTTGATCATTGGTAGCTAAAGCTGGGTGTGGCTGGAATTTAATCCCTGCTTGAATTTCAATAATATATTCTGAATATGCGACTTGCGATGCCTTACTATCATTAGCTATTAATTGATTATGGGCATCATAATATTCTACTTTAGGCATTGCTTTTGCAGTCAAAGGCTCTAGTTCATAAGGTCGCTTTAAAAAATGATATTGAAATGGAGGCTCATAAATTTGCGCTATAAAAGCATATTCATTACTGCTATATGATTTTGCTGGGTCAAAATGCTTAGGTCGCTCAGAAAATGAAGAATAAAAAACTGACTGCTTACCTTCTGTATTCATAGAGTATGGATTATTCAACACACTAACATCACATGCTGATAACAATACACTTAGAAAAAAAATTACTAGAAATTTAAAAACTTTCATACGCCCTTTTTAAAAATACTTTAAGCCCCAAACCATTTACTGATTACTTTTATGCCTTCTTTTTTCCATAAAAAAGGGCCT
>Ga0209707_1000550_pt1 | contig 22360 bp, 20 predicted proteins | sample EN4Hudsemesocosm_FD_184630 | JGI IMG/M metagenome (GOLD analysis project Ga0209707, IMG submission 184630) | Methane-oxidizing microbial communities from mesocosms in the Hudson Canyon - EN4B Hudson Canyon (SPAdes) (version 2) | ecosystem: Environmental > Aquatic > Marine > Cold seeps | place... | reverse complement strand
TAGCTAAAGGTTTATTAGCTTTTCACCGCCTTGAAATGATTCACCAAGACTTACGTCCTGAAAACATCATGATTGATGGTTCAGGAACAGTGAAAATTATTGATTTTGGAGCCACAAAAGTAGCAGGGTTGGAAGAAGTTTCTAGTCCTATCGAGCATGCTGATATTCAAGGTACGGCACTCTATACTGCTCCAGAATACTTTTTAGGTGAAGCGGGATCAGCTCGGTCAGATCTTTATTCCTTAGCTGTGATTACATATCAAATGCTGACAGGTAAGTTGCCTTATGGCATTAATGTTTCTAAAGCTAGAACACGATCTGCACAGAAAAAATTAAACTACACATCAGCCCTTCATGATGATCGAGAAATACCTGCTTGGGTTGATTACACGCTTAAAACAGCCCTACACCCCAATCCCTATAAACGTTATGCTGAACTATCAGAATTTATCTTTGATTTAAGCCAGCCTAATAAAGACTTTTTAAATAAAACTGCACCACCATTGATGGAGCGTAACCCTGTTCTTTTTTGGAAAAGTGTTTCTTTTATACTGTCCGTTATTATTGTTGTCTTACTTAATAGCTGACACATCTATAGATAAAAAGAAGGCCCAAAAGGTAACCATATTGTTGTGACAGTGGGTGACAAGTTCTTAGCTTATAAAGGCTGGTAGGGCATACAGAACTTTTGCGCCTAAAATGATCACATGACTCATACTGGTGCAGTGGGAGTAGAGTTTTGTAGACCTAAATTTATGTAAGTTACTGACTAACAATGAATTATATGTCTGGCATAGTAGTTGCTTTTGTATTTAAAATACTTGCAATGATGCAAAACAATTTGAGTTTTAATGGTAATGAAGCCATATCCAAAATATTGGATATGGCTTTTTGTTTTTATATAGAAGGAAAAAAGAATGAATTTCACTAGAAAACCAGTCGCATTGGCCGTACTTACAGTTGGTCTTAGCGCAATGAGTGTTGCTCCTACTGCTTTCGCCGACGATGCATTTTTTGAAGCATTAACAGATGGTAAAGTCAGCTTTTCAGCACGCGCTCGTTATGAGTCAGTTGAGCAAGATAATGCAAAAAAAGATGCTGATGCTTATACCTTGCGCACCACATTAGGTTATAAGACGGGTGCTTTCCACGGTTTTAGTGGTTTTATTGAAGCAGAGAATGTAACTGATCTTGGAAACGGCAATTTTGATAATAAAGTAGATGGTGATACAGATTATTCTGTCATTGCTGATCCAGATGATACTGAAATGAACCAAGCTTATCTGCAATATAATGGTTTTGATACTGAATTTAAACTTGGTCGCCAAGAGTTAACGTACCGTAATGCACCTTTCCACCGTTTTATTGGTAATGTTTTATGGCGTCAAAACCATCAATCATTTGATGCGTTGAGCTTAAGTAATACCTCTTTTGCTGATACAGAATTGAATTATGCCTATATTGATAAAGTAAAGTCTATTCTAGGTACTACAGTTGATATGGATTCACATTTAGTGAATGCTAAATACAATGGCTTACCATTTGGTAACTTAGAGGGTTATGGTTACTTCCTTGAATATGAAGATGCAGCTGCAGCTGCTAAATCATCTAAAACATTGGGTTTACGATTCTCTGGAGCTCAAGCAGTTAGTGAAGATGTAAAAGTGATTTACACAGCTGAATATGCTAAACAAGATGATTATAAAGATGGCACGATGGAAGACCAAAACTACTACCTTGGTGAGGTCGGCGCTAAATACAAAGGTTGGTTAGCTAAATTCTCATACGAAATGCAAGAAGGTGATGGTACCGATAGTTTCAAAACACCTCTAGGAACTAATCATGCATATCAAGGTTGGGCAGACATTTTCTTGGCAACACCTAAAGAAGGTTTAGAAGATATGTACTTTACCGTTGTGGGTAATGTTTTAGGCGCTAAAGTGGTTGCTGTTTATCATGACTTTGAAACTGATTATCTTGGTTTAGATGCCGGTGATGAATTTGATATTCTTGCTCAAAAGACATTTAAAGAGCATTACACTTTAGGTGTTAAATATTCTGATTACGATGCCGGTGATGCATCACTAGGGAAAGTCGACACAGAAAAGTTCTGGGTATATGGTCAAGTTAAGTTCTAATTAATATTCGATTGCTTCTATTACGCCAGAAGGGTTAATTTCTTCTGGCGTTTTTTTATCTAAAGCTTTTTTACCTGCCCCTATTTCCTGATGAAAATGATACTGCACCAGAATTAAACATTGCCAGTAATAAATACATCAAAAAGGTGCTTTCTAGAACTTTATTCCGTACTAACTGATTGATTTATAAGGGCTATATTGTGGCATGACTTGTGCTCAGATATATCCAGTACTACTTGAAATTAGGAGTAAGTCATGGGGTATATTATTGATTCAATTTATTTTATCCGAGAAATGTTAAAGCTGACTTTTATGGTTGTTATTTCACCCTTTGGTTTAGCTGCAATATATTTAGTCAGTGGAGAATAAGTTGTTGCAAACACTATTGAAAATAAGAGGGTTCGATGCCAGCGATTAATACAATTATTATTAGTGACGATACTCAGTCGTCTTTATTACTTAAACAGGTACTGCCTGAAAGTGATTATAAAATAATTTTCGAAGGTACTTTATTGCAGCAACTTCTTGCTACGCCAGATCTGACCAAGCCTGAGTTGATTATTGTGGTTTTAGAGTCCACTGATTTGGCCATTTTAGGTCAATTAAAGATGATTTATGAACAATTTCCAATGCCTATTGTTATTTTCACCAATGATGATCGTGATGAGGCGATTGAGCATGCTATTAATGTAGGGGTGAGTGCATACATCGTAGATGGTTTGAGTAAAAACAGAATTGTGCCTATTGTTAGGACTGCTTGTTTACGTTTTGAACAGCACCAAAAAATTCAAAAAGAACTTTATGAACTGAAAACAAGCTTGGCTGACCGAAAAATTATTGATCGTGCAAAAGGCTTGGTAATGCAGCAACGTCAATGTACGGAAGATGAGGCTTATAAACTATTACGTACAGCGGCGATGAAACAAAACTTACGTTTATCTGTTCTAGCTCAAAACATTATTAATACTGCAGATCTCTTAGGTCGTTAATGAACAGATCAGTGCTCTAGCACAGCAAAGAATCATTTAATTTTTACATGCCCTACAACGGTGCAGCCTTCAATAGATAAAGAAGTGTAACCATCACTATTCAACTTTAATGTTTGGTGTTTAAGTATGTAACTGATTGTAATTTATAAATAATAATTATTTTTTTAACTGTTGGCACAGTATCTGCTTGGTATCTATTATGAATTAACAATCCAACGGCGGGTTGTTGTTACACCCCCTTTTATGGGAAAACGGATAAAGACGTCCTTCAAGATAATACTCTTGAGGCACGTCTTTTTTTTTGGAAAAATTTATTATCGGAGTTACAAATGAGCACCATTACATCTCTATTTTCACGCAGAAAAATTGTAAAAGCATTAGCCGCCGCGAGCATTGCCGTAACCGCAGGCTTATTACCATTTAGTAGTGCGATGGCAGCACCAGGTGAATTAGAAAAAGAAGACTTAAAATTTGGCTTCATCAAATTAACAGATATGGCACCTTTAGCGATTGCCTATGAAAAAGGCTTTTTTGAAGAGGAAGGTCTATACGTTACTTTAGAAGCACAAGCTAACTGGAAAGTATTACTTGATGGTGTGATTGATGGTCAGTTAGATGGTGCCCATATGCTAGCGGGGCAGCCTCTAGGTGCAACGATTGGTTTTGGTACTAAGGCAGATATTATTACGGCCTTCAGCATGGATTTAAATGGTAATGCCATTACAGTATCAAATGACATCTGGTCACAAATGAAGCCAAATGTACCTGTTGGTGAAGATGGCAAGCTTGTTCATCCTATTAGTGCATCAGCATTAAAACCTGTTGTTGAAAAATATAAAGACGAAGGTAAACCTTTTAATATGGGCATGGTATTCCCTGTGTCGACTCATAACTATGAACTACGTTATTGGTTAGCAGCAGGTGGTATTCACCCTGGTTACTATGCACCACATAAAGGCGATGTCAGCGGTAAGATTGATGCCGATGCTTTATTGTCAGTAACACCTCCACCACAAATGCCTTCAACGATGGAAGCAGGAACTATCTTTGGTTACTGCGTAGGTGAACCGTGGAATCAACAAGCTGTATTTAAAGGTATTGGTGTTCCGGTTATCACCGATTATGAAATCTGGAAGAACAACCCAGAAAAAGTATTTGGTGTAAGCCAAGGTTGGGCAGATACAAACCCTAATACACATATTGCAGTCGTAAAAGCCTTAATTCGTGCTGCAGAATGGTTAGATGCTAATGACAATGGTAACCGTCCAGAAGCGGTGAAGATCTTATCTCAAAGTAACTATGTCGGCGCTGATTATGATGTGATTGCAAACAGCATGACGGGTACATTCGAATATGAAAAAGGCGATAAGCGTGCAGTGCCTGATTTCAATACCTTCTACCGTCATAACGCAACGTATCCCTTCTACAGTGATGCGGTTTGGTATTTGAGCCAAATGCGTCGTTGGGGACAAATTGCAGAGCCTAAATCAGATGCATGGTTTATGGATATGGCGAAAAAAGTATATCGCCCTGATATCTATGAAATTGCTGCAAAAGAGTTGATTGCAGAAGGTAAAGTTGATGCAAAAGATTTCCCTGATTTTGCAACAGAAACTGGCTTTAAAGCACCGCAAACAGAATTTATCGATAACATTACATTCGATGGTACAAAACCGAATGAGTATTTAAATAAATTTCCAATTGGTTTGAAAGCAGAAGAAGTTATTAAATAAACCGTTATAAATGTTTGGTTTCGGCCTATCTGATATTCATTAGATAGGCCGAACATCATAAGGCGAACAAAGAATTATTATGAAAGATAAAATAATACAGTTTTTAGAGCTTACCGGTTTCACTTGGTTTGTACCCTTAGTTAAATTAGCCACAGGTGATTCTCCTAAGCGACAATTACAAGAATTAGCAAAAATGGTGGGTATTCCATTATTAGCCATCGTTATATTTTTAGGTCTATGGCATGTCGGGGCTGCAAAGGTTGTGACTAGCTTGGGCCAAGTGCCGGGACCGGTACAAGTATATGAACAAGCAACGATACTTGTAGGCGAGCATTATCAAGAGCGTGCAAAAGAAGCACAGTTTCATGAGCGTCAAGAAATACGTAATGCTAAAAAACTAGAAAAAAATCCAGATGCTGTAATAAAAGTGAGAGCTTACACGGGTAAAGAGACCTATTTTGATCAGATCCTAACCAGTTTATGGACTGTTTTTGTGGGCTTCTTCATTGCCAGTTTAATAGCTATACCCATTGGTATTATCAGTGGCTTGAGCAATACACTTTATTCGGCACTTAATCCGCTTATCCAGATATTTAAACCGATATCCCCCTTAGCGTGGTTACCGATTGTAACGATGGTGGTCAGTGCTGTCTATGTGTCTAAGGATCCACTGTTTGCAAAAGCATTTGTAACCTCAGCTATTACCGTGACGCTATGTTCACTATGGCCAACATTGATTAATACTGCTGTCGGTGTGTCATCAATAGACCGAGATTTAATTAATGTGGGACGAGTATTACGCCTTAATTATTTAACCACCGTATTTAAAATTGTTATTCCATCTTCAATCCCAATGATTTTCACTGGTTTGAGAATTTCATTAGGTATCGGTTGGATGGTATTGATTGCTGCCGAAATGTTAGCTCAAAACCCAGGTTTAGGTAAATTTGTATGGGATGAGTTCCAAAATGGTAGTTCATCTTCATTAGGCCGAATTATGGTTGCTGTACTAACCATCGGTATTTTAGGGTTTATGTTGGATCGTATTATGTTGACGATGCAAAAATTCTTCTCATATGACAAAAATGCAGTAATTCGCTAGGAATAAAATCATGGAAAAATATTTAAATATTGATCACGTTAGCATCGATTTCCCAACACCTAATGGCCCGTTTAGAGCTTTAGATGATGTCAGTCTTAAAATTAATAAGGGTGAGTTTGTTAGTATTATTGGCCACTCTGGTTGTGGTAAATCGACAGTAATGAACATTGTTGGCGGTCTCTATCAAGCGACACAAGGCGGGGTTATTCTTGAAGGAAAAGAAGTGAATGAGCCCGGTCCAGATCGTGCCATTGTGTTTCAAAACCATTCATTGTTTCCATGGTTAACAGCCTATGAAAATGTGGAACTGGCAGTGAAGTCTATTTTTAAGGGTAAAAAATCAGCAGCCGAAATGAAAGACTGGATTAATCATAATATTGAATTAGTTCATATGAGCCATGCCAAAGATAAACTGCCTGCAGAGTTATCTGGTGGCATGAAACAACGTATTGGTATTGCTCGTGCTTTGGCAATGGAGCCTAAAGTATTATTAATGGATGAACCTTTTGGGGCATTAGATGCCTTAACGCGAGCCCATTTACAAGATTCACTGATGGAAATTCAAGCTGATCTCAATAATACCGTGATTATGATTACGCATGATGTGGATGAGGCAGTACTTTTATCAGACAAGATCGTCATGATGACAAATGGGCCTGCAGCAACAATTGGTGAAGTACTAGAGGTAGATTTACCTAGACCACGTCAGCGTTTAGAACTGTCGGATGATCCTAAATACAATCATTTTCGTTCTGAGGTTATTCACTTCTTACATGAACGACATGCCCGAAAAGTGGCCTAACATTATTAAACTAAAGAAGGTTTAGATTAGCTATGAGTTATGAATTTAAATTAGATTTCGAACATGCTGTGATAGAGGTTGAATATACAGGCTTAGTCGATTTCAATGAACGTAAACAGGCCATCAAAGAAGGCATGGCAATACTACAAGATAGAGATTATCCTCGGATTTTAATTAATCTTGTTGGGGCCAAAATGCAGTTGTCTAAAGCAGAAAAAGTAGCGTTAGCAAAATACATTTCTGAACAGCATGCTTTGATTCAAGCAAAAACGGCATTTTTAATTCGCTGTGAGCAGACTGAGCGAGAAGAAATAGATGATGCCGTGGTGAGACCAGATGATTTTGACTCGCAAGTATTTTATAGCCGTACTAAAGCATTAGAATGGTTAGGTGGACGGTAGCTAATAGCCTTTTTCAACTTAAATTAGATGAAAAGAATTTTATTTGATGTATCTGGTTTAGCATTAGGTGGAGTACTGTTTACTGGCTGCTTGATGTAGCACTAAAAAGGATAATGTATAATGCACCTTTGTAGGGCGGTGGTGAGGTGTATTGTTACATCTTAGTGCCATATTAAACTGCTGACAAGGATGTAATATTATATATAACAAGGGGTTATGGTTTGGCATGATTCCGGCAATGTAGTGACTAACCAATGTTGGTTAGTGTTCTAAATAGAGAGCTTTTTGATGTCTGCACAAAAACTGAAGTTATTATCATTTAGTGGTAATACAAAAATCCTTCATCTTAGTTGGATGGCTTTTTTTATTAGTTTTCTGGTCTGGTTTAACCATGCGCCATTGCTTATTTCAATCCAAGAGTCTCTTGGTCTGACCTCGCAACAAATTAAAACGATATTAATTCTTAACGTAGCATTAACGATTCCTGCTCGAATTATTGTTGGGATGCTTGTTGATAAATACGGCCCTAAAATTATGTTTCCATTACTTTTAGGTATATCTAGTTTTATCTGTTTCTTTTTTGCCTTGGCTGACACGTTTGAACAGCTAGCAGCAGCACGATTTATGTTAGGTTTTGTGGGTGCTGGTTTTGTTATCGGTATTCGGATGATTTCTGAATGGTATCCAGCTAAACAAGTCGGTCTTGCTGAAGGTATCTATGGCGGTTGGGGTAATTTTGGTTCAGCTGCTGCTGCGATGACATTACCGACTGTTGCTTTGATGTTTGGTGGTGAGGATGGCTGGCGTTATGCGATTGCCTTAACAGGTGCTATTGCACTTGTGTATGCATTTATTTACTACAATGGTGTTTCGGATACGCCAAAAGGTTCAACGTACTTCAAACCTAAAAAGTCAGGCGGTATGGAAGTGACGAGCAAAGGTGATTTCTTTTTATACCTAGCGATGAATATTCCTTTATATGCTGCTTTAGCACTATTAACATGGAAATTATCGCCTAGTGGTGTGAGTCTATTATCTGCAGGTATTGCTCAAGCTCTTTATATTGGCTTAGCGGTACTATATTTTTATCAGGCTTATCATATTTACCAAGTTAACAAAGCTATTTTCACAACACCTGTTCCTGAAATTCACCGTTATAAATTTAAACAAGTTGCGATATTAGACTTAGCTTACCTAGCTACATTTGGTTCTGAACTTGCTGTTGTATCAATGTTGCCTTTGTTTTTCCATGATACGTTTGAAATTAGTGCTGTACAGGCTGGTTTATTAGCTTCTGGTTTTGCATTTATGAACTTAGTATCTCGTCCAATTGGTGGTTTATTTAGTGACCGTTGGGGTCGTAAGCGTACTTTGACGATCTGTATCTCAGGTCTTGTTATTGGTTATCTTATAATGAGCATGATTACCCCTGAATGGGCAATTGTGTTTGCTGTGTTAGCAACTATGTTTTGTTCTTTCTTTGTCCAAGCGGGTGAAGGTGCTGTCTTTGCGGTTGTACCTTTAGTACAACGTCGTTTGACTGGACAAGTTGCAGGTATGGCAGGTGCTTATGGTAATGTTGGTGCAGTAACGTTCTTGACTGTTTTATCATTAGTATCTGCACAAACATTCTTCTTGGTTATTGCTGCAACAGCGGTGGTGACATTGATTGCCGTACAGTTTATGGATGAGCCTAAAGGGCAAATGGCAGAAATTCTGCCAGATGGTACGGTACAAATGATTGATGTTCATTAGATTAAGTTGTAAAAAATTAAGCTAAACTATAACGGCTCGTCTTTAACAAGGCGGGCTGTTTTTGTTTTGTTAGAGGGTGAGAAATGTCAGCAAAATTAAGGGTAGAGGTTGGTTCGTATTCTGATAAGGGAATAAAGGAAGAAAACCAAGATTCTATAGGCCATTTAATTCCTAGCAATTTAAATTTATTGTCTACTAAAGGGGCTGCTTTTGCTCTAGCAGATGGTGTCAGTAGTAGTGCAGAAGCAAAGCAAGCAAGTCAGGCTTGTGTGACAGGGTTCTTAGAAGATTATTTCAGTACACCTGATTCATGGTCGGTTAAGAAGTCAGGTGGCAAGGTACTGACTTCAATCAATACATGGTTATTTAGTCAAAGTAACCAGTTTCATGATGCCTCGCGAGGCTTGGCAAGTACCTTTTGTGGCTTAGTCTTAAAGTCCACGACAGCTCACCTTTTTCATGTTGGTGATTCACGTATTTATTTACTTCGTGATGGCAATCTTGAGCAATTAACAGCAGACCATCGCATACAGATGCCGGGTGAGCCCGAATATCTTGGCCGTGCAATGGGGGTAGATTATCGTCTAGATGTTGATTATAGAAAAGTGCCAACAGAAGTTGGCGATCTATTTTTTATTTCAACAGATGGCGTTCATGACTATTTGTCTGATAAAACAATTCAAAAACTTCTGACAAGTGGTGAAACAGATTTATCACTTATATGTGAACAAATTGTGGCTCAATCACTCGAGATGGAGAGCCTTGATAATGTGAGTTGTCAGTTGTTACGTATTGATGAATTACCTCTAGAAGATGCCAACGAAGTTTTTGCTAAGTTAACTGAGTTACCCTTTCCACCAGAATTGTATGAAGGGGTGATTATAGATGGCTACCGTATTACCAGAGAATTACATGCTAGCTCGACTAGCCAGCTGTATTTAGCGATTGATACAGAAACCGATCAAAAAGTCGTTATAAAAACACCCTCGGTTAATTTTGATGATGATCCTGCTTATATTGAACGCTTTCAATTGGAAGAATGGGCGGGACGTCGAATTGATAGTCCTCATGTTATTAGGACTGTTGAACAGATACGTCCACGTCGTTTCCTTTATTACATCATGGAATATATTGAAGGAAAAACACTTGAACAGTGGATTGAAGACCAAACAGAACTTGATTTAACCTTGATTAGAAATATCGTTTCACAGGCGATTTCTGGCCTTCGTGCCTTTCATCGTCTCGATATGCTTCATCAAGATATTAAGCCCGGCAATATTATGATTACACCAGAAGGTTTGGTGAAAATTGTTGATTTTGGTTCAACCAAAATTGCAGGAATAGCTGATATTTCTACACCGATTGAACGTAAAGAATTATTGGGTACTAAGAACTATACTGCCCCTGAATACTTGATAGAACAACCTGGTACAACGCAATCAGATTTATTTGCATTGGGGTGTATTATTTATGAAATGATTACAGGCAAGCTGCCTTATGGCGATGGTCTTGCTAAGGCATCGGACCAACGATCGCTTAATCGTTTAAAGTACACACCGATTAATAATCATATAGCGAATGTACCTCATTGGATGGATAAGGCAATCAGAACTGCTGTTCAAATTGATCCCGCCAACCGTTATGAAAAAATGTCAGAGCTTGAAAGTGATCTAAGAAAGCCTAACCCAATATATCTAAAAGAAGAGCAATTACCTTTATTGGAAAGAAATCCATTAGCCTTTTGGAAAAGTTTATCAGCGTTACTTTTTATTGGACATATATTGACACTGTATTTTTTTATTTGATAATGCTTTTTATGCAATCGTTATCAAACAAAGAATGAACCTCAGTGGTCATGATTGGGATATTTATTCCTATTGGAGCGATTTTGAAGACGTTGAACAAATGACCGCTTCTGGCTACTTAGCGACGAATTGGTCAAAGGTCGGTGCTCGACCCAGAGGACGGTTATGAGAACAAGAATCAAAATATTGCCGATGGTGTTAATTAGGAGTCATTTATTCTCATGAGATGGACATATTTTATTATTCTACAGTGCCTGCTTATTGCAGTAGTGGGTGCCGTTGTTTACACCCATAAAGACAATGTTAATTTATATAAAACACCGCCAGCATCATTGGCAAACTGGTACAAACCGGAGAATAAGCGACAGGAATGGCTGCATAATATGTTTAAACTCCGACGTGAAATGCAGGCAATCAAGCTTTACTCCACCAGTAATGAGGATGAACTTTTAGATAAATGGACTGCACAGTTAAGCAAACATTATCTTGGAATAAGTGAGATGGTTCCTGAATGGAATAAAAAGTTAGATGTGGATGCATTAACTCGGTTACAAATAAGCGTTAAAGACAGGGACCAACAAAGTGTGAACCTTGCACTTGATGATTTAAATACCAGCTGTGACTCATGCCACAGGGATTACCGGAACACTGTGGCCACAATGTTCCGTGCACCAGATTTCTCGTCGATCAAGCTTAGTCAATCAGTTGCATATAAAAAGCATATGGAAGCACTGATCCAACAGCTGAACCAGATAAAAATCGCCTCTGGAGATGGCAAGCGGGATGTTGCATTATCTTCCTTGTCTGAACTCAAGCATGGCATTAAGTTACAGGGTGAAACCTGTGTGCAGTGCCATAAAAAAGATACCAAGGTATATCCCGATGTAAAAGTGATAAAAACAATAGCGAACTTGGAACAGAGCCTAAGCACGGGGACACATAAGGAACAAGGGAAAGCACTGGGTACATTGGCTGTACAGGCATGTGCTCGCTGCCACGGTACGCATCGCATTGCTTATGATAATAGGAAGGTTTTTGTTGATGGGCCTAATTGGCGAGAGTTGATAAAACACTAGTCTGGAAACGTTTGCCTGGCTTTTCTTGACGATTTTCAGGACATATCTATTGGTTTGTAGCTGTAATGCTCGCCAGTTTTCTGACATGATTTATTTCTCGTTGTAACAGCTGTTTTGATGTATGTGATAATATGTTTTCAGATTGATTTCTTCTAATTTTTGGCGTGTTTGACAATAAGCCGAAGTAGATATTGAAGGCAGTGCAATTGATTGACTGGCAGCAAATTAATGGAACTTACAAGCTACTTCAGAGTAACCAGAGTCTTACATTTAGTATCTGAGTGAAGAAACCCCAGAATGTATTTTTTTACTGAATAAGCATCGTCGACTCTGTGCGACAGATTGATGGGGAAGGCGTCTGATAAGAAAACAAAGCAGTAAAATATTTTTCTAGTTTATGGATTGATTTTCGACGTGTCTTCGAAAGTTTACCTGCAAGCTTTTGATGTGAAGATCGAGGTTTACGATGTAACGTAGCCAAGTAAAATCAGGCAAATATAAATAGACAAGTCCTCAGGAAAGAAGATGAAAATAACAAGCAAAAAACTCAGTGTATTGATTGTTGATGATATGTCAGAAAATATTGATATTTTACGTGGTATTCTTAAACAAAATTATAAATTAAAAATTGCAACTGATGGCGAAAATGCTCTGAAGATTGCAAAGGGGCAGCAAAAACCAGATATTATTTTACTAGATATCATGATGCCTGGTATGGATGGTTATGAAGTTTGCCAGAAACTTAAACAAGACCCTGCAACACAAACAATCCCCGTGATATTTATCACAGCCAAAACAGCAACAGAAGATGAACAACGAGGTTTTGAACTGGGGGCTGTAGATTACATTTTAAAACCTTTTAATTCCGTGATTGTAGAGGCTCGAGTCCGTGCTCAATTAGCAGTATCTGCTGAAACCCAAAAACTCCAGCAGGATAATATCAACTTAAAAAATCAGATGGCTGGTGGGTTTCAAGATTTATCAGAACAACAGTTGCATCAACTGGCCAATGCAGGTGAAACTGATACAGTTGAATTTAAATCTACCTTACGTTTTAATCTGCATACAGGTAAAGCTGATAAAAAAATTGAAAATTCCTGTGTGAAAACAATTGCCGCTTTTTTAAACAGTGCTGGCGGTATATTATTGGTTGGTATTGATGATGACGGCAATGCTTTAGGACTTTCTAATGATAATTTTATCAATGAAGATAAGCAACTGCTGCATTTTAACAATCTGATTAACTCCTATCTTGGTGTTGAATATTCACAATTTATACGTGCCGGCATGGTAGACCTTAATGATGAGCGAATTCTGTTTATACAAACTCTGGCTTCACCTCGCCCGGTATTTTTTTCTCGTGATAATGAAGAAATATTTTATATACGAGCGGGCAATGCCACACAGCCGCTAAAGCCCAGCGAAGTATTAGCTTATGTAGAACAGCATGCTGAACTAAGGAAATAAATTGTTTACTTCTGTCAAGGGAATGTCCCAATGAACAAAAACACTATTGATTCAAAAAATATTGCCGTAAAAAAAGAAAGCCGGAAAATTATGATTGGCTTTGCTATTGGCATAATATTACTTATTAGTGTGGGAATGACGGGATGGTACAGCATGGCTTCTTTGTTCCGTGCTGTAGAGCGCCATGAAATAGCAGGGCAGCTAGTTTTACTACTGGATCGTGCTCGCTTATATGAACTTATTTTTACCCGAGATAATACTCAGGAATCAGCAGAAAAAACCAAACAATTAATATCGGAAGAACTTGCAATTATCAAGAGATTTCATGCTGACAGACCAGATAATCATACTGAGACTGCCGATTTGGAACGTTTGATAAAATCCTATCAGGATGGTTTTAACCAGAATGTTGAATTACGTGGAAAAAGTTTGGATGCAAGAAATATAATGGTCATTGCGGCAAGAAAAGCCTCTTCCAGTGCCGAAGCATTACAAAGTTTACAAGAAAAATATATTGATATAGACAAATCTTCAGTAAAACAATTTCGCAAAGAAATGAAAGACATATTTGATAACGCCGCTTTATCTTATGAACTGGTGGTTCTTGGTAAATCCACCCGTAACCATGAAAAAAATTATTTATTATCAAATAACATACGTGATCTAGAACTCGCCTCAGGTGAATTAAAGCGAATGCTGCAGATAGTCAATACTCTTTCAAAACGACTTAAAAATGACCGGAGCAGAAATTACCTAGAGAAAATACATGAGATGTTTGCCCAATACACTTCAGGAATTGCCAACTTCAGACAATACCATACTAATAATGATCAGCTAAGCCTGTCTCATCCATCTGTAATTCAACTGGAACGCATTGCATTTAACTTTACTGAGTCAGCATTAGCATTACAACGTAATGAAAAAAATCTTTACGATAGTATTCAACGTTCAGTCACCGATCTTGAGGACCTAATGGAGCGTCGTCTGGATTTATCAGAAGAGGTTGGCATTTTGATGAGGGGGATTAGTGAGGCTCGTCAGGCTGATCGAGATTATATATTGGCAAGAACAGCTGAGGCTATGAGTATTTACGAGCATCGTGTGTCAAATTTTCTGGAATCAACCCTGTTAAAGGCTAAAAAAATTGACACTATGCTTATAGAAGACGATGAAAAAATGGTATTTAAAAGTGTCTTACCCAATATTAAAGCCTATTTTGATAATTTTCTGCAGGTTGTCACCATTAACAAACAAGCTGAGCAAGTTGCTACATTAATGGTCGATGCAGCACTGACAGCAGATAATGTTTTATCGACAGTGAGACAAATCCGCCGTAATGAAATGGAAGAGGCTCGTGGGCTTTCTGCTTATGTTGCTATTGGAGGAGTTATATTTATTGCGGCTATCTTTCTATTAGCATTTATTATCAGACGATCACAATCAGCTTTGTTAACCTTGGCGGGTAATCTTGAGGATGCTCGTGATGATGCTGAGCACGCCAATCAGGCCAAGTCTGATTTTCTGGCCAATATGAGTCATGAGATTCGTACTCCTATGAATGCCATTATTGGCTTAAGTTATTTATCACTGCAAACTGATCTCACACCGAAACAGCGAGATCACATCCAGAAAGTCCATTACTCAGCTGAATCATTACTGGGTATTATTAATGATATTCTGGACTTTTCAAAAATTGAGGCAGGTAAACTTGAAATCGAAGAGGTGCCTTTTGATCTCCATGAAGTACTCAATAATTTATCCAACCTTATAGGAACTAAAGCCGCCGATAAAGACATCGAGCTTATTATTGACGTTGAACCTGAGTTGATTCATTTTCTTGTGGGTGATCCATTACGTTTAGGACAAATTCTGATTAATTTGGCCAATAATGCAGTGAAATTTACCGAATCCGGCTCGGTGACCATTGAAGTTCGTCATATAGGAAAAGATACTCCCCATCAGGACAAAAAATCCATTACCTTATTGTTTTCAGTTAAAGACACCGGCATCGGATTATCCGAAGCACAGATCGCAAAATTATTTCACTCCTTTTCTCAGGCTGATACATCAACAACACGTAAATACGGTGGTACAGGACTAGGTTTGACCATCAGTAAAAAACTAACCAAACTGATGAATGGGGAAATTAATGTTGAAAGTAAACCGGATGAAGGCAGTAACTTTTATTTTACAGCCGTATTTGGGCTAGGTGAAGAACAGCCGAAACGTGAAATAGTACCTGAATTATTAGCTAACTTGAACGTGCTGGTCGTTGACGATAATGATCTTACCCGAGAAATTCTGACCAATTATTTGAAATCATTTAAATTTAATGTCGGTCATGCCCGTAATGGTGAAGATGCCATTGCTCAGTTAAAAAATGCACACCCCGCGTTTAGCTTAATTTTAATGGACTGGCGTATGCCGGGTATGGATGGTATTGACACTGCCAAACAAATCCGTGCTGATGAAAGTTTAAACCATCAACCTAAAATTGTGATTACATCCGCATTTGGTCGAGATGTATTAGCACAGTTGGTTGAAGAGGCTGAACTAGATGGTTATATGGTGAAACCCTTGACGCCCTCAAGCCTATTTGATGGGATTATGCAGGTGTTTGATGAAAGTGATTCGACATCAACATCAATTTTAAATCATGACCAATTGGTACAGGAACCTCTTTTAGGTGCTCAAATATTATTAGTAGAAGATAATGAAATCAATCAACAGGTCGCAAAAGAGCTCTTAGAAAGTTCAGGCATTAATGCCACCATTGCCAATGATGGTCAGGAAGCTATTGACCTGTTAGTTGCTTCTCCTGATTTTTTTGACGGGGTGTTAATGGATATACAAATGCCGGTTATGGATGGTATTACAGCAACCGAAATTTTACGTAACAAGCCATTGTTTAAAAAGTTACCCATTATTGCAATGACCGCCAATGCCATGCAGTCAGATATTGAGCAATGTTTATCGGCAGGGATGAATGATCATGTCGGCAAGCCCATAAATGTAAAAGAGTTCTTTAAAAAGTTAAACCACTGGTTTCAGGCTTCTGATCCGAAAATACCTGAAAGCTATTCAAATGCAATTGGTGCTGCAACTTCAACTAGGGATGAAATACCAAATATACCAGGTCTTGATACCAAGGCAGCACTCGTTCGTATTGGCGGTAATAAATCCGTTTATAAAAAGGTATTAGAAAAATTCATTCATTCACAGAGTTCGGTGAGCAGTGAGATAAAAGCGGCATTGAAAGAAGGCAATTTTGACCAGGCAAAACTGCTGGCTCATTCATTAAAAGGGGTTGCCGGCAATATTGGTGCATCCAGTCTGCATCAGCAGGCAGAACAGCTGGAAGCATTGATAAAGCAGGAAGCTGTCACAGATACAGCACTTGATAATATGGATAATGAACTCATGCAGGTATTGATGGGTATTAAACAAGCCAATCTATTTAATACTCCAAGCCATAGTGCCTCAGGAGTCATTGATGTGAACGCAATGAACTCGATGATTAACAGTTTGCACAGTCTTCTGCAGGAAGATGACGCAGATGCTTTAGATATTATGGATGACATGTATTCTTTACTAAAAGGTCGTTCAATGAGTGTAAAACTTGACTCATTATATAAAGCAGTCGGAAATTATGATTTCACCGCAGCATTAGAGCAATTTTCAGATTTTGAACAGCAATTTCATAATGAATACCCTTCAGAAAATAATTAGGTATAAAAATATCGACTGTCAGTAGACCGTTTATACAGATTTCCAAGCCATAGAAGTCGAGAACTATGAATCAATAAGCCCTCAAATCGACCTGTTTCAGCAGTAGTTGTATTTTTGGCGCGTTAGAGATAATAGTTTTAAAAGGCAGAATCAAAGCCAAGGCGGGTAGTTTCAATAATTAATACAACTATACAAATAGCAAACAGCATCAAAATAAGCCTGAATTTCAGTTGTATTTAATATCATTAGGAATATTTATAAACGGTCTAGTCGCTTTTAAGTAATTTAATGTCACCTAGCTCAAGCAATAATATTTGTTTATATAAAACAATTGTATTGGATCAATTACATCGTTTTCTCAATGAGGTTTCTGTTATTATTCCTGTGTCTCGCATTTTGTGGTGACGTCTCGCTTTAACAGCGATTAGGATTTTGTATCCATTTTATTAACAACATACAGTGTAGGGATGTTATGCCAGAAATTATCATTGAAAAAAACTTAAGTGAAGAACAGTTAAAAGAATTAGGCGTTTCAAGCTGGAATATTTGGGACTGCCCAGTATCTGAATTTCGTCTTGATTTTGACAATAAAAGCGAACGTTCATACATCTTAGAAGGTGAAATTGTTGTCACTCCAGATGGTGGTGAGCCCGTTACTATCGTACCTGGAGATTATGTTATCTTTCCTGACGGTTTAAAAAGCGTTTGGCAAGTAACTAAAACATTGAAAAAGCACTACATGCATTTCTAAATGGATTAAGGCATCTTCGGATGCCTTTTTTTTACCAGAATTAAGCCCTATATCCAAATTACTTGAATATGCAGAGAGATTGACAATCAATTCCAACATAACGTGATAGAAGATTTCTAAAATCGCTACTAGCAAAACTGCCAATTTATTAGGTGTAATTTGCTTGTTTCCGACCCAAAGCATACATTGAGTAATCGGTTAAAAATTGAGAAGTTGGATTTAAGGAAAAACCTCTGACTATATGCTCTCAGTTATTTAAAATAAAGGCCACCAAGAATAAACATACCAAGAGGAAAACACTGTGGAAAAAGCAACTAACGCATCACGTAGACACTTATTAAAAGGCTTGGGCATAGCTTCAGCAGCACTAGGTGCTGGGCTATCATTGAATGCGAATGCAGTTACTGTCGATCATAGCAAGATGAATCATCAGATCCCGATTGATATAAAATTAGAAGAGTTGATTGACACTTTTCTAGAATGCATCAAGATGGGCGAAATTTGTAATCAACATTGCATGCATATGTTTCAAATGGGCGATACCACACTAGCCAATTGCTCAATTTCCGTTCAAGAATTGATCGCAGCCAGCACGGCGGTACTAAAATTCGCAGCCAATAACTCGAGTCATTTAAATTCTTTTCTCGAAGTCACAATGAAAGTATGTGAAGCCTGTGAAGATGAATGCCTAAAACATGAAAAGCACATTCAATGTAAAGACTGTGCTGTAGCATGTCGTGATTGTATTGATTTTTGTACTGAATACCTTGCTGCTTAACCTCTTACACAAGGAGCAGGCACGTTAGTGACGGTTTGAATCAAACGGCAGCTGCCGACCAAAGGAGATATTGACTAATTTCTAGAATTTGGGAATATATTGCCTTCAGCTTGAAGGCAATATGTAGCTATAAAACACCCCGCTCATCAAACTTATACCCCACGCCATAGATCGACTTAATAATCACAGGCTTATTGTGATGTTCAGCAATCTTCTTGCGGAGGTTTTTAATATGACTATCGACTGTGCGTTCAGTGACAACGTGACGATCTTCATAGAGCTTATCCATCAACTGAGTTCTGGAAAATATTCTACCTAGCTGATTCACTAGAGTGGTCAGTAAATGAAATTCAACTGGTGTTAGTCCCAAAATGGTAGCCAGCATCCACTCTAGAATCAAACCGACATAACTCTGAAGTTGAGGGGGTATTTAAAAGTGTTTTTGAATATTATTAGTGTTAATATCAAAAGTTATTATTCTGAAACTTTATGTATTGTTTTATTAGCATCCACTTCAAGAATTACAACTCTAGTATAAAAAGATAATTAACATGACTTCAATTAGGTTTTTAACAAAAATGAGTCCTTTCCAGCGCGTACTTCTTGCGTTAATTCTTGGAATATTGACTGGTTTATTCGTCGGTGAATCAGCAGGGATTTTGAAAGTGGGTGGCACTATCTACATCCGTCTGTTGCAGATGACTGTATTGCCTTACGTGTTGGTTTCTATTATTGCTGGTCTAGGGCGATTAGACTCTACCATGGCCACAAACATTGGTATCAAAGCCGTCAAGATTATTTTGTTCATGTGGCTAGCGGTTATGTTAACGCTTACACTTCTCCCTCTGGCTTACCCCACTTGGGTAACTGCTGGATTTTTTAGTGCAAGCCAGAACCTAGACCCTGTAAATTTCGATTTCGTTGATTTGTACATACCCTATAATATCTTTTCATCCTTATCAAACACTATTGTTCCGGCAGTTGTACTGTTTTCAATATTGATGGGTATAGGCTTAATAAGCGCAAAAAATAAAGCACCTTTTATAAGCATTGCTGACAATGTCAGTGATGGATTACAACGAGTTGCCTCATTCATTGCCGTTCTGGCACCATTAGGGATTTTTGCAATTGCAGCCTCTGCAGCCGGAACTTTGCAACCCGAAGAACTGGGACGCTTACAGGTATTTCTATGGGTATATCTGATCGCAGCTTCATTACTCGGGTTTGTATTATTGCCACTACTAGTCCATTGGGCAACGCCTTTTTCCTATCGTGAAGTACTATCTGTAGCTGGTGAGGCGATGATCACTGCACTAGCAACAGGCACGGTACTGGTTGTACTACCCATGATTGCTGAGCGTTGTAAAGAATTGCTCAAAAAACATAATATGGAGTGTGAAGAAACAGATTCAACCGTTGCCGTGATGGTTCCAACCGCCTACAGCTTTCCCAGCACTGGCACCATGTTAGGTCTAGGTTTTATTTTGTTTTCTGGATGGTATACCGGTCTCCCATTGGATCTGAAGGACTATCCTTCATTCATAGTCATGGGGGTTTTTTCGGCATTTGGTAGCATGGCGATTGCTATTCCTTTCTTGCTAGATTATTTCGGTTTGGCGGCAGATCAATTCCAACTTTATTTGTTAGGTAGCGTCATTACAGGTCGTTTTGCCACGGCTTTGGCCGCACTCCATGGGTTTGTGGTAACCCTGTTAGTTGCCTCAGCAGTTTTGAATCGTTTGAGTTGGCGTAAAATGATTCAAGCTATTGGCCTTCATCTCAGCATAACCACTGGAGTGGTGATTTTGGTAGGCATTAGCTTGACCTACCTAATTCCCTACGAGTACACGGGGGCTAGAAAATTTGAAGCAATGCGCCTTGACATAAAGCCAGGGGCTATTGAATCGATAAGTTCGCCTACACCGCTGAGCGAACAAGATCAGGCTAGACCCCGCCTCGAAATTATTCGTGAACGAGGAAGTATTCGGATTGGCTATTATCCCGATAGATTACCATTTGCATTCATTAACGACCAAGGAGATGTCGTTGGCTTTGATATTGAAATGATGCATGAATTAGCTCGAGATCTAGGCATCAAGATCGAGATCTTTCGTCTTAACAATCTCCAGCAAGAACCACGGGTGCTGTCTGACGGAAGTCTTGATATAGCAGTTGGTGGCGGACCTTCAACCCCCCTTCGAGCACTAGACGTAGCATTCAGTGATTTCTACACTCATAATACATTGGGCTTTATAGTGGCTGATTCGAAGAGGGATCAGTTCGACACGATCGATCACATAGCTAAGACAGAAGGCTTGCATTTAGGAATACCTAATTTTGGCTACTATAAAAAAGCTGTGCAAAAATTGCTCCCAAATGCAACACTGATAACAATAAATAAACCGAGGGATTTTCTTAAGGGCAAGTACCCAGATGTAGATGCTTACATTTTCTCAGCGGAGACTGGGGCTGCATGGACTATGCTCTATCCTAACTATTCTTCTGTTGTAGCAGAAGGCCCAAAAGTAAAATTACCAAGAGGATTTGCGCTGCCAAAAAGTCAATCTGATTTTGTACAGTTTATAAATACCTGGTTGGCACTAAAACAAGATGATGGGTTTCGGCAACAGGCATACAATTATTGGATTTTAGGGGAAAACCCAAAAGAGCAGCATCCACGTTGGTCTATTATGAAAAATGTACTTGGCTGGGGAGAGGAACCCTTACAAGAATAACAATATTGAATGGCTAACCCGCTCTTCAGCTGAGTTTTTTGATGTAATCTAGAGTATTGCTTCTTACTGCCTGATTATATGCTTTTTGCAATGAAGGTAGCACTACTTTATCGGCTTCACCAGTTAACTCATTCATGAAGACTTTTTTGCTTTCTGTTGCTAACACCATGACATTATCGTACAAGCCATGACAGTGTGCTGCTAAATAGCCTTTGCCGTAAAAAATATCATTTTCAGCTGCTGTGACTTGAACTCCATCTACTGACATGTTTTGCAACGAATTAAGCCAAGCATCAATAACTGGTCGCCAGCTATCACTTTTAATTGATGTGGTTCCAAGGTTAAATACAGGAAGGTCATTTCGTTCATGACGACGGTAATTGTATGAATGATTATCGTAAACAATGCACTGGCCAAAATCTTCAGCAAGCGCTTCTACAACTGCAGAAACGATCCGGTAAAACTGAGCATGCTTTTCTTTACTAGCTGAAATAGCCTCATCTGAAAGCGGGGTGATCCAAACATCTTTTCCCCAAGCTGTTTCATAAACACATTCACTGGTTTTACGATTTAAATCATATTCATAGCGTGAATCATGTGCGATCAAAGTTATGGCTTGTTGCTCAATAAAACTACCAGTGAAAGGATCTTCTTCGTAATATCTTTCAGCTTGCGACAACAGACAGTTATCTACTAGCTCTGAGCGCAAGTTCCCACCATTGTGGATCGCAGCTGATAATGCAGGTTCATATTTCTCGATTTTAAGCGTGAAAGCACCACTATCAATAGTGGCGGTGAATTTTTCTCGATTTTCGATTTTTTTTATAATTGCATCTTCTGATAGTCTTTGCATCGTCCCGCTCCAAAATTCGTGTCTGTGTATCAATTTAACATCTTAAAAACATGAACTACTAATATACTCCTCCTGAGAAATATAATCTTAGCTTCTAACGACAAAATGATCATCGTTTCTAACTATCTACCGAAATAGGGTTCGCATCACTATTTTGAATTACAGTCCAAGCCACGTCTAATAAAAAAAGCCTCCGCAGAATAAGCCACTGAGGCTATCAATTCACAGTCCTGTCTACTTGTTCTC
>Ga0209707_1000548_pt1 | contig 22396 bp, 22 predicted proteins | sample EN4Hudsemesocosm_FD_184630 | JGI IMG/M metagenome (GOLD analysis project Ga0209707, IMG submission 184630) | Methane-oxidizing microbial communities from mesocosms in the Hudson Canyon - EN4B Hudson Canyon (SPAdes) (version 2) | ecosystem: Environmental > Aquatic > Marine > Cold seeps | place... | reverse complement strand
GACATAAACACTCCAAGGAGTGATTATATCGAGCTTCTTTAATGGTACGCCTGACAGGAGTCGAACCTGTAACCGCCGGGGCCGAAACCCAGTGCTCTATCCAGTTGAGCCACAGACGCGTTTATGATTTCGGAATTATATCAACACTTATCTAAAAGTTTCATTTGACCAAAGAGTTCTTGCACATTTTTATTGGTAATAAAGCTGACATTGTAAGGATGTTCGCAGTAAAACTTGTCAAAATCATTTGATATTTCAAACTTTTCTATCTCTTTTGCCATGCTTCCAAAAAGAATTAATTTGATATTTTCATCTTTAATTTGCTTGAGTAATGCCCCAACAAAGGGCTTCCACATCTTAACATGTTTTTTCGAATCATCTTTGGTTGTGAATATTAACGCTGTATTTAAAAGTAAAACACCATTTTTTTCGAAATTGTCTTTAAATTCTGTAATAGATTGGATATATTCTTGTGTATTTGCTTTTATAATTGCTTCTTTAGAGGTATCATTTTGGCTGATTTTACCTTCACAAACTAAAAGCATCTTTAAAAAGTTTCGTAAACTGGTTGCTTTATTGACTTCTTTACTTAAGCCATTTTTTTCATCCCAAAGTGATTTTACATCTCCATCAATAAAAGCGTATCCAATAGCACTTGCTTGCCTGGGATAAGGATCTTGTCCAAAAAGTATGTACTTTGTTTTATGTAAAGGAAGTGTTTTAAAGGCATTTAAAAAGTTTGATTGATTGGGAAAATACTCTTCATTTTGTTGTAAAAAGTCTAAATAGTTATCATCCAAATTATTCAGAGATTTGTTTATAATGGTTTGCCAAGAGTCATCTACGCTAAACATATTAGAAGTTATCAATCACAATTAAAATAAAAAAGATAATTCCTAGATATCCATTGACAGTAAAAAAAGCTTTATCTATTTTTGTAAAATCTCTGCTTACAATGATGTGTTCATAGGTCAACATAGCGGCCCCTGCAAGTACGGCAAAATATCCAAAAAATCCACTTTGGGAAGCAATTACAAACAACAACCAAAAAAGAACTGTGAGAGAATGAAATACTTTTGAAATCAGCATGGTTTTTTTCGCACCAAACTTTGAAGGAATAGAATGTAAGCCTAACTCTTTATCCACTTCAATATCTTGCAAGGAATACAATAAATCAAATCCAGCCACCCAAAACATCACGCCAATACTTAACAATACCGACCACAAAGGTATACTTTCACTCACTGCTACTACACCTGCAATTGGAGCAAGACCTAATGAGATTCCTAAAATGATATGTGCCAAATAAGAAAATCGTTTAAAATAAGAGTAACTTCCAATCACAAAAAGTATGGGAACTGAAAGATAAAAGGCCAAGTCATTGACCAAATAGGCTACAAAAATAAATCCCAGAGCATTTGCTATTGTAAATATCAACATTTGCTTGGCACTTATTCGTCCATCTACATTAGGTCGGTTAACTGTACGTGGATTTAGAGCATCGATATCTCTGTCCATATATCGGTTAAATCCCATCGCAAAATTTCTTGCAGTAAGTGCTGCAGCTATTCCAAAAATCAAGAGTGAAAATCCAAACCAACCTCGTGCTGCAACTATCATTGCAATAAAGATGAAAGGTAAGGAGAAAATAGAGTGTTTGAACATTACGAGTTCGTTAAAATCATTTAATAATTTGGTGATATTTTTCATACGCGAATTGTATCAAAATATATTTAAGAAATATATTTTACATTGTTAATAAGATTTTTAATTTCTAAAGAATTGAGATAAAAATGTGATTTTTTTTCTGTGGAAATATTTTGATTTTAAGTTGAATATCCAACTAAAAATAAACAGCTAAAACGAGTGTACTGAGCTTAAAGTGTGCCTATGTCATATAGTCATCCTCACTGTTATCCCACGCTTTTAGTGACAATTTGAAATAAATTGTCACCTAAATGTAACTTAAATTAGAAAATTAATTTTAATTTACTATTGAAGACTAAGCCAGGATATTGTTTAATACAAAATAATTTAGGGACTCTTCCCTCCCTAAATTATTCTTCTATAATACAAACATCAACTTAGCAAGTACTACAATAACAATTCCCATAATTAAAACATAAGTATGAAATTTTTGCATAATTGGATTTGGTTGTTTCTTTAATACCTTACAACCTAAAGAATATACAATCCCAGCAACAATAACCATTGCAATTAAAAATTTTAAAATTAATAACAACTGTAAAGAAGATCCTGTAAAACCAATTGTCGAATTAATATGTTTTGAAAACATATATCCTCCACTTAACACTAAAACTAAAACTGTCAGAGGAAATATCTTTCGTGCTCGTCCTGAAATTGAATTTTTAATCTTTTGAACTGTTTGCGCATCAAAATCTTTATTTAATACTGGTAATACTACTACGTCTGAAAAAACAAAACCTATAAAAAATATTGCACCAAAAAGGTGAACTATTACTGCTATACTATATCCATCGATCATTTTATTCCTTTTTTGGTGTATTATAACCAATGAGTTTGGATTCTTCATTGACACTAATCAATAACCAATATCAGTTTTGATATAATCCACCTTTAACTATAAAGGCAATTAAATGAAAAAAATATTCATATCTCTTTTCTTACTCTTAAATCTTTCATTTGCTCAAAAATTTGAGTTTGATATAAAAGCAAAATCAGTACACATGCAAGATGACATATTATATATAAAAGATAAAAACAGAAAATATAAACAAATCGTTTTTAACAACAATGAAATAGAACAAATTGATTTTAAACCTAAAAAACCAGCATTCAAGCCAAGAAGAATTCTAAGACATAGTTCTGTAGCAAGTTCTGATAAAAATATAAAACATGCTTGGTTGTTTCAACAAACCTTGGATTATGACCATGAGATTCTGGGTGACGCTATTGAAGCAAAGTCTATGGCGGTTATATTAAACGATGACAAACAATTGAATATCACTTTAGACAAAAACCATGTTTTTGAAGATTTAAAGGTGCGTTTATATGATATTGACAAAGATAAAGAAGATGAACTTTTTGTTATCAAAACAAATGTAAATAAAGGCGCTTCATTAGCAGTTTATAAAGTAGAAGATGAAGAGATAAAACAAGTGGCCACTACTGGTTACTTAAATAGAAATTACAGATGGCTAAATGTAGTAGGATTTGGAGATTTTGACGGCAATGGGATTCAAAATATTGCTATCGTTAAAACCCCACATATTGGTGGATATCTAACTATATACGAATATGCCGACTCGCAACTTAAAGAGAAGTATAAACGTTATGGTTTTACTAACCACTTCATTGGAAGCACTGAACTTAATATGGTCAATGTTAATGACCTAAATAATGATAAAATTGATGAAATGATTTTGGTTCAAATGAATGCAAGAAACATCAAAATAGTGAACTATAAAAATAACAGATACCATGAATTAGCTACGATTAAAAATGATTCTAAAGTCAACAGTGCCATTATCGTAAAAGATTTAGATAATGATGGGTTTAAAGAAATTATTTATAGCTTGCGAAATAAAAAACTCGTCATTTATACCTTTAAATATGACAAGAGTAAAAAATGAAACAAATTGCGATCATAGGTCCTACCGCATCAGGTAAAACGGGTCTTGCCATTGATATGGCCTATCAAACAAATTCTGTTATCCTTTCACTTGATTCACTTTCTGTGTATAAAGAAATAGATATTGCCTCTGCAAAACCTACAAAGGCTGAGAGAGGAGATATTGTTCATTTTGGTATAAATGAAGTCTATGCAAATGAAACCTTTGATGTGATGGAATTTCTGAATTGCTATTACAGAGCTTATAATTATGCCAAGCAAAATAATCAAAACCTTATCATTGTGGGTGGTACTGGTTTTTATCTAAAGATTCTTATTGAGGGTATGTCTGTTGGGGTGGATTCTAAAGAGCCCATGGATATTTCAACTGCTGAAGCGTATAAACTATTAATAGAACTTGATCCAATTTATATGCAAAAAATTGAACAAAATGATAAATACAGAATAGAAAAAGCCTATATGATATATAAACAATCAAAGCTTAGTCCTACAGAGTTTTTTCTACAAAATCCTAAAAAACCCATCGTGCCCAATCTTCCCATATTTGAAATCATGTGGGACACTGAAGAATTACGCAAACGAATAGGACTTCGAACCAAACAGATGATAAATGAAGGTGTGATTGATGAAGTACTGTTTTTAGAAAAAAAATATACAAGACTGCCAAACTGTATGAGCTCAATTGGTATTGTTGAAACCTTGGATTATCTTGATGGGAAACTCACAAAAACCCAACTTGAAGAGAAAATCTCAATCAATACTGCACGACTAGCAAAAAGACAAAGAACGTTTAACCGAAGTCAATTTAATAATAAACAGACAAAAAATATAATAACCAGCTTAAATTCAGACATACTTAAGTATTTCTCGATATAATCACGGTTCATTTTAAAAGAAGCTAATAAAGGGCAACCCAGATTTGACCTTTTGTTAGAGATAATAATTATAAGGAAGAAATTGTGAAAAAAGACATTCACCCAGATTATAAAGAATGTGCAGTATCTTGTGCTTGTGGTAACTCATTTGTAAGTAAATCTACAGTTGAAACTATGAGAATAGATATTTGTAACGCTTGTCACCCTTTCTTTACTGGAGAGCACAAAATCGTTGATGCTGCTGGTAGAGTTGAGAAATTCAAAGCTAGATACGCACAAAAATAATTTTTGTACTAAACCTATGCTTACATTAGTTCCCACTCCAATAGGCAATCTTGAAGATATCTCTTCAAGAGCAATAGAAGCCTTGAGAGTTGCGGAACTATTGTTTTGCGAAGATACCAGAGTTACTAAAAGGCTCTTAAATCTTCTATCTTCTAAATACAACGTAACGTTTGCTTGCGATACTTTCCAATCTTTTCATCATCATAATGAACAAAAAGTTTTAAAAACACTGGATAAAAATCTACTGTTGGATAAAAATGTTGTTTATGTAAGTGATGCAGGAATGCCTTGTGTGAGTGATCCAGGTTCCTCTTTAGTTGAATACTGTATCCAAAATGAAATTCCTTATGATGTCATTCCAGGAGCCAATGCTGTTTTAACTGCATTTGCAATGAGTGGATTTGAATCAACAGAGTTTTCATTTTTTGGTTTTTTACCCCATAAAGGGAAAGAGCGACGTGAAAAATTGTTAAAGACTCTAAACAGTGAATTTTTACCAATTCTTTATGAATCACCCCACAGACTTTTAAAACTTCTTGAAGAGCTCAGCTGCGAAGAACCAAATAGAGTAGTTTTTTTAGCAAAAGAACTGACAAAACTACATCAAAAAACTTACAAAAAACCAGCTTTGGAATTGTATGAAGAATTCAAAAGCCTTTCAATAAAAGGTGAATGGGTTGTGGTACTTCAAAACAAAACAACAACTGGTTCAAACCTCGAACTAAGCGATATTTCTGAACTTGATTTACCCCCTAAACAAAAAGCAAAACTCATCTCAAAATTAACAGGACGAAAAACCAAAGAGGTTTATCAAGAAATTTTAGATAAAATCTAGCCATGATAATATATGGAAAACAAGTAGTCATGTACGTACTACAAAATCACCCCGAATTAATTGAAGAAGTACTTTTTTCAAAAGAGATTGATAAAAAAGAATTTTCTAAGTTTTTAAAACTTGGTAAAAAAATCATCAAACTTGACAACAAAAAAGCACAAGGCTTAGCTCAAGGTGGAAATCATCAAGGTTTCTTTTTAAAGCTTAAAGAACATGAATACAATACAATTGAAGAGTTAAAAGAAAAAAACTTCATTGTAGTATTAGATGGACTTACAGATGTGGGTAACATCGGTGCAATTGTCCGATCAGCCTACTCTTTAGGAATGGATGGAATTATTGCAAGTGGCGTTAAAACACTGAATAACCCAGGTATCATTCGTACCAGCAGTGGAGCAATGATGGATTTACCATTTGCACTGTATCCAAGCAGTATGGATTTGATGAATGAATTAAAGCAATGTGGATTTACACTTATTGGTGCAACCATGAATGGAATTGATTTAAAAAAATACGGAAAAATTGAAAAAGAAGATAAAGTAGCACTCGTTTTAGGAAGTGAAGGTGGTGGTTTGACAAATAAAATTGCCAAAAAACTTGACCTAAAAGTTTCTATTGGTATGCAAAACGATTTTGATTCTTTAAATGTATCAGTTGCGGCTGGTATTTTGATGTACAATTTAAAACGATAAAATCACTGTATGTTTAGAATTTTACTTATAGGTTTTTTATTCACTTTTTGTCTAAAAGCAGATGATCTTTTATTTGATAAAATTGAAAATATAATTGGTAGCAAAGAATTTGCAATACATAAAAATTTGGTTAATTTGTTATTTCAGAACAAACAAGCTTTTTATATAGGGGATAATTTAAACTACCTTTTTATTCTTAAAAGACTCAGGCAAAATGGTTTATTAAAATTAAAATTATCTCAGCCTAAAGAGATTTTAGTTAAATTTGAAACCAATTTTGATCCTATAAAGTCACTTAAAATTTTAAATGATACTTTAAAATCTTTAGGGTATTATTACTATTTTACGAAAAGTACCCAATATGATGGGGAGGGGCATTTAATTTGGAGTATTAAACTCAAAACAAGTTATGCCATTGACCCATTAAGTTTAGCACTAGAGCTTGCTAATCATGAAAGTAGAATTAAACATATCAGCAGAGAAGAGAACGATACGTGGACATACAGTATAAATACTCAAAATTCACATATTGCCGATTCTCTTTTTGTGGACACCAATGAAAAGGTTGTTTTACAAAAACCATTAAAACCTTATTTTATTAAAATAGGTGCGGCAAAAACATTAAAAATATTAAGTAGAAAATTAAATAATTGGTATCCCTATATTGTTTTTTACGATAAACATTTAAATGTTTTAAGAGTCATAAAAAAAGATAGAATGTTTAAGGGATTGTCGATGAAGATTCCTGAATCATCTGCTTATATTAAAATAACAGATTTATACACGCTTATAAACATCAAACGTGGATTAAGCATAATAACAAAGGAGTAGAAAGTGTTTCCAGAAATAGATTTTGAACGAATGAAAAGACTGCCAAACTATGTGTTTGCAGAAGTTAATGATATAAAAATGGCGGCACGACGAGCCGGGGAAGATGTAATAGATTTTTCTATGGGTAATCCAGATGGTCCTGCTCCTCAACATATTATTGATAAATTAAAAGAGACAGCAGATAAAGATAAAAATCATGGGTACAGTGCAAGTGCAGGTATTTATAAACTCAGGCTTGCTATTTGTAATTGGTACAAAAGAAAGTATGGGGTTGATTATCTAGATCCAGATAAAAATGCTGTTGCAACCATGGGAAGTAAAGAGGGATACGTTCACTTAGTACAAGCCATCGTAAATGTTGGTGATGTAGCTGTAGTTCCTGATCCTACTTACCCTATTCACTCATATGCATTTATGCTAGCTGGTGCTGCCATTCATAAATTTGAATTGGAATTTGGGGATGACTATAGAGTAGATGAAAATCTATTTTTTGAACGATTACAAAAAACAATTGATGAATCAATTCCAAAAGTAAAATACGTATTGGTTAACTTCCCTCACAATCCAACGTGTGCGACTGTAACTCCAGAGTTTTATCAAAGACTGGTTGATATGGCAAAAAAAGAGAGATTTTATATCATCTCTGATATTGCATATGCAGATATCACTTTTGATGGATACAAAACACCATCAATCTTTGGTGCCAAAGGTGCTTTAGATGTTGCAGTTGAATCATTTACCTTAAGTAAATCATACAACATGGCTGGCTGGAGAGTTGGTTTCATGGTGGGGAATGAAAGACTTATTGGGGCACTAAAAAGAATCAAATCATGGCTTGACTATGGAATGTTTACACCCATTCAAGTAGCAGCAACAGTAGCACTTGATGGTCCACAAGAATGTGTACAAGAGCACATTGAAAAGTATAATTTTAGAAGAGATATCATGATTGAAGCTTTCAAGGATGCAGGTTGGGAAATGAACACCCCAAATGCTTCGATGTTCATATGGGCAAGAATCCCTGAAAAAGCTCAACACCTTGGAAGTATGGAGTTTAGTAAACAACTTCTGACTGAAGCCAAAGTTGCAGTGAGTCCAGGAATTGGATTTGGACATTATGGTGAGGGTTATGTAAGAATTGCTTTAATCGAAAATGAAAAAAGAATCAGACAAGCAGCAAAAAACATAAAGAAATATTTAAAAACTTTAGATTAGTTACTAGGAAATAAAATGTTAAATATCGCAATAATAGGCGTAGGAACTGTAGGAACAAGCGTTGCACAAATTTTACAAGATAATAAAGATGTTATCACTGCACGTGCGGGATGTGAATTAGTACCAACAGTGGGAGTTGTAAGCAACTTAGACAAAAAAAGAGATGTCAACATAAGATTAACGAATGATATTGATTCTGTATTAAATGACGAATCAATTGATATTGTTGTTGAACTTATGGGTGGAGTTGATAAGCCTTTTGAAGTTGTAAAAAAAGCACTTCAAAATAAAAAAGCAGTTGTAACTGCCAATAAAGCCTTATTAGCATATCACAGATATGAATTACAAGATATCGCTGCTGATACTGCATTTGAATACGAAGCAGCCGTTGCTGGTGGAATTCCAATTATTAATGCTTTAAGAGATGGATTGGGTGCCAATCATATTTTAGGTATTAAAGGTATCATGAATGGTACGTGTAATTACATGCTGACAAAAATGATTAATGAAGGTGTAGAGTATGACCAAATTCTTAAGGAGTCTCAAGAATTAGGTTACGCTGAAGCTGATCCAACATTTGACGTTGGTGGTTTTGACGCTGCACATAAACTTCTAATCTTAGCTTCAATTGCTTATGGATTGGATGCGAAACCTGAAGATATTCTAATCGAAGGAATTCAAGATATTTCAAGTGCAGATATTAACTTTGCAAAAGAGTTCAACTACACAATAAAACTTTTAACCATTGCAAAAAAAGTTGGAATGGAAGTTGAATTAAGAGTCCATCCGGTATTTATTTCACAAGATGAAATGATTGCAAAAGTTGATGGCGTGATGAACGGCGTTTCTGTAATTGGAGACAAAGTGGGTGAAACAATGTATTATGGGCCAGGAGCTGGTGGAGATGCAACAGCGAGTGCCGTTATTGCAAATATCATTGATATTGCAAGACGAGGTAAAGGTTCGCCTATGCTTGGTTACCAAATACCGTTAGAGAGCAACTTTACATTAGCCTCAGCAGATTCAATCCAAACTAAATACTACTTAAGACTTGAAGTTGAAGATAAATGTGGCGTTTTATCACAAATTGCTTCAATACTGGGTGAGAGAAATATTTCAATTGAAACAATGAATCAAAAGCCATTAGATGATGACCGTGCAAACTTACTTCTTTCAACTCACGTTTGTAAAGAGGTTGATATCAAAGCGGCATTAAAAGATTTAGAAAACGAAAAGGCTGTAAAAGCTAAACCTGTTATGATAAGAATAGATTCTTAAAACAGTTACCATTCCAAAAAAAGGTATGAAAAGTACGCTATTTTCATACCTTCATTTATTACTAAAATGTCTTAGATTTGGCATTAAAGGCACTTACCATTGAGACAAAATAAAAGACTAATCCAAGAACCCATACCAAAACTCTTACGTGAAATAGCCATTCCAGCAAGTACTGGTATGTTTTTTAATACCATGTACAATGTTGTTGATACTTTTTACGCAGGGCTCATATCAACTCAAGCCATTGCAGCACTGAGTCTTAGTTTTATGTTCTTTTTTGTCATCATGGGAATGGGTTATGGATTTTCTTCAGCAATTATTGCTCTCATTGGAAATGCAATGGGTAAGAAAAAACACTTACTGGCTTCAATTTATGCACATAAAGGGGTAGGTTTTATTCCCATGGTTGGAATATTTCTAACCATCTTAGGGTATATATTTGCACCTGATTTATTTAGACTCTTGGGGGCGACAGAAAATTATTTACAAATCTCTCTTGATTATATTTATACCATACTGTTTGGTACGATATTTTTCATGTTTAACTTTGCATTTAATGCTATTTTAGTCTCAAGAGGAGATACAAAAACCTATAGAAATACGTTGATTTTTGGATTTTTTGCAAACTTGATTTTAAATCCTCTGTTTATCTATGGTTTTTTATTTATTCCAGCCATGGGAGTAAAAGGTATTGCTTTAGCAACGGTTTTAATCCAGTTTATCAATATGTTTTATTTATTAAAAAAGGTACTTGAAACCAAATTGATTCATTTTAATAAATTGGTTTATTTCTTACCCAATCTACGAATTTATAAAACAATATTTAAGCAAGGTTTTCCTGCAAGTTTAAATATGCTAACCATGGCAATAGGATCCATTATACTTATGTACTTTGTTTCAACATATGGAGTAGATGCGGTTGCTGGTTATGGAATTGGCTTTAGAGTTGAACAAATTATGCTTCTTCCAGCACTTGGACTAAGTACTGCTACCTTAGCAATTGTATCCAATAACTTTGGAGCAAAAAAATATGACAGAGTTATTGAAACACTTAATACTGCTTTAAAATATGGTTTTTTAATCGCAATGTTTGGAATAGTCTTTATGTATATTTTTGGAGAATTTCTTATTGAACAATTTGATCCCAATATTAATGTAACGCAATTTGGGATTGATTATTTACTCATTGAAGTCTGGCTATTTTTTGCTTATGTCACACTTTTCATTTGTGTCTCAACCCTTCAAGGAATCAAAAAACCCAAAATGATATTTTATGTAGGTTTGTACCGACAAATTGTTGCAAAGCTTATTGTTGCATCAATAATTGTAATCTATTTTCAATTGGATATCATCTATCTTTGGTATGGAATTTTAGTGATGATTTATTCAGCCGCTATTTTTATGTTCTTTTACACAAAGGTAACTTTAAAAAACACAATGTAACGCAAATATCACAATTTTAGTCTTTACCCACTATTATGGGGCTTTAATGCCACAATTTTAACACAAAGTTTTGTTATAATAAGTATACTATTGAAAATTACAAGGTTTATTTATGAAATTAAAAAAGACTACTGTGGGTATTATTTGTGGAGGCAGAAGTTTAGAACACTCCTTTTCAATCGTTTCTGCTAAAAACATCTATATCCACTTACATAACCATTATAATATTATTATTTTATGTATTGATGATACTGGACATTGGCATTATGGTAAGGTTAAAAATATACTCCATGGTGACTCTTTACTGGAAGCTACTTTTGATTGGAACAAAACTCCCATTGTACATATATGTAAAAATGGAAAATTGTTAACTAATGATGGTGATGGTAAAACTGATGCAGTAGACAGTGTTGATGTTGTTTTTCCTATTACCAATGGAATAGATGGTCATCAAGGTGCTATTCCCGGTATGATGAAACTGCTTGATATTCCTTGCGTTGGAAGTGATGTCTTTGAAACCGTTGTTTGCATTGATAAAGAAATAACTAAAAGCCTACTTGAAAACAATACGTTACCTGTTGTTCCTTATTTAGTGGGAAGAAGCTTAGAAGATCACTCTTTTGAGAAAGTCAGTAATCAATTAGGTTTACCATTTTTTGTAAAACCGTGCAGAATGAGTTCCTCAGCTGGAGTGAATAAAGTTAATAACGAGCTAGAATATAAAAAAGCCGTTGCACAAGCCTTAGAACTCGATGATAAATTTCTTTTGGAAATTGCAATTTTTGGACGAGAACTCGAAAGTGCAATCATAGGGAACAGTACCCCTATTGTTTCTGAAATATTAGGAGAAGTTATTTGTGATGATTTTTACAGTTATGATACAAAATACCAATCAACAAGCACCTCAAAGGCCATTTTACCTGCACCCCTTGAATCACATATCAAAGATCAAATAATATCATATTCACAAAAAGCATATAAAGTTTTGGGATGTAAAGGATATGCCAGAATTGATTTTTTCTTAGATAAAGAAAATAAGATATATATAAATGAAGCCACAACCTTGCCTTTATTTACAGGGATAAGTATGTTTCCTAAACTGTGGGAAGATAAAATAGAAGAAACAATTTGTTCTCTTGTTGAAATGAGTTTTGAGAAATGATATGACCAATAAGAGTTTGATAACAAAAAAAATTCCTCTTTTATTAAAACAGATTTCGATACCAGTGAGTACGGGTATGTTTTTTCAAACAATGTATAATGTTATTGATACTTTTTATGCTGGTTTTATATCAACTCAAGCCGTTGCGGCTATCTCACTTGGATTTATTTTCTTTTATATCCTTGTAGGTATTGGAAATGGACTTTCAACTGCATTAACATCACTTATAGGAAATGCCTTTGGTCGAAAAAAGGATTTTCTGGCATCCTTATATGCCTACAAGGGAATACTTTTTATACCTATGACAGGTATTTTATTTTCTGTTATTGGTTACTTTGTTGCACCTTTTATGTTTATATTTTTAGGTGCTACTGATATGTATTTGCAGCTTGCTATTGACTATATTAACATCATTCTTTTAGGTAATATATTTTTTATGATAAATTATTCATGTAATGCCATTTTAAATGGATTGGGAGATACAAAAACTTTTAGGAATACTCTTATATTTGGTTTTTTTGCAAATATTGCCCTAAACCCTTTATTTATGTATGGATATGGGGTTTTACCCGCACTGGGATTAAAAGGAATTGCACTCTCAACTGTTTTTATTCAGATACTTATCATGTTTTATTTGATTAAAAAAGTCTTTGCAACATCCATGATTAACTTTAAAAATATCATTTATTTTTTACCCGAAAAAAGAATTTACAAAGAACTAATAGCTCAAGGCATACCTTCTAGCTTAAACATTGTTATTATGGGATTGGGAGCTGTTATTCTGATGTATTTTATATCAGATTATGGATATAAGGCTGTTGCAGGATATGGAATAGCATTTAGAATTGAAACCATTCTTCTTATGCCCGCACTGGGACTTAGTACTTCAGTTTTAATCATCATATCAAATAACTATGGAGCAAAAGAATATAAACGTATTTTTGAAACACTGTATACCTCTTTAAAATATGGTTTTATTCTTTGTGGATTTGGTGCCTTATTTTTGTACTTCTTTGCGGAAAAAGTTATTTCAATGTTTGATGCAGACAAAGAAGTCATAGAATTTAGTATGAATTATTTGATTGTACAAATTTGGGTATTTTTCGCACTACTTGCACTTTATATTTGTGTTTCAGCCTTACAAGCTATCAAAAAACCTCTGATGGTATTTTATATTGGTATGTATCGTCAAATCTTTGCACAAGTGTTAATCGCATTTGTTGTTGTTAAATATCTTCAACTTGATATTATGTATCTTTGGATTGCCATTATGGTGATGGTTTATTCTGCAGCCATATTTTTATATTTCTATACTAAAAAAACTCTCACCAAATGTGCTTGTTCAAACCAAAACAGTGTACAAGCCAATATTTGATACAATCTTTTTATGAAAATACTACTTTTAGAAGACGATGTGATTTTATCAGAAATCATAGAAGAATATTTAGTTACTTTAGGATACGAAATATTTCCAGCGTATACTGGAAGTGAAGCTGAAGATTTGGCTTATTCTTCAACGTTTGACTTGATGTTATTGGATGTTAATATTCCTTTAGGAAATGGCTTTGAATTTTTAGGGGCACTGCGTGAAGTTGGAAATACAACTCCTGCTATTTTTATCACTTCATTAGATGACTCACAAGATATGCAAATGGGATTTGATAAAGGTTGTGACGATTATATTAAAAAACCATTTGAATTAAAAGAACTTGAAATCAGAATCAATAACATTAAAAGAATCTATAAAATAGAAGACAATACAATTATAAAAATAAATGATGACTTATCATTTGATACCAATAACTTTTTTTTAATCAAAGAAAACGAAAAAATACAATTACCTAAAAAAGAGTCACAAATTTTGACCTATTTTTTGAAAAATAGAAACAAAACAATTTCTACTGAAGAACTGGGTATTAATGTTTGGGATTACGAGAATTCACCTTCAGATGCAACCATTAGAACCTATATCAAAAATTTAAGAAAATCACTGGGTGCTGATATTTTAACAAATGTTAAAGGAGTGGGTTATCGTTTTAACTAGAGATGAAAAAAGAACTTTTTATGGTTTTTATGGACTGTTTTTGAGTTCTACTCTTATTTTAATGATGATTATTGGTTGGTTATTTTACCAAATGCAAAGTGACCATCTCAAAGACTTAACGATTTCAAAAATGAAAATTAATGCAAGCAGACTTGCTGCGCGTATTATCTATTCTCATATGCAATACTTACCCATTAACAGAAGTGATTTAGTTGTTGAAAGAGGTTTACATTTTGGCTTATATGATAGAAATAAAAAACCCATCATGGCACATATCAGTGAAAAAATTGATTTTTCAAGAAAACTCTATAAAGTAAACGATAAAACATTTTTAGTCGATACCAGTGCTGCTGGACATTTGGGTGTTGTTTATATTGTCGTTGAAGAGTACATTTTAAAAAATGCGATAAATAACCTCATCAAACACATATCTATCACTTTGGGGTTAACCTATATTTTAACCTCTATCTTGGGCTTCTTTTTAGCACGCTTTTTTATTACACCTATTCAAAAACAAAGAGAAAAATTAGATAACTTTATAAAAGATACCACACATGAATTAAACACTCCTATTGCTGCACTTTTAATGTGTGTTGAATCTCCAAATCCCACCAGTCAAAAAAACCTGACACGAATCAATTTAAGCGCAAAAAGAATTTCTGAAATATATAAAGATTTAACCTATCTTATACTTAAAGACAAAAACAGAAGTATCAAACAAGCTGTCATTGTTGATCTTAAACCCATGCTGGATGAACAAATAGATTATTTTAAAGAGTTTGCATCCAAAAAGAAAATTACTCTAGAATATGAGGCTTATGAAACTTTTTTTAAAATTGATCAAGACAGTTTTACACGACTGACAAACAATCTTATTTCCAATGCTATAAAATATACTAATATGCAAGGTAAAATAAAAATTTTACTAAAAAATTCTACTTTAGTTATTGAAGATAATGGCATAGGAATAGAGGAAAAGAAACTCAAAGAAATCTTTACTAGATTTTACAGAGCAACATCACAAAATGGTGGTTTTGGGATAGGGTTAAATATAGTAAGTTCCATTTGTCAATCCTATGACATTAAAATTGATGTCAAATCAAAATTAAATGAAGGGACCACTTTTACGTTAGATTTTAACACTTGAAATTAGATTTAAATTTTCATAATAACTTACATTATTCATACATACATTCTGGTTATACTACCACATGCTAATCCAGTGTTAGATAAAGTATTAAGGTGATAAGAACTTCTCCTTCATTGTCATATGAATAAGTTCTATATTTTCCTAAAAATTCTTATTATTTTGATATTTTATTTAACATATTTTTTTTACACACATTCTACACAAAAGATATATATAATTACACCATAAATTAATCAGACGTGATTACATTTTGAAGTTAAGGAAATTTTCATCTCCTTTTTGAAATAAAATATACGATAACGATTTGCAAATACAGCCACAATTTTATTTCCTTAGCTTCTTCTACTTTATCTTGACCTTGGATTATCATCATAAATATCACCCATTGGTAAAAAAATATCCCTATAATAATTTAAATAATCATCTTTTAATTCTTGCGTGGGCAGCCATTTGGCAAAAGCATTAATCCACTTTGGTGAATATTTTACTACTCTAAATATATTATTTAGTTCTGCAATAACTTTTTTTCCTTTTTGTGTTTTTACACAAGAAGCATAGGCATAATATATATCCAAATTCTCTTTCATGGGATAAATAACAGTATCATCAAGAACACCCAACTCTTTACCATAAAATGTTATTTTATTTATGTATTCAAAAGTATAATCTGCTCTGTCTTTAAAAATTGAGCCAAACATGCTTTTTCCAATATTCAGTGTGGATAGTTCTTTAATATGTTTTGCATTTGGATTTTCTTTTAAATACTCTTTGAGCACTTTTCCCGCACCCAAATATGGTCTGTTTTTTGAGACTATTAGTCTTAGGTTTTTATTTCTAATTATTTTGGTTAAAGAAAGGGTCTCACCTTTTTTTCCAAAAAGGTGGGCTTTATCTTTTGTTGTTACCAAATAATATGCTCTAAACGGAAAAATCGCAATACTTAAATAATCATCTATATCTAAGTTGGGGTGTGAGATAAAATCATTTGTACAATGAATGACTTGGGAGTCATCTTTTTCTTTATACGTTGCTTTTGCTCGATTAAGATTCATAACTATTGTTTCATGGTTATATTGAGGAAGTCGTTTTTGTAACATCTTGAGTCTGAACTCTTGATATCCCAAACCTTTTTGTTTTCCACTTATGATAAAGTTTGGAGGCAAATCCCATATCATCCATCTTATTGTCTCTTTTGAAAACAAAAAGCTAAAACATAAAAACAGCAACAAACATATCTTCATAATAAACCTTAGGATTTAAACAAAATTACGACTATAAAAGATTATATCATTTTCCAAAATTTAGAACAAGTGGGTTAAACCCTTCTATGAATCTAAAGAAAATACTCTGTTTTTACCACTGTTTTTAGCCTCGTACATAGACTCATCTGCCCTTAATATCACAGAATGAAAACTGTCACCTTTTTTAAATTTAGAAACGCCAAAACTGCACGTTACTTTACCCACTTCTTCAAAATCTGTTGAACTGATGTATTCTCTTATATTTTCAGCAGCCTTTTTTGCATTTTCAAGTGTGATTAAAGGCAATATTAAAACAAACTCTTCTCCACCCCATCTGGCAAATAAATCTGATTTTCTTAAATGTTTTTCTACTTTTAAAGCCAATTCTTTTAAGACATTATCACCAATCAAGTGTCCATAGGTATCATTTATTTTTTTAAAATTATCAATATCTAAAAACACCAATGCAAAAGACTCAGAATCATATCGCGTAAATTTGTCAATTTCTTTTTGCAGTTCTTGTTCAAATTTTGCTCTGTTATAAACACCTGTTAGTCTATCATGTAAAGATATCTCTTCGAACTTGGTTGCACGTTGCTTAAGAACCTTATTCACTTTTGTAAGTTGAGTATCATTGGTTCTCATAACATCAGCCCATTTTGAATAAACTCGGGCAAGTAGTTCTTCTTGTGTAATTTGCCCAATAATTTGTCCTGTAAAATCTTCAACAATGAGTCTTTTAAAATGTTTTTCTTGGACATAATCCAATGCATCACTGATGGTAGTATCACTTTTAATCGTTTGAATCGGAGTACTCATGTATTTTGATAATGGTTCATTCAAATCTTGTTGATTACCAAATATTGTTATGATGTCTTTGGTGGTGATAATTCCTTGTGCATTGTTATCATCATCAACAAGTACAATACAATCACTTAAAATGGTATCCATCATCGGTATGACATCAACTGTTTTTTCATTCATATTTGCATATTTCAAATGCGTACTTAACATGATTTCACCAATGACTCTTTTCTTTAACATCAATTGAGGATCTATACTGGATAACATATCAAAATAAGAAACAAAACCTTTTAAGTTTTTATCTTCATCTACAACACACAAACAACTGGTATTGGAATCTATTTCACTTAAAGCTTGGGCAACACTTTTGTCTTGGGATACTGTTGAAACATGATTAAATTTTATATCTTTTATTTGTGTTTCAAAATCTATATTTTGAGTTTTTAATCGTATCAAATCATTGGCGGTTAATATCGTAAACTGTTTACTGTTTGAAGGTAATATAATCACATCTCTGTGTCGTTTTTCATACATAACTTCAATGGCATTATTGATTGTTTTGGTATCACAAATTGTCAAAACATCTTTGGTTGCAATATCTAATATATTTGGTGTTAACAAAGTATTTCCTTTTGTACGAACGAACTATTTTTAAATTATATTATATTACTAAAATTTTTCTAAAATATGGTGTTATATTTGTTATTTTCATAGTTACACACTAACTACACACCAAATATGTATAATTTCACCATAAACAAGAAGTTAAGTTCTTTCTCCTCCCTTCTTAAAATGTTTCTGTCTTTACTTAATAGAACATTCTCTTAACTTCTTTTTTGTTTCTACAAAATATCTTTATCACATGTAAATTTCATTATAATTAATATCCAATTTAAGGATTTATATGGAATTGAAAAAAAATCTATATATCATATTTGAAGAACCCTCAAAACATAAGTATGGAACAATAATACAAGCTTTGATATTTTCAAATATTCTTATTAGTATCATTGTTATGTTTTTAGAGACAGAAAAAAGTCTTGTAGCATATTTTGATATTTTTAATTTAATCAATAAAATAAATGTCATACTTTTTACTATTGAATATTTATTGCGACTTTACAGTATCACTCACCAAACCAATAAACGAAGACTTTCATATGCGTTAAGTCCCTATATGATAATAGACCTCATAGCTATTCTTCCTTTTTATATTTCATTGTTTAATATGGACTTTGGATTTTTAAGAGCTCTTCGAATTATCAGAATTTTTAAACTCTTTAGACTCTCAAAGTTTGCACAATTTGATAACCTCATCAGTGAAATAATCAAAGAAAAAAAAGAAGAATTTATTTTTATATTTTTTGCCTTGCTGGTTTTAGTTCTCACACTCACTCCCCTTGTATATTTTGCAGAAAAAGATGCTCAACCAGAAATGTTTTCAAGCATGGGTGCAACCATGTGGTGGGCTATTATTACATTTACAACCGTAGGATATGGAGACATGTATCCTATTACAACTTTTGGAAGAATATTAACTGCTTTTGTCAGCTTTTTAGGTATCGCATTTTATGCCATTCCAGGTAGTATTTTCACTTCAGCGTTGTTGGAAAAAATCAATGAAAAGAAAAAGAAAAAAGAGAGTCCTTAAATAAAACAGCTATCTAATATTTTTGTTATATAAAACATCAATTTAATAGTTTAAGTTTTGCTTTGTTACTATCATTTATAGAAACTTATAAAAGGGAACATCATGAAACTCAAAAAACTAATCGTGTTGGCAGGACTTGTTGCAAATATAGCATTTGCGAATGATACAGTTATCATTACTGAGATGAAAAATATGAGAGACAGTATGAATCAAATCAATGATGGTTTTTTTTATAATAAAAAAGATAAGATAACTCAAGGTCTTAAATCTTTAAAAAATGCAAATGAAATCTTTAAAACACAATCAGATGTAAAATTATACCTTCCAGAAAAAATACAACACATGTCAGGAATATCCTTTAATAATGCAATCAAAATAAATGTGAATATTGACAAGATGCAAAGGTTCATTAACAAAAACAATTATAGAAAAGCTTCAATTGTATATATGGACATCATAAACAGCTGTACTTCATGCCATTCAATCGTTAGAGGGTGGTAGGTTAGTTAGTTGAGAGAATAACCTTGTTTTATTATCTTTTGTACATAAAGAATAATAAAACAAAGGTTCAAAAGTTTTTAACTTATCTTTTTAAAGTAGGAACATATTTACTCAATTCCACAAGTTCTTCATCACTTAAATTTGCAAGTTGTTCAGTCATGGTACTGCCCATACTATACTGACTTAAAGTACCCGCTTTATAACCCCTGAGTTTGGTTAATATATCTGCTTGTTGCAAGCTACTTGGTGCTTCAGATACGCCAAAAGCACTATCACTCATGTAAAATCCATGACAATTTGAGCATATATTTTCTACATTTGTTTTGGGACTGGCTGCAAAAATATATCCAAAAGACAAAAGACAAATTAATGATATTCTAAACATCTTAAACTCCTTTTTCACTCTTTTGTATAATTTTATCATAAAATTGTGAATTTATATTTATTCCAATAAATTAATAAAAGAAAAAAAGAAGGCTTCATTTTATTTTTTAATTACAAACAAGTCACAAAGAGATGAATTTGACTCATATTTAGATGATATTTATAGAATCACAGTTATACAACTTGTAAAAATAAATATTTTTTTATGATTTAATTTTTAAAAAAATAACTTTTTAAAAACTCATATTCGTATACTCAACAGACGCCGTTTTTCAGTTGTTTTTTAATGTTAAAACAGTGTTTTTATTGATATACAAGAAGTAAATAATAGGGTTATTTTAAGCAAATATGCCCTAAAAACCATAATTTAAGTTGATTTTAATCTTGATTCATGTTATAATGTCAGTAAGAAAACAATATGGAGGTGTAAATGATTGAGGTTATCCATTTTTAATATTGTTAAGATATAAAAATAATTAAAATCACTGTGTAGTGATAGCGTGAATGAGTGTCTTATTTACGCGTAATAATAAAAAAGGGGAAATGCCACTTGGTATTTTCCCTTTTTTATTTATAAGATTTTTTTCTGCAAGCTAATTTAAAAAATTTGCATATAAAAAGATTTAATGTGATAAACTTAATCATTATTATTTTATACAACTAGGTGTTTTATATGCAAAAATTTTTACTGCTTTTTTTATTTATTACATCCTTATATTCAAAAGATACTATTACCTGGATGATTTGGGATTTACCTCCAAACTTTATTTTAAATGGTCCGCAAAAGAATCAAGGTTATCAAGATATCAGATTAAAAATGATTCAAGACAGACTCCCAGAATACAAACATGAATCACAAGTAATGAATGTCAACAGAGCCATTTCTATTTATCAAAAAAAGGATGACTCTCAAAGAATATATTGTACCAATGATCTTATTTCCCATCCTTCACTTGATATTGATGATTATCTTAGTATTTCAGCATTTCCATTTAAAGGACACTATTTAGTTACTCAAAAAAATAAATCTTATTTATTTGATACCCAAGAGGGACAACCTATCGTTTTAAAAGATTTAATTCAAAACAAAAAAATCAGACTCGTTGTTTCTAAAAACAGACCTTATTTGGGTGCAGGAAAAGTTCTACATGAGTATTTAGATAAAACCCCCAAACAAACACATATTACATCAATGTCAACTTTAAATATTGGTGAAAGCATGTTTAAATTTGTATTTAAAGACAGAGCTGATTATACTTTTGAATATACATTTAGAGCCTCCTACTATGCAAAACAACTGAATGTTTTAGATCAACTTGAAGTATTTCCCATTAAAGAAAACGAAGGAGTTTTTCACGGGTTTTCTTCTTGTGTAAAAACAAAAAAAGGAAAAGAAGTCATCTATAAAGTTAATGATATCATCAGAGAATTAAAACCAACCAATGAGTGGATAGATCCATTTGTGCAATGGTTACCTACAAAACAACTGCAAAATAAATATCTCAAATACTATCATGAGGTTTTTTTAAAACAAGGTGATATTTATGACAGCAATCCAAGATCAAAATAAATAAAATTACCAACATACTTTTATATTAAATAAAAACATAAGATAATTAGTATTATTATCAAAGGGTAAGCTTTATAGTTTATGTTCATTCTATTTGTAAAAAGGGTCTGCTATGGAACATGGAACTGGATTACTCGTTTTAGTATTTGTTATAGGTTCAATTATTCTTGGAGCTTTAACAATGATTTCAACAAAGGGTACAAAACTACCTTATACTGTTGCGTTACTTCTCCTTGGTTTGGTATTAGGTGGTCTTGATCGAACGGGGTTTTTCCACTCATATATACCCATTATTTCTGAATCAATCAAACTCGTGGCAGACATTGATCCTCATCTGTTTTTATTTGTATTTTTACCCACACTTATTTTTGAATCTGCTTACTCTTTAGAAGTACACCTTTTTAAACGTATTTTTTCTCAAATTGCCACCTTAGCAGTTCCAGGACTCATTGTAAGCACCATTGTTACTGCTGTTTTAGTTAAGTACCTTTTTCCTTGGGATTGGAGTTGGGAACTTTGTTTAATGTTTGGTGCACTCATTAGTGCAACAGATCCTGTAGCTGTTGTTGCTTTACTAAAAGAAGTGAGTTCAAGAAAAAGACTTGAAACACTGATTGAGGGAGAATCATTACTTAATGATGGAACGGCAATTGTACTTTTTACACTGTTTTATACCATGGTTATTTCAACAACAAATGCATCATTTAACTTCTTTGGAGTTGTAGGTGAATTTAGTTTTGTGGTTCTATTAGGACTTGCTATTGGAGTCATCTTTGGATATTTGGCAATACTGCTCATCTCAAAAGTATTTAACAATCCTCT
>Ga0209707_1000547_pt1 | contig 22400 bp, 22 predicted proteins | sample EN4Hudsemesocosm_FD_184630 | JGI IMG/M metagenome (GOLD analysis project Ga0209707, IMG submission 184630) | Methane-oxidizing microbial communities from mesocosms in the Hudson Canyon - EN4B Hudson Canyon (SPAdes) (version 2) | ecosystem: Environmental > Aquatic > Marine > Cold seeps | place... | reverse complement strand
GTTAGCTTGATGACTTTAATCTTGAACTCAACAGAGTATTCAATGACTCGTTCTGAGCTGAGTATTCTTGGCATGTGTTACCTACCTTTTGGTTAAGATAGGCGTCTACTTTATTGGGTAAGCTCTCTTGCGCGTCCAGCCAGCTTTGCTGGCGATCATTGATATTCTTGTTAAGTTGCCGTGCCATGCACCAAGCCTTTTGCGATACTAAGTGCCGCTTTTAAATCATCTTCTTTATCGAAGTAAATAGCTAAACTTACATAGCCGGTACTTGATACAGCAAAACAATGCAATGCAGGAACTCTATCGTCGCCCATTGATTCGTTTAAGCGGTAAGTTAGGAGGTTTACGCCTTTATCGCTTGTCTCTTGAATATCGAAGGCATCTTTAGAGATAAGTGTTTTAAGCCATTCTAATTGAGCGTCGACTGTTTGATTTTGGTCATTGTTTCGGGCATCTATCCAGATCGTAAACCCAGGTCGCCAAAGTACCAATGATCCATCTTCAATTCTTCGGTTAAATTCAACTGGTAGATTTATGGCCCAATCACTGGTCATTTGGTACTTGCCATAGACGATTGGGAAATCAGGGTGTAATTGAACTGCTTTAGCATCCATTGCTAATGTTCCAATAAAGATTATAAGTAATGGTAATTTCATAGTGAACTCAAGCTACTTAACGCCGCCAACAACTGCGTAGCAAGCTGGCGCCTTTTGTGCGGGGTTTTGCACAAAAGGTGACAGTTTGCGGAGTCAGATTGCTTGGCCTTGTTAGGTGCATTACGGTCCTTCAAATGCCAAGTAGTGACTGCTTGATTTTAATAACCCGGCATTAACAAACTCCCGAATTACTTCCAATGTTACTTTATATTTCTCTGAATAATCAGATGACTCTCTGTCTCCACATAAATATTCAATGTGTGATTTATCTAAGATGATTTTGTTGTAATAGCCATCTAAGCCAATATTGTCGATAAATCTGCGTGCAACAGCCTGGAATATTTCTTCAGGCACATACAATACTTCTGATGGTGAATTCTGCTTCCAATCGATTACTTTACCGATCTCAGCCACATAGAGCATGACAGGATAATCATCCTCATCTTTCGCAAACTCTAATAGTTGCTCATGCTCGATCATTTTAGCCACCTAACGCTGAGTTATCGGGCAACATCGTTTCGTTGTCCCGATAAACGAATTGTTATTTGAGGGTACCAAAGTGTGGCTAAAATTTTAATTTTACCCAGCCTACAGTGAACAGTACCCGTTCTAGGAGAGGAATCAAACAAGGAGAGAGCGGCGACGAGATTCAGGCTTTTAGTTAAAGATACGTTAAGGTCTTTTGGAGCTAAACGCGTTTGCTCACAAGCCTTAACGTATCTTTAACTGTAGATTTGAAAACGATCTCGTCAACTTCCTAGTTAGATTTTCTTTCCATATAACGGTTAATGGTTAAACGATTTGCTTTGGCAAATCTTAAACTCTTAACCGTCTATTGATGCCTCTTATACGCAAATAACGCCTGCCAGCATGTGCGCTGCAAGCGTCATTCTGGCTGGCTTTGTTATACAATTTTATAATAAAGCCTTTTTCTCAGTAAATGTGAAACCAGCAGCCTTTTTATAATCAGACCCATAAGGAAAGGTAAATATATAATTCATTGTGTATTCATCGAACTTTACAATTTTCGTTAATTGAATATATCTTTTTCCTTCATGTGTCACGTTATTAAAAGCCCATTGATCTTTCAAATATCCCTTTATTTCACCTAACACAGCATCATCTTTTGTGATAAAGCTTTTGAATTCTTCTTCTGACATATTATCAGTAAGCCCCTTATCAAATAGGCCGTAAGCTATTGAATAGTCCTTGGTGATTATTGAATCTAAAAACATATTCGCACCTTGTAATGCAGCTGCATATTCGATAACACGCTCAGACAATGGCTCACCGATATAGTCTTCCTTTATTGAACCAGATCTGGCGTTCGTATTGAAACTCACTTCACAACCAAGCAGAGCAATTATAAAAACTATCAATGTAATACTTTTAAAGTTCATTATTTAATTCCAAAATAATTAATTATTAATCTACTGAGCAGATTTAACTTCTGTAAATTCAATAGTTAGAGGTTTATAAAATGAATATAACCACAAGCCAAATATTGAGAACAACCAACAAATAACTGACCCGAATACAGTTATCATGAAACCTATTAACGGACCGTATAAAAGAGCAGAAACACCTGTAATTTGCTCACCATTCCAATTCACTGTATCGGCCCCAAATAACCCAGCCAACCCGCATAGCGCTGTTAATGTGAGCGCAGATACGCCTATTCCTATGAAATATATTTTAAAAATAGTTAATTTCGATAGTTTATGTACTTCTAGTTTCATTTAGTTTCCAATATTTGTATAACAGCTTAATCGTGCGCATGCGCGTTTGCACGGAAGCGATATTTCGCGAGTCCATTTCAACTAATTGATTTCACTCGGTAATTTTCAAAGTCCATTTCCAAGCTCCAGAAATACGCGCATGCGCGTTTACCTAAATAACGAGGGTCTCGTTATGTCAGGGTCCATATTGATAATGCACTGATTTTGCACGAGTTTTTTAATGCATGCCAGTGCAAATGCGCATAATTTTCATTGGTTTCCGTGCAAACGCGCATGATATGGCAGGTGTATCTAAAATCAGCTGTACGTATATACAGACTTTAAGAATGTACTATTTTGTCATGCTGTTGTCACATGCGCTGTATTTAATATTGCATTTTTGGACTAGTCCAAGCAGAGCATATTTAGCTCTATAGCTTGGCAGGAAGTTATATGCTATCTCATCATCGAATTCAGAGTTCTGTTCAAGGTTGGCTCAGTAGAGCTCCGCAAGGTTGGTTTATCGTCTTTGCGATTAGTGCTGCGTTTCTTACCTATTTTTCTATGTACGCATTTCGCAAACCTTTCTCGGTGGGTTTGTATGAGCAGGAAGGATTCTTCGGGTTAGATTTCAAAGTATTGCTGATTTTAAGCCAAGTACTGGGCTATATGTTTTCAAAGTATATTGGTATTCGGGTTGTTTCGGGCATGCTGCATAATCGCCGAGCTTTGGTGATTATTAGTCTGGTGATGTTTGCCGAAGGGGCTCTATTTTTGTTCGCGGTGTTACCGGCGCATTTAAAACCCTTTGCTATGTTTTTGAATGGCTTACCGCTGGGCATGATTTGGGGTTTGGTATTCAGTTATTTAGAAGGGCGTAAAACCAGTGAGCTGTTAGGAGCGGGTTTAAGTGCGACCTTTATTGTGGCATCGGGCATGGTGCGCAGTGTGGGTAAGGGGTTAATTGTTTATTGGGATGTGGAAGAATTTTGGATGCCGGTATTAACCGGTTTAATTTTTATGCCTTTACTGTTTATTTCTGTTTATGCCTTAAGTTTACTGCCTGAACCTGATGCCGAAGATGAAGCCTTAAGAAATAAGCGCGAGCCGATGACAGCTAGTGATCGTTGGCAGTTATTCAGCCAATATTGGTTTGGTTTATTGGCGCTGATTTTTGCCTTTATGATGTTTACGGGCCTGCGTGATTTTAGAGATAATTTTTCTTCAGAGATTTGGACCGCGCTAGGATTTGGTAATGAGCCTGCCATCTTTACCTATGCCGGTATTCGCATTGCGGGCATGGTATTAGTGGCGTTGGCATTATTGATGTTGATTCGGGATAACTTTAAAGCGTTTACCGCAAACCATATCGCTATTGTAATTGGCTGCGGGATTATGACGGTGAGTACCATGCTATTTCAGCAGGGCTCATTAGATAGCAAGGTATGGATGGTCGCGTTGGGTACAGGTTTGTACCTGGCTTATATCCCCTTTAATTGTTTTCTATTCGACCGTTTTGTGGCGGTGGCGGGGCCTTATATTGGTGTGAGTGCGAATGCGGGGTTCTTAATTTATCTGGCCGATAGTGCGGGGTATACTGGCAGTGTGGGTTTGCTATTAGTGAAGCACTTTTATGCGCCGGATATTAGTTGGTTGAATTTCTTTATTGAAGCGGTATATTCCACTGCACTCGTTGGTGGTAGCTTAGTAGTCTCTTCTTGGTTGTATTTTCAGTGGAAGTGGCACCTTCAACTTCGCGAAGAAAATGAGCGAAATGCATTACCTCAAGCAACTCTTTAACTTAAAGTCGCACGTTAACCTCAAATAGCACGTAAAAAGGATTAGCTAAATGCTGTCGGCAAATATCGAAATTCGTGATCATTTAGCCAATTTAATTGCGCAATATAATGCGGGTAAGGTCGAGCACTTTTCGGCAGGTCGCTTACCTTCAGAGCGCGAACTGGTTGAACAGTTTTCGAGCACACGTATTACGGTACGAGATGCGTTAACGAAGTTAGAAGCAGAAGGCTTGATCTATCGCTCTAATCGACGAGGTTGGTTTGTTGCGCCTTCTCGCTTGGTTTATGACCCTTCCTCGCGGGTGAATTTTTACCTATTAGCAGCGCAGCAGAATAAAACCCCTGCAACTCAGTTGATTAGTCAGCGTTGTATTAAAGGCCCTAGCGAAGCTCGTGACGCTTTGGGTTTAGTCGCCAAAGAGAAGGTGATTGAGCTGGTGCGTTTGCGTTCTTTAAATGGACGGCCGGTTCTATTTGAAACGATTTATCTCCCCGAAAAGCGTTTCCCAAAACTGAATAAGGCGCGTCTTGAAGGGTCGTTAACGGTTTTGATGGAAGAAGAGTATGCAGTGAAGATTAGCCACGAAGATAACCGTATTCGCGTTTCTGCGGTATATGATCAAGTAGCCGAGAGCTTATCGCACATTAATGGCGCCCCTTGTCTTGAAGTGACTCGCACCCGTTATGAAGGTGATCGCCAAGCGTTTGAATACGATAAAGAGTTTTGGGTTCATAGCGCGATTGAGCTGAGTATTCCGAGCAAATAATTTCCCAATAATAGATCTTTGATCGCCTAATCTATTAGGCATTTCTCTTATACCCTGCTGAACCTTTCTGTCACAAAAACTTCATTTTAAATTCGTTGCCTCACGCTAAGTGGCTCTTTATAGTTTCCCTTATCTGGTCTAGACCAATTAATTTTTTGAGGCGTTATTGTGAAGAATCCCTATTTGTTATTAACCCCAGGTCCTTTATCGACCAGTGAAAGTGTTAAGCAAACCATGTTACGTGATTGGTGTACTTGGGATGATGATTACAACCTGGGTGTGGTGCAGCCAATTCGTCAGCAGTTGGTTGATATGGCGCTTGAGACTTCTCAGTGTGAAACCGAATACAGCACAGTCTTGATGCAAGGCAGTGGCACCTTTGCAGTAGAGAGTGCGATTGGCAGCGCGGTTCCTGCGGATGGAAAACTCTTGGTATTGGTCAATGGCGCTTACGGTAAACGCATTGCGGAGATCGCCGAGTATTTGAATATTGAAGTTGTGTGTCTATCGGTGGCTGAGCACGAATGGGTATCGACGGACGCTTTAAGCGATTTATTAAATACGGACTCTAACATTACTCATGTCGCTATGGTGCACTGCGAAACGACCTCGGGAATTTTGAATCCGATAGAAACTTATGCGCCGATTGTGAAAGCCGCGGGCAAGGTCTTGTTAGTCGATGCGATGAGTTCATTTGGTGGTATCGATATGAAGGTTGGTGACTTGGGCATCGATTTTTTAATCAGTAGCGCGAATAAATGCATTCAAGGCGTACCGGGCATGGGCTTTGTAATTGCTAAGCAGAGCGAGCTTTTATTATGTGAGGGGCGTGCGCGTTCATTAAGTTTGGATTTATTTTCTCAATGGAAAACCATGGAAGACAATCATGGCAAATGGCGCTTCACCTCACCAACCCATGTTGTGCGTGCTTTCCAGCAAGCGTTGGCCGAGCTGAATAGTGAAGGTGGTATTGCGGCGCGAGCAAAACGTTACGCTGCTAATCATCAGACCTTGATCAAGGGGATGAAGGCTCAAGGTTTTCAGTGTGTGGTAGATGATGACAAGCAATCGCCGTTTATTTCGACCTTTGTTTACCCAGACTCGAATCTGTTTGATTTCAACAAATTGTATGAATGTCTAAAAGAAGAAGGCTTTGTGATTTATCCCGGCAAGGTCACTGCGACTCCATGCTTCCGCATTGGTCATATTGGCGAGGTGTATCCAGAAGATATGCAGCGTTTGCTGGTTGCTTTAGCGAATAACAAATTCTGGGAGCAAGAAGATGCGCTTGAGAACGTTAGCGCGTAAGTCGGTCGATGCGGTATTAGCACCTTTTCATCAGTGGGGGCATTTGCCCTTAGGAGAGGAGGTGAGTCAGCTTGAACATGCGCTGCAGTGTGCTTGGTTTGCTCAACAAGATAATGCACCCGAGCACATTATTGCCGCGGCTTTACTGCATGATATTGGCCATTTAGTAACGTATAGCGAAACAGCGAGTCACCCTGAAGAGGATGATCAAAACGGTTATCACGAGAAAGTTGGGGCGAGTTTTCTAGCCCAGCACTTTGATGATGAGATCGTTAAACCTGTGCGTTTACATGTTGCGGCGAAGCGTTATCAGGTATCGACTCAAGAAGATTATCGACAAGGTTTGTCTCAAGCTTCTTACCACAGCTTTTTATTACAGGGTGGTTTGATGGATGCCAGTACTTGCCACGCTTTTGAGTCGAGCCCTTGGTTTGCTGATGCTTTGTTATTGCGCAAATACGATGAGTTAGGCAAGCAAGTTGAGAGAAAAGACGCTGATTATTCTCAGCTGACCTTAGACGATTTTTACGAATTATTAATTGAACACACGCGTGTTGTGAAAGAGAGAAATAGTTATGCTTAAGACAAAAGTTTTTTGTGCAGGCCCTGTAGAGGCGTTGATTTTAGATTGGGCAGGAACCACTATCGATTTTGGTTCGTTAGCCCCTGTGTATGCTTTTATGGAGTTGTTCAAGCAAGAAGGCATTGAAGTGAGCCAGGCAGAAGCTCGCGAACCAATGGGCACTGAAAAGAGTGAGCACATTCGCCGTATGTTGGCGAACCCACGCATTGCGGATGCTTGGTTAGCGCTTAAAGGACAAGTATCGACAGAAGACGATATCAAGCGCTTATACGATTTATTCGCGCCCTTGCAAACTCGTATTGTTGCTGAGCGTAGCCAACTGATTCCAGGTTGGAAAGCGATGTTTGATCAGTTGATTGCTAAAGGCATTAAGGTCGGCGGAAATACAGGTTATGGTCCTGGTATGATGGAGCCGGCTTTGATTGCGGCAAAAGACCAAGGTTATACACCGGCTTCAACCGTTTTCGCGACGGACGTTGTTCGTGGACGTCCTTTCCCGGATATGGCCTTAAAAGTTGCGATGGAATTAGAAGTGGGTCATGTGAATGCGTGTATCAAGGTTGATGATACCTTACCGGGCATTACCGAAGGCTTGCGCGCAGGGATGTGGACGGTTGGGGTAAGTTGTTCGGGTAACGAAGTTGGCTTAGATCGTTCTGCCTGGGAAGTATTATCGAGTGAAGAGCAACAGGTCTATCGTGAGAAAGCGGAGCAGCGTTTATTCAACGTGGGCGCGCACTATGTGATTGATTCAGTGGCTGATTTAGAAGGCGTGATTGCTGATGTGAATCGCCGCTTGGCGAATGGTGAGAAGCCTTAGGGATTAGTTCTAAGCAATAAAAAAAGGCCGAGTGGTCTGCTCTTTAATAGAGCACCCCATTCGGCCTTTTCGCAAATGCTTATTTAATAGCGTTCGCGATTACTTGTTTTCGTTCTGAGAGAACAAGCTACCAGCAGCTGGAGCTGTTGGCTTAACTTCAGCGGCTACTGGAGCAACTGAAGCTGGCTTAGATTCTGCTGCAGAGTGGATAGCACCTGCAAGAGATTGAGCTGGCTTAGCAGCAGGAGCAGTAACAGGCTTAGCAGCTGCTACAGGAGCAGGTTTCGCAACTGGCTTCGCTTCTACTTTAGCTGGCTTGGCAACAGGAGCTTTTTTAGCAACAACTTTCTTAGCGGCTTTTTTAGCTGGTTTAGCAGCTACTTTTTTCTCTGCTTTAGCAGGTTTAGCAGCGGCTTTCTTAGCAACTACTTTTTTAGCAGGCTTAGCAGCCGTTTTCTTGGCAGCTACTTTTTTAGCAGGTTTAGCAGCAGTTTTCTTAGCAGCTACTTTTTTAGCAGGCTTAGCAGCAGTTTTCTTAGCAACTACTTTTTTAGCAGGCTTAGCGGCAGCTTTCTTAGCAGCTGGCTTCTTAGCGGCTTTTTTAGCTTTAGCAGCTTCTTTCTTAGCAGCAGCGGCTTCTTTCTTTTTAGCGGCAGCAGCGGCTTTTTTAGCTTTAGTGGCGGCTTTTTTCGCAGCAGCAGCTTCTTTTTGCTTAGCAGCTGTTGCAGCTTTCTTAGCTTTAGCAGCTTCTTTCTTAGCAGCAGCGGCTTCTTTCTTCTTAGCAGCAGCAGCGGCTTTCTTATCAGCAGCAGCTTGCTTCTTAGCGGCAGCAGCAGCAGCTTTCTGTTGATCTTTTTCTACAGCAGCAGTTGCTTTAGCAATCGTAGCGGCGGCATCAGCTTCTGCTTTAGCCGTTGTTGCTGTTGCTTTAGCAGCAGCGAATACTTCTTTAGCTGCTGAAACAGACTGCTTAGCCGTTTCAACTTTCGCTTTAGCGGCTTCAAGCGCTTTAACGGTTGCTGCAGACTTTTTAGCTTTAGCTTTATCAGCCGCTTTCTTCTTAGCAGCGTTTGCTTTAGATAATGCAGCAGCCGCTTTAGTTTGTGCAGTTTTAGCTTTTGCTAATGCTTTATCAGCATCAGTGCTCATCTTCTGGCGCGCTTTTTCCAATTTCACTTCTAATGCAGCAATTTCTTTTTGCAATAATTCAACTGGATTCAATACAACTTTTTTAGCTGGAGCTTTCTTAGCAGCAACTTTCTTAGCTGGAGCTTTTTTAGCTACGGTTTTCTTTGCAGCAACTTTTTTTACTGCAGGCTTTTTAGCTGTGGTTTTGCGAGCGGCCATGGGATTTCCTCGAGGACTGACATAATAGACTGCGTAATTATACTTAGAAGCAAATTACTATCCATTAATTTTAGGTGAGAAATAGAATATAAATTAGTTTTTTGCGAAAAAACTTTTTATTTTTTGAGTTTTAAACTGATTTGCTGCTCAATCCACTCTAACATCGGTTGCCATTCCAGTTTGTCTTTGGCATCTCGTTGTTCAAAATCTGCTAATCCAAGACCATGTTCCGAAGCTCGAACGTAATGTTGTGTATCTCTAAACGAGGTTATAAAAGGAATATTTAGGCTATTTAAAAAGCGTTCTAGTTTTTGGTAGATGAGAGTATTTTTCTTCACGCGATTGGCGACAACGGCAATTGGTTTCTTATTCGCACGATAAGCACGGCTTAATAAAACATCGCGAATAAAGCCGGTTGCGGCACGGATATCGATGGCCGACGGAATAACAGGGATGACGATAAAGTCGGAAGCTTGAATCATGTCAGATAAAATGTGGCCGGTAAGACCTGCAGGAGTATCTAACACAATACGAGAAGTGGTAGGTGGAACTCTTAAACTGTAGCTTCGAGTCGAGTTTGGATTTTGATTTTTATACGCAGCAACACCGGTAATTTGAGCAAGGTGAGGATCACGAGCAGATAACCAGTCCATACTGGAGCCTTGAGGGTCATAATCAACAATTGCTGTTTCTTCCCCTTGAGTGGCAAAATAACTGGCAATATTGGTGGCCATGGTTGTTTTACCACAGCCTCCTTTTGCATTTGCAATAAGAATTCGGGTCGGCTGAGTCTGACTGATTACCCGGGCATTGGGGCGGTGGATAAACTTTGTCTCTTCTGTCACGCCGCTTTCTTCCATCACTGTATTTGAAAATCCCTGTATCTTATTTCTATTAAGCATAGGCTATAATGGCTGTAGTTTGAATATAGATGAAGGATACACGGATGAAACGCCCTATTTTTATTATGATTGTTTTGGTTGCCATTGCATTTGCAGGACCCATGCTAATGAAAAAACCTGATGGAACAGCTTTTATGGAGGCGCCTTGGGAGTCATCTGATAGCGCTAAAAGTAATAGCGCTGTAAATACCAGCCAGTCCTTCTATAAATGGCAGGACGAGGATGGCACTTGGCATTATTCAGATCAACCTCAAGTTGGCCAAACTATGGAAACGGTCACAGTAAATACCAATACCAACTTGATTCAAGGTTTGCGTATGGAGAAAAAAGAAGAAAAAGAACAGATCGTCAAGAAAGAGGCAGTTAAAGAAAAAGCCCCCGCAATACCACTACCTATGACTGTACCATTAGAAAAAGTCTCTAAAATGTTAGAAGATGCGACTAATATGCAACAAGTGATGGACGATAGAAAACAGACAATAGATCAAGCGACTCGAGGCCGCTAAGGGTTTAATTGAGGTTGGATCTTTCACGCTTTATTTCAAATGAAAAATGCGACCGTTTGATCCACTTGCCACATAACCTTGTTTCGAGAAAGAAACGTCCTCGACTAGCACATTATTGCTGACCCATTTATTTCTAGGTACGGCCTGCCAAGTATTTTTTAACTTGGCAGTTTGGCTTTGCCAAAGTTGAACTTTACCCGCACTGCTGCCCGTTAATATCTGCGAACTGTCTTTATTAAAGCGAATACTATTATAGAAACCGCTATTGATTGGAAACTCTGCAATCACTTTGCCTGACTTGGTATTCCATAGACGGCCAGGATCACCGAGAGCCGAGGTAAAAACAAAACGTCCATCTGGAGAGATTTCAGCACTGCGCACTTGGTTATTATGCTCTAGGCGATGAAGTTGTTTGCCATTGGTTAAGTCCCAAATCCTCGCACTGGAATCATCACTGGCACTGGCTGCCAGTTTTCCTTGTTGGTCGAGGCTAACATCATAAACAACTCCATCATGGCGTAATGTTCGTTTGATACCGCCGTTTTTGATATCAAACAGAGTTGCTGTGTAATCGGCCATGGCTAATAAGGCATATTGCCCATTGGCACTGAGTGCAATGTTATGAATATCTCCTGGGGCATTCCATAACCAAATCGCTTCACCTGTTTTACTATTCCAAAGGGCAATAGTGCGGTTATCTGTGGTGGCGACAAAATTACCTTCCGGTGAGAAATCACAGCTGACGATACTGCTATTTTTGTCGGCTTGATGATTCCAGTTAAATAAACGGTCAAAAGGCTTTAAGCGCCATAGGCTGCCCCCATGATGAATGGAACCGACAAAAGCAAAACTAGCATCTTGATTAAGGCACAGAGAGTGCGCGCCTTGGCTAGTGAGTTCATCAAAAGAATGAGGTTGTTTACCCGAATCGCAGGCGGTTAAGAATAAGCTGCTGAGTAATATGGAAGGTATTAATAATTTTATGAGTGCTGACTTCATAGTCATCCCTGAAAAAAGGTCGAGTATGAAGTCAGTTTAGTAGAAATTTAGTTAGAGACTAATTTTCTACTCGGCTAATTAACTAGCGACAAGATCACGATGTACGTTGTGCAGTTTTTCTATTAGCTGATCTTCTAGTTCAAAGCGCTCGCTAAGCATTTCACCAAGCTCTGAAAGGTCTTTGCTTAGATCAGCGATCTTTTCTAAACAATGCTCGGCGGTATCGTATTTATCATTGAAGTCGACACATTGTTGGGTCATTTCTTCTAATACTGGGTAAGCACGATTAGCGAGTTCAGTACCACCATCATCGTATTGCTTCGCTTCGTCCAATAATTGCTGGTAGATCTCAAAATGACCTGCCGAGCAATAATCCATTAGGATTTGGCAGAAAGCTTGAATTTTTATCGATACCGGAGTTTCTCGAGGAGAAAAAGGTTTTAAGGTATTGATACCGCAGAATAATACGATAACGTCTTGGCGTTCATTCAACCAACCGTCAATCAGCTTATGTACTCCGCCCCAACGCTCTTGTGCTGTTTTGCAACCTTCTAACATGCCCCAATTCCTTGTTCTTCTTGGATCTGATTTACCCCCAATATAGTCAGGCTAGACACCTAGTTGCAAGCAAGTTTTTTCACTTTTTTTGCTTGCAAAGTGACATATCTATGCTTGATGGGGTTCTAGGCGTGTTAGGTATGCTAAGTGGCTAAGGCAATGTCCTGAGCCGCTATGACAAATTATTATTTACGGGCTTTCCAAGCAGTGAAAAGACCATAAGCAGAAGCGATTGCAAAACCGATAAAGAAGACTAATAACCAGCCTGGCATGGATAACCCCGCAAAGCTCCAAGAAACTTCAGCGCAATTGCCATTTCCACGCAGTAATACCGTGATGACTTCCATTATCGGGAAGGCATCTAGCATGTATTCAAGACTCGGCCCACAGGAAGGCACTTGGTCTGCGGGTAAGTTCTGTAGCCAGTTATGATGATGGGCTAAATAAATACCAAAGAAGGAAGATAATAATGTCCAGCCAGAAGCAAGCAATAAGCCGATGGGGCGTTCAACTAGGAAGAATCCTGCTAGGCAACCTAGAGCAACCATGAGGGTCGCGACTCTTTGCATGATGCACAGCGGGCAAGGCTCCATCTCTAAAGCAAACTGAAAATAATAAGCACTGGCTAATAAAGTAATACAGGTGATGAACCCCGTAAGGCAGAGCATTTTTAGGTTAAGACGCATTCTTTGTCCTTTCTTCTTTCTGATTATTGATACTGTTCTATTCTATAGATATCTATTTTGAATCTATTCAGACTTGGGAGTATTGATAATGTTCAAGTTTCTTCTGCCTTTGGCAGGATTAATCTTATTTTCTTTCGCTAACCTTAGCCAAGCCGCTGGCGCGAGCGAGACTAAGTATATCCATTTAACCCCAGCTTTTGTGGTTAATTATGGCAATACAGGGCGGATGAAATATCTACGTACTGAGGTCGCGTTGAAAGTTACCGGTGCTTCGGCGGCAACAGCGGTTTCGACGCATCGTCCTTATATACGGAATAATCTAGTATTCCTATTAACTGCACAAGACAGTGATATCGTGAATTCTACTTCGGGGCGAGAAACTTTACGTAAAGTTGCACTCGATGAGGTACGAGCGTTAATGACAGAGCTTGAAGGCATGCCTTTTGTTGATGACTTGTACTTTGAAAACTTCGTCGTACAAAATTAAGTGTTCGACGAAGCTTTGAGTAATCGCTAACGTGCGAGATATTGTTTTAAGAAGCTAGGGAAGTCTATTTGATCTCCCGCTTCTATTTCTGCTTGCTGCATTAAGCTCTGCTGAGCTTGTAATTGCATCTCTTGATTTAGCGTATCATCGAGTGGTTGATTAAATTCTTCCGCTCGTTGCTTTGCTAGCTTTAACGTTAGTTGAGCAAACTCTAAATTTTCTTCCTGCATTTGTGCTAAATATTGCGCAGAAGGTGTGAGTGAGTCATCGTCCAGCTTGGCTTGTTGCTGAGCTAATGCAGAGCTGTATTGTTGATTGCCTGCGGCTTCATCCATGGATAGGGCTAAGGTCGATAACTCGGCTAAAAGCTCGTTCCCCCATTGACGTAAACCAATAGATTTCCCATTTTTTCTCAGCTCTAGTTCTGGATTTCGACCTTGCATTACCGAGTCGTGTTGGTTTGCTTTAATCTCACGATATTCGTCATTATTAATTTCTGGGCTATCAGAAAACAAACAATGGGTTAAAAACAGGTCTAAGAAATGGATGTGTGTTTCATCCATGCCCAGCGTCAAAAATGGATTGATATCGGTACAACGTACTTCAATGTATTCCACGCCATGATTGGCTAATGCTTGCAGTGGTTTTTCGTCGCCATTGCCGATGCGCTTGGGGCGAATATCGCTGTAATACTCATTTTCAATTTGCAGCAAGCTGGTATTCAGCTGTTTGAACTGTCCGTCTTCACCTTGCAAGCCAATTTCTTCATAGGCAGCAACCGGTTTTGTAACCGCTTCTGATAATGTGGAAACGTAGTTATCAACACTGTTATAACAAACGATTAATTCCGCTTGGGCATTATTTTGATAGCCCAGATCACTCATGCGTAATGAGGTGGCATAAGGTAAATAAAGCGTATGATCTTTAAAAGTATCGAGTTCATGTGCCTGACCTTCTAAAAAAGAAGAGCAAACTGCAGGAGAGGCACCGAATAAGTAACTTAAGATCCAAGAGTTACGGCGGAAGTTGCGAATTAGGCCAAAGTACTTTTGTGAAATAAAGTCTTTTAACTGCTCTGCATCCGGCTGTGTTTGATATTGCTCTTTATATAGCACTGGCCAAATTTCTTCTGGCATGGAGAAGTTATAATGGATACCCGCGATCGCTTGCATCGTGCGGCCATAGCGGTGCCACAAGCCGTGACGATAAGCGTGTTTTAGTTGGCCTAAATTTGAGTAGCCATATTGGGCAATCGGGATGCTTTTTTCGCCGTTGATAATACACGGCATGGAAGCGGGCCAGATTAGTTCATCACCCATGTTGTTGTAGCTGTATTGATGCAGGTTGTGCATAAACTGCAGAGTATCTTTGGCGTTATCAAAGACGGGGGTAATAAATTCTAATAAAGCTTCGGAATAATCCGTGGTAATGCTGGGGTGAGTCAAAGCAGAACCGAGGGCTTGCGGGTGAGGCGTTTGGCTTAAGCGACCATTTGGCTCGCAGCGTAACCCTTCTTTTTCTATCCCGCGCTGAATACGACCGAGAAGGGATAGTTGCTTCTGTTCACCTAAAGACGATAATAGGTGTGTATAAGTTGGATTAGCCAATGGATGCCTCAATGTTCGAGCCGTAAAAGTGTCTGCATTATAGGGCAATGGTTCGAGAGAGGTAAGTGCGGTGTGTGGTAATCACTGTGCCATGAATAAGATAATCCATGCACAGTGATGATTTAGCCGTGACGATTTGCCTGTGGCTGTTTACTTTTTCTTCTTAAAGGCCGCGGCGAGTGCGTTTGCCATGGCGCCCTGAGCCTGGCCTTGATTACTACCTTTATTATTTCCATTTGAGCTGCCTGGACCAAAGCTGGTTTTAGCCGTTTGATTTCCGCGACCATTACCACGGCGGTTATTGCGCTCACCGGGAGTCTTTTCGTTAGCCTGCTCATTGGCATCGTCAGACATACGCATAGAGAGAGCGATACGCTTGCGGGGGGCATCGACTTCCATCACTTTCACTTTAACAATATCCCCGGCCTTCACGACCTCGCGAGGATCTTTAATGAAGGTATCGGACATCGCGGAGATGTGCACAAGACCATCTTGGTGAACACCGACATCAACGAAAGCTCCGAAGTTGGTGACGTTAGTAATAACACCTTCTAGTACCATGTTCAGACGCAGGTCTTTTATTTCTTCAACGCCGTCTAAGAAGGTGGCGAATTTAAACTCAGGGCGAGGATCGCGGCCTGGTTTTTCGAGCTCTTTTAGAATATCTTTTACCGTAATTTCACCTACCGCCTCGGTTGAATATTGGGCTGCATTGACGGCTTTTAAGAAAGATCCATCGCCGATTAAACTCTTTATATCACGGCTAGACTGCTTGGCGATTTCTTTGACAACACCATAGGCCTCAGGGTGAACCGAGCTAGAATCTAATGGGTTTTCGGCATTGTGAATACGTAAGAATCCTGCAGCTTGCTCAAAGGTTTTCTCGCCTAAGCGTGGGACTTTTTTCAGTTCTTTGCGAGAGGTAAATGCGCCGTTCTCATCGCGATAATTTACGATGTTATTGGCGATGGTGGTATTTAAGCCGGAAACTCGGGTAAGTAATGGCACAGAGGCCATATTTAAATCCACGCCGACGGAGTTCACACAGTCTTCTACAGTAGCATCCAAAGCACGGGCTAATTGTGTCTGGTTTACATCGTGCTGGTACTGGCCTACGCCAATGGATTTAGGTTCGATCTTAACTAATTCGGCCAATGGGTCTTGTAGGCGGCGAGCAATTGAGACCGCTCCACGAATGGTCACATCTAAATTTGGGAATTCTTTTGCGGCTAATTCAGATGCCGAATAGATAGAGGCGCCAGCCTCGTTCACCATGATTTTTTGCACTTGCTTCAATGCAGGGTTGGCTTTGATCATGTCGCCAACGAACTTGTCCGTTTCTCGGCTGCCTGTACCATTACCAATCGAGATAAGCTCGACGTTGTGCTTAAGAATTAAGGCGGTAATGACTTTGGCGGAATCCGCTAAACGATTCTGTGGTGGGGTAGGATAAATCGTATCGTGATCGATAACTTTACCGGTGGCATCCACCACCGCGACTTTCACCCCAGTACGCAAACCTGGATCTAAGCCAATGGTGGCTTTAGCGCCGGCAGGCGCGGCTAAAATCAGGTCTTTCAGGTTTTGGCCAAATACTTTTATAGCTTCTTCTTCAGCGGCTTCACGTACATTGGTCATTAGCTCAGTTTCTAAATGAGTTAATAACTTAATACGCCAAGTCCAGCGGACGACTTCATGTAACCAGCGATCGGCAGGGCGACCTTCATTTTTCAAGTTGAAGTGATCTGCAATCATGGCTTCGCAAGGAGAAGGTGTTAGTTTATCCGATGGATCGCCAGTAACGATGCTGAAGCTGATAACCCCTTCATTACGGCCGCGTAAAATGGCTAACGCTCTGTGGCTCGGTACACTTTTAAGTGGCTCATCGTGTTCAAAATAATCGCTGAATTTGGCGCCTTCTTGTTCTTTCCCCGGTACTAATCGAACCGATAAGGTGCCTTCTTGCTTTAAGAACGTACGTACCTTGCTGATTAAGTTTGCGTCTTCTGCAAAGCGTTCCATCAGGATATATTTGGCACCATCTAATGCGGCTTTAGTATCGGCAATGCCTTTGTCAGCACTGATAAAGCTGGTGGCTAAGGTTTCGGGTGTTTGGCTTGGATCTTCTAATAAACTATTGGCCAATGGTTCTAGGCCGGCCTCAATGGCAATGGCACCTTTCGTGCGACGTTTCTGTTTATAGGGTAGGTATAAATCTTCTAAGCGGGTTTTCGTATCAGCATTAAGAATATCGCGTTTAAGCTCGTCGCTTAATTTACCTTGTTCATCAATGCTTTTGATAATGGTGCTGCGACGGTCTTCCATCTCACGTAAGTAGCGCAGGCGTTCTTCGAGATTACGCAACTGGCTATCATCCAGGGCACCAGTGACTTCTTTACGATAGCGAGAGATAAAGGGGACGGTGGCACCTTCATCTAATAGGGCGACAGAGGCTTGTACTTGTTGCGGGCGAATGTTCAGCTCTTCGGCGATACGGGTGAAAATAGTATCCATAAGGTGTCTCTTTAGCTCGGTAATAAGGGTCTATTTTTAGCGATAAACCATTGAAAATTCAATAAATAATGAGCCTGAGTATACTGGGGCTAGAGAATAGATTCGAGTATCTTTTTAATGCCTGATAACGGGGAGGGGTTGAGTTAACAAACAGTGCGACAAAAGCCGCACTGATTGCGCTCAACATTGGATGTTTAGGGTATTAAAGTCCAGCGACTTTCAAGCGATTCGCATGGCTGCGATACAGAGAAAGAGGATCAGTATCAAACAAGGTATGCAGACCCAATACCTGATTAATTAAATCACCATGATTCATCGTATAGTCATCGCGAATAACTTGGCCAAAATGGCTACTACAGCGACCAGTAATACCATCACTATTCTCAGTCGAAAACAGTAAGCCGGTGGTGCCGAATAAGTAATCTAATGGGTCCGTTACGTTTGTGACGGTATCGGTGCCGGCCCAAGAATATAAACTAATGTCGTGACCATTGAGGCTGACACTTGCTGGACCTTCACCACACTCCGATGTTGGCAAACCAGCAGGGTAGCTGGCATTGAACGATGCAATGCCATTTGTCGTGAACTCAGCGGTTAATGCACGTACATCGGAGCCCGAAGCGTCACCGGAAAGCATATCAATTAAAGTCCCGACGGCTGTAGACACGACCTCAAATGAACCACCCAAAAAGGTATCTTCTGGGAAGACATTATTGAGTACGTCGGCAATCGGTGCTCCTTGATGTGGAGAGCCTAACGTCGTTACAGAAGCAACGAGATCTGGGCGTACAGACATCACATAACGTGAGGTTAATCCCCCTTGGCTATGGGCAATCAGGTTGAACTTTTCCACATCAGGCTGAGAAGCCATGATGTTTTCTAGTTCAGCAATCAATTGCTCGCCTCGTGCGACAGAGCTATTGACCGCATTGATATGAGCGGTATAGACAGTGCTGCCTTCGCTTTCGAGCTTGTCTGCTATGCCATACCAATAATCGACCCCTGCGATGGAGTCAAAGGCGAGAATGCCTTGAACCAGCATAATTGGATGCTTGGTTTCAGTGAAGCCCGAAGGTTGTTCTGGCTCCGCGGAAGACATTGCATTGGCTGTCATGGGCAGCCCTAGACTGGCGCTTAGTATTGCCGAAGCAATGACGGTTTTTACCTGTGTTTTCATTTTTACACCTCAGATTATTATATTTATTGTTGAGCGTGCAGAAATATAGAGTGGCGATTAGCGACGTAATAGGGCGGAGCAAGCCAATGAATAGTGATTGAAACGGGCGTGCGTCAAAAAAGTAAAGTGGATTAACCCATCTGAAAGTTGTTGATGTTTTAGGTGTATTTTTAGTTTCATGATTTTGTTAATTCGATCACATTAGTTTCACTTTGGCGCATTCAGCCTAGACACCGTTATATGCTGTACTAGTGTTAACTGAAGATGAGTTATCCAATCACCTGCTGGGTCAATGGCATTACAAATAGGCAATATTATGAGCTTAACCTTCTCTTCAGAAGACATTCCTACGGCTTTAAAGCGCAAGCGCATTTTAATGGTGACGAATACGCCTTCGTTGCGAACCTTACATGCTTCTTTTTTACGCAGTAAAGGGTTTGATTATGTGTTTGAAGCGGCTGACGGTATGCAAGCGGTCGATATGCTGCGGATTCAACCAATTGATTTGATTATTGCGGACTGGCAGCTAGAAGAGTTATCGGGTTCAGACTTGTTGCATACGGTTCGGGGTAGCGTAGCGATGTCGGAGATACCTTTTATGATGCTGACGACTAAGAAGGATTTACCCAGTATTGAAGACAGTCTCATTCTAGGGGATACGGATTATTTAATAAAACCGTTTAAAACAGCGCAGCTCGGTATGAAGATTGTCATGGCTTTGGCCACATCGACTTACAAAGCGCCACAAGTGATTCGTGAAGAGTTACGTATTCGCTCGATGCCGATGATTCCCGTGCTTACGGAGCAGGTGCAATATTTAAAGAGAGCATAATGGGTCTTTAAAGTGGGTTCTTTATAAACAACAAAGCCGCTAGCAACTGAGTTGCTAGCGGCTTTGTTTTAGCTAATCAAAGGTGCTGTTATGGCACCTTATAATTATTTAGTGCTTATTTAGCTTCAGGACCTGCCGCTAGAATCGCGTCAGATACGTCAAACTTAGTGAAGTTGTTGGTGAACTGCTTAGCCAATACTTCAGCTGCTTCAGCCCAATCTGCTTCGTTAGCCCAAGCTTTTGTTGGGTTAAGTAGCTTAGCGTCAACACCGTCAAGGCTCTTAGGAACTTCTAGGCCAAATACTGGAAGCGTTTCAGTTTCCGCATCACGTAGAGCGCCAGTTTGAATGGCACTGATCACTGCACGCGTTGTTGGAATAGAGAAACGTTCGCCGCCTTTACCGTTAGCGCCGCCAGTCCAACCTGTGTTCACAAGGTAAACTTGAGAATCAAATTCAGTCACACGCTTCATCAACAATTCAGCGTATTCACCTGCTGGACGTGGGAAGAATGGAGCACCAAAACAAGTCGAGAAAGTCGACTTAAGACCTGGAGTACCGCCCATTTCAGTAGAACCTACTAGCGCTGTGTAACCACTTAGGAAGTGGTAAGCCGCTTGCTCTTTTGTAAGAACAGAAACTGGAGGAAGCACACCTGTCATATCGCAAGTCAGGAAGATAACCGCTTTTGGCTCGCCGCCTTTGTTTTCTAGTACGCGTTTTTCAACGTGCTCTAGAGGGTATGCGCAACGGCCGTTTTCAGTCAGGCTAGTATCAGCGTAATCAGCTACACGATTCTCATCGTCCATCATTACGTTTTCAACGATCGCGCCGAAACGGATTGCATCCCAAATGATTGGCTCATTCTTTTGCGAAAGATCGATGGTTTTTGCGTAGCAACCCCCTTCGATATTAAATACTGTACCTTTGCCCCAACCGTGCTCGTCGTCACCAATTAGGTAGCGTTCTGGGTCAGCAGACAAGGTCGTTTTACCGGTGCCAGATAGACCGAAGAACAAGCAAGTATCGCCTTCTTCACCAACGTTTGCAGAGCAATGCATTGGTAATACGTCTTTTTCAGGAAGTAGGAAGTTCTGTACAGAGAACATCGCTTTCTTCATTTCGCCTGCGTAACGCATGCCCGCTAGCAATACTTTACGCTGTGCGAAGTTGATGATCACAGCGCCATCAGAATTAGTACCATCACGCTCTGGGTCACATACGAAGCCAGCGCAGTTCAGGATAGTCCACTCTTCTTTATCGCCTTGGTTAAACGTTTCAGGGCGGATAAATAGGTTACGACCGAAAAGGTTCTGCCAAGCTGTTTCAGTTTGAACTTTAACAGGAAGGTAGTGTGCTGCATCAGAACCTACGTGTAGGTTAGAGATGAAGCCGCCAGTTTTAGCAAAGTGTTCTTCAACACGATCCCAAAGGGCGTCGAATTTTGTCGCATCGAAAGGACGGTTAACATTGCCCCAGTCGATGGCTTCTTTCGTGCTAGGTTCTTCAACAATGAAACGATCCATTGGAGAACGGCCAGTACGAACACCAGTAGTTACAACGAATGCGCCGTTGTCTTGAAGACGGCCTTCGCCACGCTCAAGTGCTTTTTCAACTAACAATGGTGCAGATAGATCAGTATAAAATGTGGTCATAATAGTGCCCGAGGGGTCTCGTAATGTCTGTATCGCTTTTGGCCATACACAAATGAATCGTATTTACCGTCCAGATGATGATTGGACGAACCCATATTTTGAGGTTGCGAATTATGCCAGAAAATTTGGCTTAACAAAACCAGAGCGCGGCAAATGGCGGGTATAACTGAGAGTGATAGTTGGCGCTAGATGACAGAATTAGAGGCGTTTTTGTAGTTTTTTTTCAATACCGGTAATTCTAGTGTAAGAAATACCGGTATTAATCATAATAAATCCCTTTATTAGTGATTTTATAGGGGATTCACTGGGGATTATTTAAATTAATGTAGTTTTTTTTCAGGAAATAAATCCCCAACTTGTTCACTATTAAATGAATAATGTTGTAGACAAAATTGGCAGTCGACGGATACTTTTCCTTGTTCCGCAATGACGTCCATTAATTCATCGTACCCGAGATTGGATATCGCATTACTGATGCGCTCTTTAGAGCAAGTGCAGGCAAAAGTTAGCGGTTCTTCATCATAGATTCGAACGGTTTCTTCATGGTAGAGGCGATGGAGAATGGTTTCGTTCGTCAGGCTGAGCAACTCTTCCGTTTTTAGCGTACTGGCTAAGTGGCTGAGGCGATCCCAAGCATCTTCATCATTACCTTCACTGGCAGGTAATTGCTGCAGCATAAAGCCACTGGCGAGTTTACCGTCACATTCTAACCAGAAACGTGAGCCTAGCTGCTCCGATTGTTGGAAATACTCTTCAAAAGCTTCATTAAGTTGGTTGCTATTTAACGGCACAATACCTTGGTAAGGCTTACCGACAGCAGGTTCTAAAGTGATGACAAGCTGGCCGCCTTGCAGCTCTACGTGGTCAATCTCATCACTTTTGCTTTCGTCATAACGGGCTATTGCACGTAGCTCACCCGTATTGGTTGTTTCTGCTTGAATTAAGGTGACATCACCGGCTAAGCGAACTTGTAAGCATAAACGACCTTCGTATTTTAAGGTGGCACTCATTAGAGCGCTAGCGGCCATCAGCTTTCCTAACTCAGCTTGTAATGCTTCTGGGTAGGAGTGCTTGGAAAGAACGGAATTAAGGCTTTTATGCAGACCTACTAGTTCGCCTCGAACGTCGGTATCGTCGAAGGTAAATCGCTGCATGCTATCAAGATTGCTCATATTTCACTCATACTTCACTTTGGTGCTTAAATTGGTGGATCTGACGGCGCTCTTTCTTATTTGGGCGGTGGTCAGGGGCTGCAGTAGCATGTTTCATTATGCGTCGACGCTGGGTTTCATCCATGCGTGCCTTGATACTGGCGGTTGTTTCTTCGTATAACGCCTGGGCTTCGGGTGCACCACGACGTTGATCGGATAGCGCTTTAATAACGATGATTTTTTCATCAAAACCTTGGCGAATGGTGAGCTTGGCATTGAGATCAACGGTTTTACTGACTTTGCAGCGTTGGCCATCATAGTGCACC
>Ga0209707_1000546_pt1 | contig 22423 bp, 16 predicted proteins | sample EN4Hudsemesocosm_FD_184630 | JGI IMG/M metagenome (GOLD analysis project Ga0209707, IMG submission 184630) | Methane-oxidizing microbial communities from mesocosms in the Hudson Canyon - EN4B Hudson Canyon (SPAdes) (version 2) | ecosystem: Environmental > Aquatic > Marine > Cold seeps | place... | reverse complement strand
ACATCGTTTCTAAATTTACTGAGGTAATAGAATTAATTGTATTTATTAAACTTACTGCATCAGCACCACCACGCCATGCAGCTTCAGCAGGTTTACGGACATCAGTAATATTCGGGGTTAATTTGACAATCACGGGCAGAGAACAATATTGCTTACACCAACGTGTTACCATTTCAATGTATTCAGGTACTTGGCCAACGGCCGCACCCATGCCACGTTCAGGCATGCCATGAGGACAACCAAAGTTTAGCTCAATGCCATCTGCGCCCGTAGCTTCTACTTGAGGTAAAATATTTTTCCAAGATTCTTCTTCACAGGGCACCATAAGCGAGACAATAATAACTCGGTCAGGCCAATCTTTTTTAACTTGGGTGATCTCATCTAAGTTTATTTGCAGAGGGCGATCGGTAATCAGCTCAATATTATTAAAACCACTAACTTGTCTATTTTGACCATAATGAACACCATAGCGAGACGAAACATTTATTGGGGCAGGGTCTTCACCTAGTGTTTTCCAAACCACACCGCCCCAGCCCGCTTCAAAAGCACGCACAACATTGTAAGCTTTATCCGTTGGTGGAGCAGAAGCTAGCCAAAAAGGGTTAATTGATTTGATGCCAATGAATTCACAGGCTAAGTTTGCATTCTTTTTCATAATTGGTATTCCTTAACCTGAATTTATAATTGTTTTTTTGCTGGTGTGTTTTTTGATAGTTGCTGATGGATGGCTAATGCCGCTTTATTGCCATGATCAACGGCTTCAACCACTAAGTCTTTACCATTGATACAATCACCACCGGCGAAAACATCATTAAGGCTCGTTTGATAGTTTTCATTAACTGCTAGTCTGCCGCGATTATCTAAGTGAGGTTTTTCGCCACCTGATAAAGGCGAGCTTTCAAACTTCTGACCGATAGCTTTAAATACCACATCACACTCTAGTGAAATAACCTCATCAGTAGCGATTAACTTCCCATTGCTATTAAGTTCTGTTCGTAAAAATTGCATCTCGGTTGCACCTGATTCGTCACCAAGTATCTGTTTAGGTTGGGCATTACAGATAAAATTAACACCATTTGACAGTGCCAACTCTTGTTCATGCTCCGAGGCACCCATCGCGCTTTGTGCGCGACGATAAACTATGGAAACCTGTTCAGCGCCAAGTTTTTTGCTTTGTACGGCAATATCAATAGCCGTCATACCCGCGCCAATAACGATAACCCTTCTACCTACGGGTAAATTAGCTAAATTGTCTTCTTGTCTTAACTCTCGAATGTAAGAAACTGCATCTTCAACACCTGCAAGTTCTTCTCCTGGGATATTTAACGCATTAACATCACTCATGCCGATAGCAATAAATACCGAATCGTGCTGCTCTCGCAATTGTGTCAGTGAAATATCACGACCTAAAGCTTGGCCATATTTGATTTCTATTCCGCCAATTTCTAAAACAAATTCAATTTCTTTTTGGGTGTAATCATCAACCAATTTATATAGTGCGATACCGTATTCATTTAAACCGCCACTTTTATCTGCCGCTTCAAAAATTGTGACTTGATGACCATTTCTTGCCAGTTGGTGAGCACAACTCAGCCCTGCAGGGCCTGCGCCTACAATAGCAACATGTTTGCCAGTATCACTCTCACGGGTGAAAGGATAGGGGAGTGACTTATCTAACCGATCAACAGCGTATCGTTGTAAGCGACCAATTTCTACTGGGGCTTCTTCACATGTATTTCTTACACAAGCTTGTTCACATAATGTTTCAGTTGGGCAAACACGGGCACAGCTACCACCAAGAATATTTGCTGACAGAATTTCTTTTGCCGCACCATGGTTGTTACCGGTATTAATTTTACGAATAAAAAGTGGGATATCAATGTCGGTAGGACAAGCATCGATACAAGGTGCGTCGTAGCAAAATAAACAACGTTCACTAGCAACCAATACTTGTTTCTCGGTTAGTGGTGGTGTCATGTCGGAAAAATTATCAAATATTTCACTATTGGGTAATCGATTTGATTTTATATCTTGAGTAATACTCATTCCCTGTCCTTGTCTTTTAATTGTTATTCTTATTTATATATAAAAACATTTTGACCATATGGTCAAGTTTAATTTAGTATGGAGATTAAATATAAAAGCACAAACAATAAACTATAGTTAATTCAGCGCATTAGAATAGAGCTATAATTTTCAGTATAGTTGTTAATATAATTTATTGATGATTTATTGTTTAATAAGTGATGGAAAAACAACAGTAATCGCTTTGTTAATAAGCGATTGAGGCGAGATTAAATTTGTAAAGCTAAGCTATTTTATTGATTTTTAAAGCCGTGATTTTTTTGCACAAAATGAAAAACTAAAAAGGAACAGCAATGTCGATTTTAATAAAGGGTGGAACGGTGGTAACTGCAGATCGTAGTTATCAAGCTGATGTTTATTGTAATGAAGGCGTGATTAAGGCAATTGGTGAAAACCTTGAAACACCCAGTGGCTGCAAAGTCATTGATGCCAATCAAATGTTAGTTATGCCAGGTGGTATAGATCCCCATACCCATATGCAGCTACCTTTTATGGGCACAGTTGCTAGTGAGGACTTTTTTACGGGTACCAGCGCTGGCGCTGCAGGTGGTACGACAATGATTATCGATTTTGTTATTCCAAACCCACAGCAGCCATTACTGGAAGCATACAGCCAATGGATGGAATGGGCAGAGAAGTCAGCCACAGATTACAGTTTTCATGTCGCGATCACTTGGTGGGACGATTCAGTCTCAAGTGATATGGGCACATTGGTAAATGAACATGGCGTTAACAGCTTTAAACATTTTATGGCCTATAAAAATGCCATTATGGCTGAAGATGAAACCTTAATTCATAGTTTTTCTCGTTGTTTAGAATTAGGTGCTATGCCGACGGTTCATGCGGAAAATGGCGATCTGGTTTATCATTTACAACGTCAAATGTTAGAAAAAGGTATTAGCGGTCCGGAAGGGCATCCATTATCACGGCCACCAGAAGTTGAAGGTGAAGCTGCTAACCGAGCTATCCGCATTGCACAAGCGCTAAATGTGCCTATTTATGCCGTTCATGTTTCTTGTGAAGAATCATTACAGGCGATAACTCGTGCTCGTAACGAGGGGCAAAGAGTATACGGTGAAGTACTTGCCGGCCATTTAGAGATTGATGACTCAGTCTATCAAAATGAAAGTTTTGAATTTGCAGCGGCCCATGTAATGAGCCCACCATTTAGACCTAAAAAACATCAAGATGCACTATGGAAGGGTCTGCAATCAGGCAATTTGCAAACTACAGCTACCGATCATTGTTGCTTTTGTGCCGATCAAAAAGCGGCAGGTAAAGACGATTTTAGCCTTATTCCTAACGGTACTGCTGGAGTTGAAGACCGTCTTTCCGTTATTTGGGATGCAGGTGTCGTCACCGGGCGATTAACCCCAAATGAGTTTGTCGCGGTAACCTCAACAAATTCGGCAAAAATATTTAATATATATCCTCAAAAAGGTTCTATTTCTGTAGGTGCCGATGCAGATATTGTTGTTTGGGATCCAAATGGTAAACGAACAATTTCGGCAAAAACACATCACCAAAATGTTGATTTCAATATTTTTGAAGGCCGTACTGTGCAAGGTATAGCTGCTCATACCATTAGCCGAGGGAATTTAATTTGGACAGAGGGAAAATTATGTACCGTTAGAGGTGCAGGGCAATATGTTAAGAGAGCAGCATTTAATCGTGATTTTGAAGCTGTTAATAAACAAACGGCTTTAAATGCACCATCTGCGGTGAGCAGGGATTAATATCGCATATATGTAACCACTTATCGCAATGAGACTTCGTCGTTAAACAAAACTGTGTTATTTTCATCAGCATAATAGGTTAATTATTTGTCTGTTAAGCTGGCAATGGCCTATATTATACCAAACGGATCAGTTAATTAGTCCGATTGGTATTATTTTAATAACATTTGTTTAAAGGCGATTTTATGCAAAGAAATAACGTCACTATCAGCGCTGTGCTTATTGCTACAGGGCTATTAGTTGTTGGTTGCGGTAGCACTGATAACTCAAAGACGGTAAATCAAACACAAAGTAATCAAACACTGTCAAAAATGGATTATCAGCGTGCAGAAAAACAACTTCGGGCTAATACGTCTAAACTAGTCACTGGCACAGTGCAGCAGGGAAAGTGGTTAGATGAAAACCGTCTTTCATACAAAGTACCAATGTCAAACGGGCATCAATTCGTTATTGCCAATGTTACAACCAAGACCAAGCAACCTGCCTTTGATCATGCAGCGATAGCTAAAGCGTTATCTTCTGACGATAACCAGTATCAAGGTGAAAAATTACCCTTTACTCGTTATAAATTTAATGACGATTTTTCTTCAATTACTTTCAAGATTAACAAAGACTCCTATAACTGTGAATTGAGTTTAAATCAGTGTGCAGTTGAGCAAAAGAAACCACATTATAAAAGTGAGGTCGCATCCCCAGATGGCTCGAAAGCAGCGTTTGTTCGTGACTTTAATTTATGGGTACGTGATACACAAACATTGTTAGAAACTCAACTAACCACTGACGGTATTGAAAACTTTGGGTACGCCACTAACAATGGTGGTTGGACTCGCAGTAAATACCCAGTTTTACTTTGGTCGCCAGATTCTCGAAAAATAACCACTTTTCAGCACGATTCAAGAAAAGTGGGTGACATGCATTTAGTGAGCACTAAAGTCGGGCATCCAGAGCTGGATTCTTGGAAATACCCTTTACCAGGTGATGAGCATATTTTTAGTTTACATCGCGTTATAATTGATGTGGCTGCTAAGAAAACTGTTCGTTTGAAAATGGCACCAGATGCACAGCGTTCAACAATTACTGATCACATTTATCGTGGCGGTAAATTCCTTGATGTCGAGTGGAGTGAAAACAGTCAGTCATTAGCATTTGTCTCAGTTTCTCGCGACCATAAAGAAGCGACTTTACGTATTGCTGATGCGCGAACAGGTAAAGTTAAAACGATTATGAATGAGAAAGTTCGTTCGTTTTTTGAATCAGGTAAAGGTAAAGTTAATTGGCATTATTTATCTGAATCGAATGAAATTCTTTGGTTTTCTCAGCGCTCAGACTGGGGACATTTATACCTTTACGATTTAACAACAGCGAAACTTAAACAGCCTATCACTCAAGGTGAGTGGAATGTTTTACAAGTATTAAATATCGATAAAGCAAATCGTACTCTATATTTTACTGGTGTTGGGCGTGAGGTAGGCGATCCGTATTTTCAATATTTCTATTCGGTGAATTTTGATGGTTCTAATTTAACGCTATTAACACCAGAGAAAGCTAATCATAGTATTACCTTAAGTGATAGCGGTAAGTATTTCTTAGATCGTTTTTCTACACCAAGTACACCTGAAATTTCTCAAATTAAAGACTCTGATGGGGAGTTGGCAATTAAATTAGAAAAAGCCGATATTTCAAAGTTAATTGCCAATGGCTGGGTCGCTCCTGAATCGTTTGTTGTGAAAGACCGCGACGGTAATTTTGATATTCATGGTTTGATGTATAAACCAAAAAACTTTGATGCTAACAAATCTTACCCCATCGTTAACTATTTATACCCTGGTCCTCAAACTGGCAGTATTGGTAGTCGCTCGTTTGTAGCCTCTCGTGGTGATAAACAAGCAATAGCTGAGCTTGGTTTTATACTCATTGAGATTGACGCCCTTGGCACACCAATGCGCTCTAAGAGTTTCCATGAGTTTTATTATGGCAACATGGGTGATAGCGGAGTGCCAGATCAAAAGTCGGCGATTGAACAGTTGGCCAAAAAATACTCATGGTTAGATACTAATCGAGTGGGAATTTGGGGGCATTCAGGTGGTGGTTTTGCATCGACTAATGCCATTTTGACCTATCCTGAGTTTTATAAAGTGGCAGTTTCTGGTGCGGGTAACCATGATAATCGTACGTATTCAGATTCTTGGGGTGAAAAATGGCAAGGTTTGTTAGTAACTAATGAAGATGGTAGTACTAATTATGACAATCAAGCCAACCAGTTATTGGTGGATAATTTGAAAGGAAAATTATTATTAGCTCACGGCACATTAGACGATAATGTACCGCCAAATAATACCTTAGTCGTTGTTGATGCGTTAATTAAAGCCAACAAAGATTTTGACTTACTAATGTTACCCAATCGTCGCCATGGTTTTGCTCGTGAAGATTACATGATGCGCAAACGTTGGGACTATTTTGTTGAGCACTTGATGGGAGCGACACCACCAAAAGAGTTTGTTTTTGGTGAGTAAAAGTCACATTAACTAACCACTTAATAGTACAGATGTCATTTTCATAAATTTCAGAGGAAATGACATCTTATATCATTTTTAGATAAACTCATTATCACATCTCGTCTATAAACTAAATTACCTATTTTATTAATTCGAATACTAATTTAACTATAAATGAGTTTGATGAGTAGGGAATCCCTAAGTAACAAAAAAACAGCATGATTATATGCTCTGAAATTCACCCGAGGATAAGCTTTAAGACAGAACTATTCGAACTGTTGGTAACAACAGGACTGCATAATTCTCAAGTTTATAATTTTTACAATTGTCCAAGTGGGTAGCAAGGCTTAGAGTATTTCAAGCCGATAATAATGAACTATATAGGCGCTATAAAGATAAAATCCTGAGTTTGTCTTCTTCTTCAGCCTTAAACGAGTTATTACAAAACAACAGATTCTATTTTGTAAACTATTTCAATCATTCCTTTTCATTTTAGTGTTCATTATATTTAACTATTAACAAAGATAGTCAAAAGTAGTAAATCAACCTTAATAGCTCTTTCTCTTTATATATAGGTGTTTGGTGGCGTTTATTAACAAAATATTGGAATGATGAAAATAATACTCGACGTTCATTATTTTAGTATGCTACTGTTTGTTAAATCGAACACTTGATGTTTTGTCTAGTACTAAATGAATGATGAGTCTTTTATGAATCAAGCGAAGTTACCTGTTGTTGGCGTTATCTGTGACCAAGAAATTATTGGTCCACATGCTTTTCATATCGCCGGTGATAAATATTTACAAGCTTTAATATCAGCAAGTAACTGTTTACCTTTATTAATCCCAGCTTTAGCGGATGAAAAAATCATCAACCAATTAATGGCGCAGTTAGATGGCATTTTATTAACTGGTGGCTATTCAATGGTTGACCCGCTGCATTATCAAGATGAAGTGGCAATAACAGGTACTAAGTTAGACGCCGCCAGAGACAACACCAGCATTCCGTTAGTGGTAAAAGCGGTTGAGCAAGGATTGCCTGTTTTAGGTATTTGCCGCGGCTTTCAAGAAATGAATGTCGCCTTTGGTGGCAGTTTGCATCAAGAGCTACATCAACATGCGCAGTTTTTTGAACACAGAGAAAACAAAGACGTTAGTTTAGATGAGCAATATTCAGATAGCCATAAAGTAAAGTTAACTGCTAATGGAAAATTAGCAGCGGTATTGGGTGAAAGTGCTATCGAGGTTAATTCCCTTCATACCCAAGGAGTTGATCGCCTAGCAAATAACTTATTAATAGAGGCGGTTGCTGAAGATGGTTTAGTGGAAGCTTTTTCTGTTGTCAGTGCTAGCACTTTTGCTATGGCAGTGCAGTGGCATCCTGAGTGGAAGGTTACTAAAAATCCTCATAGTACAAAATTATTTCATGCCTTTGGTCAGGCGTGTTTGGCAAAACAAATTACGAGAGAAAGTCATGGATAAGTCACAGTCAATGCAAAAAATTACAACATGGTTAACCGATAATAAAGTGAAACATGTGCAAAGTTTAATTGGTGATCATACTGGCATTGCTCGGGGTAAAGTTTTCCCTGTTGATAAATTCATTGAAGATGGTGGTTGCCGATTAGGTGAAACCATTTTATTGCAAGGTGCAACGGGCGACTTAGCCGAAGGCAAATATTTATATACTCTAGCTGATGAGCGCGATATTGATATGATATTAAAGCCAGATGTTAATGCTTGTTATATGTTGCCATGGTCAGATGAGCCAACCGCAATGATTATTCACGACTGTGTTGATCATCAAGATAATGATATTGAATTGTCTCCACGTAATTTATTAAAAAAAGTTGTCGCACTTTATGCCAATAAAGGTTGGAAAGCAGTTGTAGCACCAGAAATGGAGTTGTATTTAACTAAAACTGTAACAGACTCAAATCAACCATTAGAAGCGCCTTTAGGTAAATCGGGTCGGGAAGAAATTGGCCGTCAGTCATTCGGTATTGATGCAATAAGTGAATTTGACCCATTATTAAAAGATATTTATCAATGGGCTGCTGAGCAAGGTTTAGAGCTTGATATTGTTGTTCATGAGGAAGGTCGCGCACAGTTTGAGTTTAACTTTAATCATGGCGATCCTGTTAATTTAGCTGACCAAGTTTTTGTCTTTAAACGTACCGTAAAGGCTGCAGCAGAAAAGCATGGCATAACAGCCACTTTTATGGCGAAGCCTATTTCAGAACAACCCGGCAGTGCCATGCATATTCATCAAAGCATTGTTGATATTGAAAGTGGTAACAACATTTTCTCAGATGAAGAAGGCAGTAAAGGTTTTAGTGAAGCGTTTTACCACTATCTTGGTGGTTTGCAAAAATATACTGGGCAAGTAATGCCGATGTTCGCACCAAATGTGAATTCATATCGCCGCTTTTTAGCCGACCAAGCAACACCAACCAATTTACATTGGGGTATTGAAAATCGCACTGTAGGTTTACGCGTACCAGACGCACCACCTATTGCAAAGCGTGTGGAAAACCGTTTACCGGGCGCTGATGCTAATCCGTATTTAGCAATAGCTGCGACGTTAATTTGTGGTTATATCGGCATGATGGAAAAAACTAAACCGTCAGCAGAAACCACACATAAAGCCAATAAAGAGCGTAACGATCATATACCGCGCAATATTGAAGCGTCTATTGAGCTAATGAAAAACAGTGAAACTATTAGAAAACACCTAGGCGAAACTTTTGTTGATGGCTTTCTTGCCACCAGACAAGCGGAATATAACAACTTTAAAAGCGTGGTCACTTCGTGGGAACGCCATTATTTATTAACAACAGTGTAACGGGGAGTACTAGCATGAACGCTACTTCAACTAATAAAGCTGCAAGCTTTAACGATATTCAAACTAAAGATATTAATCATCACTTCACGCCTTTTAGTGATAATAAAGAGCTGTCCGAATGCGGTTCTAGAGTTATTAGTAAGGCAAAAGGTGTTTATATTTATGATGATAATGGCAATAAATTACTCGATGGTATGGCCGGTCTTTGGTGTGTAAACATCGGTTATGGCCGCCAAGAATTAGTAGATGTTGCTACCAAGCAAATGGCAGAACTACCGTATTACAACTTATTTTTTAAAACCACTCATGCACCTGCAGCAAAACTGGCAGCAAAAATTGCCTCACTTGCGCCTGAGCATATGAATAAAGTATTTTTCACGGGCTCTGGCTCAGAAGCAAACGATACTGTTTTTAGAATGGTACGTCGTTATTGGGATCTTAAAGGTGAGCCAACTAAGAAGCAGTTCATCAGTCGTGAAAATGCTTATCATGGCTCAACGGTAGTTGGTGCAAGTCTTGGTGGTATGGGTTATATGCACGAACAAGGTGATTTACCTATTGAGGGTATTTCGCATATTGATCAGCCTTATTTCTTTAAGGATGGTGGCGAGCTTACCGAAGAAGCCTTCGGTATTAAAGCGGCACAAAGCCTTGAAGCGAAAATTTTAGAATTAGGTGAAGACAATGTAGCCGCCTTTATTGCAGAACCTTTCCAAGGGGCAGGTGGGGTAATTGTGCCACCTACAAGCTACTGGCCTGAAATTAAGCGAATATTAGCTAAATACGACATATTACTAGTGGTTGATGAAGTTATTTCTGGTTTTGGCCGTACAGGTGAATGGTTTGCTAGCCAATATTACGACTTAAAACCTGATCTTATGCCAATCGCTAAAGGTTTATCTTCTGGTTATTTACCTATCGGTGGCGTAATTGTGGGAGATCGAGTGGCTGATACCTTAATTGAAAAGGGTGGCGACTTTAATCATGGTTTTACTTATTCTGGTCATCCGGTTGCAGCTGCGGTAGCACTTAAAAATATTGAATTGTTAGAATCTGAAGGTATTGTTGAGCGTGTTAAAAATGATATTTCGCCATATTTGCAAAAAAGATGGCAAGAGCTTGCAGCGCACCCTATTGTTGGTGAAACGCGCGGCTTAGGTATGGTGGCAGGTCTTGAATTAGTTAAAGACAAAAAGACCAAAGAACGTATAGCGCCTAATGCTAAGGCGGGTGGTGTGTGTCGTGACTATTCAATGGCTAACGGCTTAATTATGCGACCTTGTGGCGATACCATGATTATTTCACCACCGCTGGTTATTACCCGTGAAGAGGTTGATGAATTAATCGAAAAAGCAGTTAAGACCTTAAATGAAACTGCTAAGTTTTATAATTTAATGTAGTTCCTCTTTAATTAAGCCACTTTTATAGTGGCTTAATTGTTTTTGGCTTTATAAATTTATATTCACCTATATTCAAATAATAACTAGAATTAAAGAAGAAAATTATGGCGGAGTTATCGATGAACCAAACCTTCATGAAACACTTTCACTCATGGGGCTACCAAGGCTTTAAATACCTTATTTATACCTTGTTAGCAGTTAATGTGTATCTGTTTTTCAGTGAAGAATGGTTAGCTAGTAAAGTGATCTTTGCCTCAGGTGTTAATTTAGATACCATTATTGAAGCATTCTCATCCACCATAGATACCGCAGCATGGTTAGTTTTGCTGTTATTATTTGAATTAGAAACTTCCGTTATTGATGATGAAAATTTAACAGGAAAAGTTAAATGGACGCTGCATGGAATTCGTGCCTTTTGTTATGTTTTTATCATCTATTCGCTTTACGGTTACATGACAAAAATAGGTTTAATTGCTCAGTTTTCGCCACATCAAATTACCGACTTATGCAGTTTAAGTAAAGAATGGAAGTTCATGGAAACGCTCAATGTTTATAATGAATTTACTAAAGAAACCTGTAAAAGTTTATCAACGGTAGGCTCAGAGTTTTTCTCCCATGAAAAATACAAAATTATCACCAATAGCAAAACACTTTCCGATGTTAATGGTCTTGCGTGGGTAGATGTAATAAACGCTTCGGCTTGGGTTTCAGTAGTGCTGATGTTAGAAATTGATGTTCATACACAGCTGGGTAATATCTCAAGTAAGTGGTGGGAAAAATATAATATTTACGTAAAAACTACTGTATATGGAGTGTTATTTGTCGCTGCAGTTTATTGGGGAGTAACGGGTAATTTTCTTGAGTTTTGGGATGCATTTTTGTGGATTGTAGCTTTCGTGTTAATTGAAATGAATATGTTTGAATGGCAAGCAGAAGTAGCTGAACGTAATAGCAAACTATCTAGTACGCAACAGAAATAAAGATTATGACCATAGCTTATTGGTATTTGATACTAGCCATTGTCACTGAGGTGCTTGCAACTAGTGCGTTAAAAGCCTCTGAAGAGTTTACCAAACTTTGGCCAAGTACAATTGTTGTACTTGGTTATATTGCTTCATTTTATTTTATGGTTTTAGTGTTACGTACTTTACCTGTTGGTATTACCTATGCCATTTGGTCGGGTGTCGGCATTGTTTTGGTTACATTAACTAGCATGTTTTTTTACGACCAAATCCCCGACCTTCCTGCGGTTATTGGCATGGCTTTGATTGTTTCAGGCGTAGTTGTTATCCATCTTTTTTCTACTGCTGTGGTGCATTAAGCTTATCCATTCCTAAAGTTTCTAGTATTTTTAAATTGCTAGATATTGTTGAACCTAATTTTATTAATGCTGTCCATAGTGTGTACAATACATAGTGTATTGATACACGCAAGGAGCATATTTATGGCGAACAAAGCGGTTTACTTTCTCTTATTCTCTTTCATCATTTTTTCATGCACCGCCTGCTCTTCACGTCATAATGGCGAAGAAGTGGCCTGTAACTTTGCTTCTGGTGCCAATTCTTTTGAATATGACGATGATAGTTCTTTTGGTGAGAACTTAGTTATTGATATTTTAGCTGGCGCTTTTAATATGTTATTGCAGGGTACACATCGTAGTATTTCAAATGACAGTTATGATACTTGTGCTAAACAGGATAAATCTTATTGTATTGATTCAAATGGTGATGTTAAAGAAGAGTGTATGCTAACTAAATAGCTATTAAGAGCTGTTTGTAGGTGTCATAAATAATGGTATAGTGTTAACAAATTGGATTACCTATTTGGTCACTTTCTGCCACACTGCAGACCCTTTTATTAATGAAAAGTCGACCTCAAAACAGTCAGCAAAGATACGATATAGTCCTTTCGGTCTGAGTGTGAACAAAGCCACCATAGCAGTCATTGAACCGTTGAATAAAGTGACACTTTGTTGCCTACACTATATTTTTTTTAATACAAACATTTGATAACCATACTCTGAATTATGATTAAAATAGAATTCCACTTCTGAAGTAATATCTCTCAATGCTGTTGAGTCTTTCATTGTTGGTGTTAACTCTTCTACACGTTTTTTCAGTGGTAAATAATAGTTATCCCAAGCAAATTGGCTGAATTGGAAATCTGAGATAATTTCATAACCAGCAGCAGTTATTTGTTTTCGTCTCGTATCAACTGTTTGAATATCAGGATAGTCTTTATCCCAAAACTCTTTAACTGCTTTGCTTGGGGTCTGACTTAGTAAAACAAGGTCACTAAAAACCAGAACACCATTATCAGTAAGAAGTAATTTCCATTTTGCTAAAGCACTTTCAACGCCCATTATGTAAGCTGAAGCCTCAGACCAAATTAAATCAAAAGATTTATCTTCAAAGGGTAAATCGGTCATGCTTGCACAAATAGGCTTAACTCTTTTAACAATTCCTTCGCTTTCCAACATGCTTTTTAAGCTATCTAGTGCCGACTGCTCATTATCTATAGATGTAATGTTACCTGATAAGTTATTGGCTAAAATCAAAGTTGCTAACCCTTTTCCGCAACCAATCTCTAGGATATTCTTAGGGGTAACAGGTAAGGTAGATAACCCTTTTAGTGTTTCCTCTTCGCTGCCAGGCCCCCAACGTGTTAATGTTTCAAATACCTTCATGAAGTCATTCATGTATTGTTCGTGTTGTGTCATATTTTTTGATAACCATTTTAATCGTAGGGCTTCACGTTCATTAAAGCCTTGCTGTTTTATCCAATCCAAATGTGCATCTGGAGCATTATTTATTAGTGCTTCATGCCAAGCTTTTTCATCACCTATACCAAGCAAGGAAGCAAGTAAGTTTCTAGATTGTTGTTTCTCTTCTATCTCAATATCTAGTTCACTTAATCGCTTTTCTATCAGACTTTTATCCACTTTTTCCATCAAACATGCTCCGCACTCTTTTAGAGTCAGGCCACCTTGATGCAGTTGCTGAATAAGTCTAATACGTTGTAAATCTAAGTCGGTATATATTCGATAACCATTATCTAGCCTTTGTCCTTTTATAAGCTCCAACTTTTCATAATAAAGTAAAGCTGTTCGAGACATTCCAACCAAATTTGCCAGTTCAGATATTTGATACACCGCTATATTCCGTTTATTTACGTGATAACATCTTAAACTATAAAGTTATAGACAGGTCAATAGGCAGTTAACTTTTATTTGCACATTATTTTAGTCAACGAACATTTTCCGTTCGGAGTTAAAGTAAATTAATGAAGGTGTAACGGCAACAATGAGCTTTCATGAGTCAGTAACCCATCAATCTTGATTGTTCATTACCTGACTGGCTCAGAAGCCACCATTGCCGACACTTGACTGAATGATTTTTGGTTAAAAAATAAAAATCGCACTCAAATAGTGCTAATTCTTTAGAGGTTATCGTCAGAAGCCTTTATTCATATGGCATAACAAAGGATAAAGTATCCTATGGTAATGGTTTTGCGATGAAAATCACTGTTAATAAATCAATAGGTGTTGAATATTTTTACAGTTATCAGAAACAAAAAAACACCAATCATAACGACCAGTGTTTTCTAGAATTAAATATTAAAAAACTATATTAAGATTGTTTCTTAAATCGACGAGATGCTAAACCAATCATTCCTAATGCAAAAATAGCAAGCGTTGAAGGTTCAGGCACTTCAGATGTGATTTGATTAAATCCAACTTCGTGCATACTCCAATAAGTGCTATCACCCCAATTAGATTTCACATCTAGTATTACAGATGTGACATTAAGAAAACTAAAACCACTAAAGCTTTCTGCACCATAAGTTCCTTGGTCAATTTCATACTTTGTTGCCGTGAATAAGGATGTCAAACCTAAAGAGTTAGCACCATCGAAAAACTCTAATGTAAAATCTTTTACGCCCCTAGTAGTGCTAAATAGAGCATTCAAATGTATAGGTTGCCATAAATAGAAAGTATCTATATTTGTACTCGAATTAAAAGAGAACTCCACAGATCCAAAATTTTGGCCACTAGAATAAAATGCCGTTCCAGTATTTTGGTTTATTGTTAAACCATCCATTGTCCCAGTTTCATTGTGAATACTTAAGCCCGAGCCATCAATAGTGTTCCCAATATCATAAGCTCCACCTAAATCACCACCTGTTAATACTAAAGCTTCATCTGCGGTAATAAAGCCCGCATTAGCAACATTAATCAAACAAGTAACAGACAATATTAAACTTGCCAATGCAGAATTTAACAATTTAAAATTCATATAATAATCCTTTTTAATCTTTCCCATAAATTTATGGTTTCGAATAGTAATTTATTATGAATTACAGCAAAAAACGTACCAAAAAAAATAAAAACCAATCATTTCAATGCATTGATAACAAGAACAACTTTAGATAAGTTGAGAGTGTAAAATAACTCGACATTGCAAAACTAATCTACAAGTTGATGATATTAGATAATTGGTCAACTATAATTTAAATAGTGTTTTTAATAAAAATATAATCAAGTGTATAAATTTTCAATAAAATCAGGTTTACCACTTAAAACATTCATTTTAGTTGTGTAATTAATCTAGATTTAGTGGTACTAATTGTTGCAATTCAACAGACCTGTATATTCAACACTTTTTTACCACCTGACTTGTAATCAGTTACCTTGTCCTCAAATTCAGCGAACGACTACTTTAGGCTTGAAATTATTATCAAGTTATGACTGATCAACGGCAGGTTTGAGCTTAAACTTGCCCAACAAATATACAATAAATTTCAGTTAGTATTGCCCTGAGTATTCGTTAATGAGTAAAGGTACTTGTTGCCTCGAAAGAAAAGCGGTAATCATCAAGTGTTATTGGCTAGATATTCGTAAACAACATGCACATATCCTAAACAATCTAAGTATAGATAATTAAGGTTGAATGACTATATTCCGCTTATGGCTATCAGTTGTCCTAAAGAACAACCTGTAACTAATGTCAGCAAAGTGCAAAGTGCACAAAGTGAGTCTAAATATTGCTGGTTGAGTGTTAGATTTTACGGATTAAAGGTGTTCCATAGGAATAAACTTTAAGTATGACCAATTTTGTTATTGATAATAATAAAAAAGCCAATGCATAGCATTGGCTTAAGTCACCCTAATTTAGCTTAGTTAAAACAGTTAATGCTAATCAGGTTTATTTATTGGAATAAATAACTTGGCCACCAAGAATAGTTTCAACGACCTTCACCTTATGAATATCATAGCGGTCTACGTCAAATAGGTTTTTATCTAAAATAACAAAGTCTGCTTTTTTACCTACTTCAATTGAGCCAATTTGTTTGTCCATATGGATTTGATATGCGCCATCTATGGTGTAGCCTTTAATCAAAGTAGCGATGTCTAAACGCTCATGTTTTCCGGGCTGAATTGGTGCATTTTTTTGTTCAGGTGTTTGACGGTTATGGCCAATTTCCATGTTGAATATAGGTGACATACCTAGTGAACCAGCACCTGTTGCTGGGAAGTCGCTGCCAAATGACATTTTAACACCGGCTTGTTTTAAGCTGTTAAATCTAAAATAACGGTTGAACTGATCGTCACTAACAAACTCTTTACCAAACTCATCATAAGATGCCCATAAAGGGGTACTTTGGGCGATAACATCTAATGTAGCGAAGCGTTTGACGTCGTTATCTGTCATCACTTGAATGTGGCAAATGGCGTATCGGCTGGTGCTGTTATCTTGTGATGAGTCTTTTCTAACTAATTCAATGGCATTCAAGGTTTCTGTAATTGCTCGCTCGCCTAAGGCATGAATATGAACATCAATATTTTCTACACTGGCCTCTGCAATTAAGGTATTCATTTGTGCTTGGCTAAAGACGGTTACGCCTTTATTGCCGGGTTCACCTTGATAGTCTTCAAACATCCCTGCGGTTTTACCTTCAATGGTGCCATCGTTCATTATTTTTAAGGTATTAATATGATACATATCGTGTTTGCTGGTTTTACGCTTTTTAGCAACGATATCAATAGCACCTTTAGCTTTATCAGCATGACCAATCATGTGTGATGCGACCATTCGTATGGTCATATCACCTTGCTGTTCAACTTTTTGCAAAACCTTCATTTGCAACGATTCAACATCAGAAGCTCCAGCGTCAAATACTGCGGTAATGCCATAACTGTTCATAATGTTAATTACGTCGGCAGTGCCTAGGGCTACGGTATTTATATTGATAATATCAAGTTTTTCAATGCCATCAGTAGCGGTTGCTTCAAGTAAATAACCCGTGGGTTTGCCACTCTTGTCGCGTTTGTAATAGCTAAATTCAGGATCGGGGTCAGGGGTGTTTTTATCTACTCCTAACAACGTCATCGCTTTACTATTCGCCCAAGCACCATGAAAACCTTCATCCATTAAATATACAGCGCGGTCAGGTACTATTTTATCTAACATTGCACTGTTAGGTCCTTGAGGACCAAAAGCGCTGGCGAGAAAACCGTAACCAAAGAGAATTTTTGCCTCAGGATTTTGCTTGGCGTATTCAGCAATTTGCTGATACCAGCGTTTAGGACCTGAAAAACTGTCGAGTGATAAACTGCGAACATAAGCGCCGCCCATTACCGGATGAGCGTGCGAGTCGATAAAACCCGGTAATAACATTTTCCCGTTAAGATCTTGTTGTTTAGTGTTTTTTCCAAGCCATGCTTTTGCATCAGTTAAATCACCAGCAAAGACAATATCACCATTTTTTACTGCAACGGCTTCAACCCAAGACTGTTTTTCGTCAACGGTATAAATTTTGCCATTAAATAATAGCATGTCAGCAGCTGACGGCTGAACACTCTTAGCAAGCGATATGGCTGATGATAAGGTGATAAAAACTGGAAAAAACAAACGTAAAAACTTCATAAAATCCTCATTAAAAGTATTAGTGCATCCGGAGTAATTAAGTAAACACTCGAGATGTGATAAAACCGTCCATGGCCGTTTTTCTTCATCATCCTTATGAAGCAGTATGGGCTTGTTAAATTAGTAATATTCTTGCTGCATTTTTTTGCAGCACACTCGCAGTTCAATCTCTTATCGCAGTAGCTGAATAAAAATGAAAGCCTAGTCAGGTTTACTAAAACTTATCTAGCATTTTGTGATACATCATGCCTAAGGCAAGTAGGGGAGAGCGTAGATGTTTGCCGCCAGGGAAAGTCAGGTGTTTCACTTTTGCAAAGGTACCAAAGCCTTCTGATGGCCCGTCAATTGCCTCAGCAATTAATTTTGCCGCAACATGAGTAATATTAACGCCATGACCTGAGTAAGCTTGAGCATAATAAATATTACTCGCCAATCGACCTATTTGTGGCAAGCGATTAGCACCAATACCAATCATGCCGCCCCATTGGTAATCAATGTTTATATCGCTAAGTTGTGGAAAAACTTTTAACATTTTAGGATAAAGCGCCGCTTTAATATCTTTAGGGTCACGGCCTGAGTAGTTACACATACCACCAAACAATAAGCGTTTGTCGGCTGATAAGCGGAAGTAGTCAAGATCGATTTTTAAATCACAAACGGCATGGTTACCGGGTAATACTTGCTGGTAAACTGATTCACTAAGGGGCTCTGTGGCAATAATGTAGCTGCCAGCAGGTAATACTTTATTCGATATTTTAGGCATTAAATCGCCCAAGTAGGCATTCCCAGCAAGCACTAATTTCTTTGCAGTTATTTGTCCTTGTGCTGTTTTTATTGTAACGGTATCGCCTTGAATGATTTCTTCAACGGCTGAGTTTTCAAATATTTGTACCCCTAAATCAGCAGCAACCTTTGCCTCACCAGTGCATAAATTCAACGGATGCAAATGCCCACTGCCGCTATCTTCCATTCCACCAATAAAGTTTGTTGAGCCAACGACCTGTTGTTGAAGTTCGCTTTTATCGAGCATTTTAATTGTATGAGGATAATCACTATTTTTGAGAGTTTCATTATCTTGCTCTAAAGCTTTCATATGCTTAGTACGGGTGGCTAAGTCACAATAACCCATGGTTAAATCGCAATCGATTTGGTATTTGTTAATACGATCAATAACTATTTTATTAGCGCTTGCGCCTAGTGCGGTAATGGTATTAATACCTTGTTGACCAATCACTTTCTTAAATTTTGCTAAGTCATGACCTATCCCACGAATTATTTGTCCGCCGTTACGACCTGATGCGCCCCAGCCTATTTTATGTTGCTCAAGCAATACCACTTTGTAACCACGTTCGGCTAATTCGACAGCTGTAGCCACACCACTAAAACCACCACCAACAATGCAAATGTCGGCACTTATAGACTCAGCTAACCTTGGATAGTCAGCTAAATAGTTTAGTGACGAAAAATAATAAGAGTTAGGATAAGTATCGGTATGTATAGCTGTCATCGCTAGTTGCTCCCCATTGTCGTCATTTAAAAACGTTATGCTACACTGTAAATTATAAACACCAGTGTAAAGTATATCGAACGATGGTAACTCAAACAATGACTTATGCCAAGCAATTGATATATAATATTGAACAGTTATCTTAAAGTGTTAAAAATTCTATATTTACACGCTATCATCGAGGAAATTTACGTGGACGTAGGTGCAAGATTAAAATCAATTAGAATGCTGAGAAAGATCTCACAACGTGAATTGGCTAAAAGAGCAGGGGTGACTAACAGCACAATTTCGATGATAGAAAAAAACAGTGTTAGTCCGTCAATTAGTTCATTAAAGAAAGTACTAAACGGTATTCCAATCTCACTGGTTGAATTTTTTAATGAAGACTACAACAGTGAGCAAACTCAACAGGTGGTGTATACCGAAGATGAGTTAATGGACATTGGTTCGGGTGATGTTCAGATGAATTTGGTTGGTAAATCGTTTCCACGTCGTCAAATGACATTCTTAGTTGAAACCTACCCGCCAAATGCTGATACCGGTACAGAAATGCTACAAAATGATGCGGAAGAAGGTGGTTACATAATAGAAGGTCAAATAGAATTAACTGTGGGTAGTGATGTGTACATACTTAAAGCCAACGACAGCTATTATTTTGATAATAATAAACCCCATCGCTTTAGAAATCCTTTTGACGAAGTTTGTAAAATAGCAAGTGCGACAACGCCTGCTAACTTTTAATGGTGCCTGATAGCTAAATTTCAGGCAAAAAAAAGCTCAGCTAAAATAATTGCTGAGCCGTTTAACAAGGGAAAACATAACAAAAAATACTTTTCAACCTCACTCGTTGAGCAGTGAAACTATCTTAATACCTCCCCTTGTTTCTTACTGTTGGCAATTCGTTAAAGTTTGTAACGCTACAACATTTTTAGTTTTTTCTTATTAATTATTACCACAAGCCGTTAACCAACTTATAAATTGCTTTATGCCTACACGCCCTAATTTTCCACAATCACAGTTGTTTTCGTTCTAAATAATTAACGGTGACCTCTGTATGTTCATTGATCGTAAGTTATTGTTTAAGAGCCTGTAATTATCAGTGCCTATGTTGACTTATCATGTCAATGATAATATAAAGTAACGATTGATACTTCTCGTGTTTGAAATAATGTACGGTTGTGTGAGTGTTTAGTTAATCGTTATATTACTGATAATCGGATAAAAATTCACAGTAGGGTTGGCGTTATGGGCATGGTTAAAAATAGTCGCTATTTTAATGAAGCGGTGATCTTTCAAATATTTAAATACAGTATTTACTTATTACTGGCGAATGATATTTATCATTTTTTTGTTGAGGATTATTCAGCAAGCTCTCAAACTTTTGCAAAAGGGATTTCACCAAGCCAAATCATTGAAGCATTTACTGCAACTATCGATACTGCAGCTTGGCTTATCCTGTTATTAATATTTGAATTAGAGACTTATATTCTTGATGACGAAAAAATAAAAGGTAAAACTAAATGGGCGATTAATGGCGTTCGGATCTTTTGTTATCTGGTTATTGTCTATTCGTTTTATGGTTTTCTCTCAAAGTTTAATTTATTACATACCACCGTCCCCTTTATTAATAATGATGTTTGTAGTCTTATAGGTACCAGTTTCACGTATATTAAGGAAATTGATAAGTATTTTCCGCTAACAGCAGATGTTTGTAAGGGCTTAGCTAATACTCCGCTAATACAAATTGTAGATACTCAAATTATTACCACTCAAACGCAACTTATTGAAACACAAAGGTTATCTACGGTAGAGGTTACTAACTCCGCAACCTGGTTATTAGTCGTATGTATTCTTGAAATTGAAGTTTTTTTACAGTTAAGAGGCAAGCTTACCAAGCAGACGATATTAGTAAGTAAATGGCTTAAATATGTTCTTTACACTGTGTTATTTATAGCTGCTGCCTACTGGGGTATTAAGGGCGGTTTGTTAGACTTTTGGGATGCATTTTTGTGGTTAGTTGCTTTTTGGTTTATTGAAGTCAATATTTTTAAATGGAATGCAGAAACTAAAATTGAACAAAACGATGAGCCATTGGCAGACAAATTGACCAGTGAAATAAGTTAATGAAAATAATTACCGAGCAACCGAGTTATATTATTAGTGAAGAGCTATCTATTGGTCAGCATAATTGGGACTTGCCTGCACACCTTGCTATTGGCCAATTATCAATGGAGAAATTGTTTAGAACGGTAGCCATTGAAGGTACTGAAGAAGTTAGCCCTCTGCTATCAAGTCAAAATAGAATAGCTTTTGAACAGCATCAATTTGAAGATCCGCTGATGTTAGGCCGAAAAATAACAGGCGAACAACTGCTCAACAGACGTATTTATAATGATGCGCTATTAGTGATGCACAAAGGTGAAGTTGTCCATGAGTCATATCGCAATGGCATGACATCAGAAGATCGACACGTTATTCACTCTTGCACCAAATCACTTTGCGCTATGCAAATAGCCATAGCTATCGAGCAAGGTTTACTTGATAGCAGTACTGCATTAATAACGTATTTGCCTGAATTCGCTCAGCACCAAGCATGGCAAGGGGTTACCTTGCAACATGTATTAGATATGCAAGCAGGCATAGCATACAGTGAAGATTACACTGACGAAAACGCCCACTATTGGCACTATGCTCGTGCTGCTGGTTATTATCCACCTCTTGAAGGTGTAGAAGCCATTGGCGCTAAGGCTTGGGCTATTGAAAACTTGCATACACGTAGTCATCAGCCGGGTACTGCTTTTGTTTATAATTCTTGTTTAGCAAATGTATTGGGTATGGTTTTAGAGCAAGTTTATCAACAAGATCTTGGTGAAATATTTGAGCAACTTCTATATCAGCAAGTAGGACCAGAATCCTCAGCTTATTTTAATACTGACCCTCAGGGGTTTCCTATAACAGAAGGGCAATTTAATTTAACGTTACGTGATTTCGCCAGAATTGCCTCACTCATGATTAATAAGGGTAAGAATTATCAAAATAAACAGGTGGTTCCTGCAAATTTTATTACTGACTTGGTGAAGGTTGATGTAAGTTATCAACGTACTTATCAAGCAAATCTTCCTGATTCAGTATTTCCAAAAGGGCAATATAAAAATCAATTTTGGGTAATAAATCCTGAACTACAACAATTTACTATGTTAGGTATTCATGGGCAGTTTGCTTGGTATGATCTTTCTCGCGAATTAATGATAGTAGGTATGGGATCTTATCCTGTTCAAGATGGTGAACTGATGATGAAATCTCTTAATACCTTGTGGCAAGGTATTGCTCAAAGCATTAAATAGTATCGCTGTCGAATAGTAGCATTCTTTTAACCACCCCATCTCGTTTGGTGAACAAATTTATTCAGTTTAATTCCTCACTGTGTCTA
>Ga0209707_1000544_pt1 | contig 22501 bp, 16 predicted proteins | sample EN4Hudsemesocosm_FD_184630 | JGI IMG/M metagenome (GOLD analysis project Ga0209707, IMG submission 184630) | Methane-oxidizing microbial communities from mesocosms in the Hudson Canyon - EN4B Hudson Canyon (SPAdes) (version 2) | ecosystem: Environmental > Aquatic > Marine > Cold seeps | place... | reverse complement strand
GAATAGCCGCTTTATCTGCTTCAAACTGATCCGACATGCGTTTTAAAAACAACATACCAAAGATGTACTCTTTGTATTCAGAGGCATCCATTTTGCCACGCAAAATATCACAGGCTTTGAATAGTAATGTTTCTAATTTATTTAAGGTTAATTTTTGTGTCATACTTTAATTACTCTCAGTGAGTACTTTTTTAAAAAATTTTCAAGGATAGAAACTATCTTCTTTTGGCCCTTGTCGGAGCTGAGGCAAGGTTATAGTTCGTGTCACAATTACGCTAAAATTTGCTTTAAGCTATTAAATACTGAAGTTTCCCAAAAAATCATCAGGCCACCATACGTAATAGCACGGTAACCAGCGAATTTATTGGGGAGTTGCTTGGTTTAGGGCAAACCGAATTAAAATCAGGGTTCAATGCTGATTCAGTTATGATGCGTCGCACATCTGAAAAGGCAAAGCTCGTTCGACCTTTTACTTTATGTCGTCGTTCTGGGTCGGCTTTTAAGCGATCCGCATAAATCCAAGTTAACGTGCTCGCCATCATACAAAAATTTAAATGATTGGTCACGGAATAAGCATTGCGGCATTGGCTTTTTTGACTGCCAATATCTTGCTTTAATTCTTTGAACCCTGATTCAATTTTCCATCGTGCGCCATAAAACTCAATGATTTGTATAACTGATAAGCCTAGGTCTGTGGTAAACATGGCAACCCATTGCGTTTTACGAAAAACCCAGACGACGCGGACTTGGCACTTTAAACTTTTTAGCATGACAGTGCGCTCACAGGCAAGGACTGTCCGTTGTTTTCCATAGAGGTTCACTGAGTATTCGAACGCTTCTTGACGTAGACGGCCTGCCATTTCTGTTGCTGACCCTAAGCGTTCGCCATACTTTTTAGGTCTTCCCCTTTGTCCAGCCACTTTACCACCTGGAAGCTCATATAGCACGCTATTACAGCGCAACCGTGACAGGATATCAAACAGCTCCCCTACCTCTTTACGAACAGGCTTTAATAAACTGGCATTACCAAACCAACTGTCAGTAACGGCCAGTATTTTCTTGCCTGAAAAATATTGAGCAACCCCAATGATCATCTGAGCCGCTTGCTCAAGCTTGGTTTCAAATATTTGCAATTCGCCTTTAATTTTGGCGCGGTTAGAGTCTGCCTCAATTGCTTTCCTTGGTAGGTAATAACGAAAGTCTAAAAACAAACAGGCCCATCGATTTTTGACTTGTTTCAGCAACCCAATGGCAACGACATTTTGTGCCCAGGGATAGTCACTTTGGTTCGATTTAGCCGCATGATCATAAATAGTTTCACAGCCATAGATGTTTTTGCCTACTTTTGGAATGATGCAGTCATCTAATCCAATTAATATCCTCTCATCCGTCTCAGGGCAATCAATCAACCCCCACACTGTTTGCCATAAACTTTGCCAAGGAATCTTAGTCGAAGCCATAAAGGTGTAAAACCGTTTCTGCCTGATGTTGATGCCAAATAACACATCAAGGCTACGCCATAGATTAGAGGTGATAGACGAGGTAAAGGGGACAATAATGGCTAATAGCGTATAGACAAATAAGGATGCTCTTTCTTTACCCAACGGGGTATTTGAAAAATGGGATTGAAGAGGCTGTAGAAGATCGCGTAGAATGAACATGAATAAGGCCTTTTTGTTTGTATAATCAATTGCTTAGAACTGTTTATTATACTACAGAATACGGCCTTATTCACCTCTAAATCATTGTTTTATATAGGCTAATTTCGCTTATTTTTATGTATTGGCATAACCTAATATTTCGAAAAAATAAGTGCTAGCTAATATAGGTTGCCGTAAAAACTGGGAAACTTCAGATTAAATATAGAAATGCCAGAAAAAGTTGGAGCTGATTTTAAACAGGGGCTTTATAAAAGGTAAGTTAGTAAACTATAATTTACGGCACCGATAAGTCAATTTTTTTCTTTTTTATGGTGATAGAAAATGATTTAAAACTTTTATTTTAGGTCATTTTGCTCGATATGATCGATTGATTGTTAATAATTTCCTTATAGGGCTGAGTTCCTGGCTTGAATGCAATGCCGTGTATTAGTGACACTTTGCTGTAACAAGTTCCTTCCAGCTAGAGGTGTAGCGCTGAGATAAATGCTCAACCGGCACTTGCCAGCTAGTATTAAGGCCCGTTAGGCCCGTTGCACTTAATGAAATTCCTTTAGGAAAACGGTTATTAATTTTATCTATAGTATTCATCAGTTCAGCGCTGTTGCTTGGTCCATTAACAGCAAAAATATCAATTTGGTTAGGTAATGATGCCGCATGAATATGCCCCAACTGTACGCCACATTTCTGATAACGGAACCCGACTTTAAAAATCTCAGTTAGTAAGCGTTTAGCAATACTGATTATTTTCCTAGTATCGCTAGTTGCTTGTTGTAACTTTATATTAATAGAACGCTGATATTGTGGTTCGTTAGGGTTATGGGGGTTGGTTTTAATGGATACGGTAATTGAACCAGCAATAGAACCTTGTTTCCTTAATTTTTCAGCAGCTCGGCTACAAAAGCTTGCAAGTGCTTCAGCGAGTTCATGATAGGTCGTTAGTCTGCGTTTAAAACTATGCGAGCAAACGATTTGTTGCTTGTCTGCTGGAATATCATCTAAAGATAAACAGCTGATGCCATTTAATTCCATCACGGTTCTAGCAATAACAACATTGAACTGAGCCTGTATTGATTCGGCGGGTTGGCAAGCTAACTCATAAGCGGTGTTGATTCCCATTGATTTTAATCGTTTACTGGACTGGCTTCCTATGCCCCACACGTCATTAACAGGGACTAAACGTAATAACTTATCTCTGCGCACGGTGTCAGATAAATCCAATACACCGCCAGTCTTATGCCATTTCTTAGCGGCATAATTGGCGAGTTTTGCAAGAGTTTTAGTCGGCGCAATACCAACACAAACAGGAATTCCAGTGTGTTGATAAATATTTTTTCTGATTTTATGACCGTAAGCAGTAACATCATGACTATAAATGTTAGATAGATCTATAAAAGACTCATCAATAGAATACACTTCAACCAAAGGACTAAATGGCTCTAAACACTGCATAACGCGCTGAGACATATCTGCGTATAAAGTGTAATTAGATGAAAACAATGTAATCCGGTGCTGTTTTATTAAATCTTGCACTTGATGAACAGGCGTCGCCATTTTAATACCTAAATCCTTAACCTCTTGATTGCGTGCAACAATACAACCATCGTTGTTACTAAGAACAGCCACTGGCTTACCAATAAGATCAGGACGAAACACGCGCTCACAACTAACATAAAAGTTATTGCAATCAACTAAAGCAATAAGTGGCTGAGTCATCAAACAGAATGGATCACACTAGTCACAACACCCCAGATAACAAACTCGATTTCTTCACGAACAACAATATCGGAATAGGCTGGGTTTTCTGCCCCCAGAATAATTTCATCACCGATATGCTTTAAACGTTTAACCGTCAGCTCACCATTCAAAGCACAAATAACAACCTTGCCAACAACTGCTTCAATAGAACGATCGACCACTAAAATATCATTGGGGTGTATACCTGCGCCCAACATAGACTCACCCTCGGCACGAACAAAAAACGTTGCCGCCGGTTTTTGAATTAACAAATCATTTAAATCTAAAGTCTTTTCAATGTAATCATCAGCAGGCGACGGGAAGCCCGCTGATACTTTCCCCGAATAAAGCGGGATGTTTTGATAACTAGGAGAAGAAGAGGGTAGAGAAATAGGCTCCCTTTCAGAAAACACAAGTTTACGAAAATCCAACATATCCTTAACATCAGCAATCATGCTCTCAGGAACGCGTATTGCTTTAGTTGATTCACCGTAAACAGAAGAACCTTTTTTGCGACCAGCGCCGCTACGAGCTCCGCCATGGTTTGGTGATTTTGATTTATTTAAAGGGCACATAGATGATGAATTAATGAAAACTTGAAAAGCGTACAATAATAGCAGAAAGAAAGTATTAACTGAAATTATGAGGTAAGACAAAGAGAATTTTAATGTGAAAGAGGAGGCGGAAGTAACGATTTATCACCATACCAAAGCGACTTGAGGATTCAGAATTGTCATGCTAGTTATTCACGAGTATTTAATCGGTAGTCTGTTTGTTTAGCGATATATTAGCTAAACAAATATTGAAATGGTGAGACACAAGTGAAGCGTCTGGAAGGGGCATGGTAATAAAAACAGACATAGATATTTTACATGATAATAATTAATTAAATATCATGTTGTATTTTTACGTTAAGTTTAATATGATGTGAGTTATCAATTAATATCAGTACCGGTAAGCCGCATCATGAAAATAATCCTCACAGACACCGATCTATCAAGAATGGATCAACAATTACGAGATGACCTTTTAAAGTTCATTACAACGCCATTTAAGTATGATGATAACTTATATCCATATGATGCTGAGTTTGATAGCCTAGATGAGAGTATGCTCGAATTTCACTATCCTGATGCAGTCTTAAAAAATGAAGCGAAAGCCAAGAGTAAAAATGTAATCAGTATAAATGCCGAGTTAGCAAAATCACTCATTGCCAATTTAAGTGATAAAAGCATAGAAACATTACATTTATTCACTCAAAACGAACCTGTTCAAGTTAGCTCATTGGTTGGCGAAGGCAAAGCTTATAACGATTATATTGAACTAAAGCGTAGCTTTGTTGGGCCGGTAAACAGAAGACTTAGAACCGTAACAGGCAACAAAACAGCCGTTTTATTCTTAAAAGAAAGTGAAGAAGAAATGGCAGTCAAAGAAGCAACAGCCATTTCATTAGCCACTATTTTTAATACTTAATAAGGAAATCAAATGCTAAATAAAGTAACTTTAATAGGCCGTTTAGGTTCAGATCCAGAAGTTAGATATATGCCTGCCGGTGGAGCTGTCACTAATGTTAGTTTAGCGACTTCACGCCGTTGGAAAGACAGAAATACCGGAGACCGCAGAGAAGAAACAGAATGGCATCGCATTATATTCTTTAATCGACTAGCTGAAGTCGCAGGTGAGTTTTTAAAAAAGGGCAGTCAGGTTTATGTTGAGGGCCGTATTCAAACTAACAAATGGCAAGATAAAGACGGTAAAGATCGTTATACAACAGAAATTATTGCTGATCAGATGCAGATGCTGGGGAGTAAAAATGAGGGTGAAGCAAGAGGGAATGAGGAGGAAGGCTCAGTTGGTACTCCAGAAATATCCGACTTTACAGTGGCATCTAATGATTTTTTTGATGATGATGTGCCGTTTTAATTGGCCGGTTTAGTCTTAATTAGAAAATTTTATACAGCAACTAAACTAACATAAAGGGTGTCATTATTATACTTAGAGCCAAGTATGAATTAGGGGAATTTAAACGACAGATGGGCAGGCGCTCTATATCTTTGGAAAACGAAATCTACGAATGATATCTTTGCAAGGGTTACGAAAAAATACAGTTTACCTTAATATATGCGCATATATTTTAAGGTAAACATGCTATCTTTAGCTGTATAAAGAAGAAGTAACATATGATTTTGTAGCGTTAGAAAAGGGGGTGCGGCGCAATCCTGAATTGCACTAATAACTCAAAGCACTTAAAGGTAAAATTTTTAGATAGTTATATAAGTCTAGGCTTAGGTAACAAGGGAATGGCTTGTGAATTATCGTGAAAAAAGAATAGCTTTATTAGAATGGATAAAAAAACAGTTAATTGGAGAACGACTAAAAGATGACACTTTAATCGAGAACAACCCATTTGACCGATATTTCACGGGGATTTTATACCCAATATCAGAGTCACAAATAGATCTTGATTATGAAGATACTGAGACCGACACCGATACAGAAAAAGATGCATCTTCAGTAAAAAAGTCAATGCACTATCAGCCACCCTCGTCAATGGGGTTTTCTTTCTACATGAAAGGAGAGGGACAATCTTTACGCATTTTATTTCAAGCGGCTATTTATTTAGAGAACAAAAGAAAAGACAACGTAAGAAGCTGGGAGAAAAAGTATCTTTGTCAGGATGATGGTGAAGAGCTTGTATTTCATAGTGCTGCTAACTCCATTCTAAGTAATGAAATATTTGATGGAAAAGCTCGAGTTGATGTTATTTGGCGACCACATGATGAAGGACAGATTGCAACAGTCACATTAACAAATATTCAACAATTTGATGAAGGGAGTTCTACTGAGAACGACCCTAGAAAAGTAAAAGCTGAAAGATCTTTATTTGAGGTCACTTTGAAATGCTTTGTCGAAAAAAAGGTTATTCTTGATTACCCATCTATTAATAAGGCACTTCTTTCTGAAGAGGAAAAAGAAATAGAGCTACGCTATAAAGATGAGCGAGTGTATGCAGTTGGGCATGGAGTAGCAGTTGATTGGTTACTTAACAATCAAGGTGATTTAGAAATATACAGTGACTTTATGCCGGTAGTTGAGGTGCCACAAGTTACAGCGGATACCAGTGATGGCTCCCCTAGAGTATTATCATTTTATTTTTTGGCAGCAATTGAAACTAATGAATCTGTAATAGAAGAGTTAAGGTCTTATATATTCGAATATGATGGCTGGATCGCCGAGCAAAAGGAACTTGCTAGCAGTGAAACCGAAGATGATAAAAATACTGCCGAGCGTATTATTAAACATATGCTCATTGCTAAAGAACGAATGATAAAAGGTGTCTCGCTTCTTGAGACAGACATGTTTGCAAAAAAAGCATTTAGTATTGCTAATACAGCGATGCTAGCTCAAATGAGGGGGACCTTAAAAGAAACAAATCAGGGCAGTAACAGTAGTTATGGTTGGCGCCCATTCCAACTAGCATTTATTCTGATGACAATTGAATCTACAATTGATGAAGATAGCGATTACAGGGATGTTGTTGATTTAATTTGGTTTCCTACAGGTGGCGGAAAAACAGAAGCATACTTAGGGTTAATGGCTTTCCTATTTGCTTATCGGCGTATGAAATTTCCAGCAAGTTCAGGAGGAACAATTGCAATTATGCGGTATACACTTAGGCTGCTTACCTCTCAGCAGTTTATGCGTGCCTGCAAAATCATCTCGGCACTAGAGTTAATTCGCCAGACTGATGAACTTCATTTGGGTAAGGTACCTTTCAATATAGGTCTGTGGGTGGGGGCAGAAACATCGCCAAATACCTTTAGACAAGTAGATGAAAAAATAAAAGAAGAACAGTTTAGTAAATTAGTTTTAACTTCATGCCCTTGGTGCCAGAGTAATTTTACTAGAAAAAATTATATTAACAACGAAGGTAGCTTTCATTTTACATGCTTAAACCCAGCGTGTGATTTCGGTCAAAATCCTAACAATATATTACCCTACAATGTTGTTGATGAGGCTCTTTATGAGTGCCCTCCTAGCCTTTTAATTGCAACGGTAGATAAGTTTGCAAGGCTTGCTTGGGAAGATAGGGCGATTAGTTTTTTTGGCCGCCTGAGCAATAGGCCGCCTGAGCTAATTATTCAAGATGAACTTCATTTGATATCTGGTGCGTTAGGCTCAATTGTCGGCTTATATGAAGCGGGTTTTGAAACAGTCCTATTATCTCGGGGTGTTAGAGCAAAGTATATTGCATCAACGGCAACTATAAAAAATGCAAAAGAACAAATAAAAGCCTTATTCGCTAGAGATATGGAAATATTTCCACCAGCTGGACTTAGACATAATGATTCTTATTATGCAAAAGCAGTTCCTTTAGAGGAAAAGCCAGGCCGGTTATATATTGGTTATTTAGCATATTCTTTAGCTAGAGTTAAAGCAATAGAGCCTTTAGCTGGAGCATTATTAGCAGCACCCGCTAAACTATTTAGCAACGATGAAGTGTTAATTGATGCTTGGTGGACCCAGGTTATTTACCACGGCAGTTTAAAAGGGGTGGGAAACAGTAGAACTAACTACCAGAGTGGTGTATTAAGTTATTTAAATAAATTGAATGAATTAAATTTTCTTAACGACATCAATGAAGAGCAGCCAGGGCTTGGTGACACTATAAAAAAAACTAAGTCTACAATAGACGAAAAATACCCAAGAGGTATTATAAAAAATGATGTTTTACGAAAAATACATGACCAATATTACCCAGTTAGAGACATACAAATAAAGTCCCTAACTAGTAACCAAACAGCGCAAGATAATGCGGAAATATTTAATGCACTCGCTTTATCATATGATCAGGATAGCTCAATAGATGTTGCGTTAGCTACCAATATGATATCCGTGGGATTAGATGTTTCTAGGTTAGCCTTAATGATAATTAATGGGCAGCCACTGACGACAGCCGAGTATATTCAGGCGAGTAGCCGAGTCGGGCGAGGGGACGTGCCTGGCTTAGTATTTGTAAACTATTATAAAACACAAGCAAGAAGCCTATCGCATTATGAGAATTTTAAATCTTATCATTCGACCTTCTACCGATATGTAGAGCCATCAAGCCTTACGCCTTTTACATATCAAGTCAGACAAAGAGCACTACATGCAGCCTTAGTTATTGCAATACGGCACAGTAGTATTGGCTTAGAAGATAATAAAGGAGCAGAGAGATTTGACTCTAGTTTAGATGCAGTTAAGAAAGTAATAAAGTTGTTCAAGGGGCGTATAAAAAATGCAGTTAATGATAAAGATGCAAGCAATAAGACGCTGGACCATGTTGATAAATTAGTTGCTGCATGGTCGTTGGAAGTTGAACGCTGTAATGAGGAGAGCTTAAATTTAAGCTATAACCCCAAAGATAAATCAGCTGAGGGGCTATTAATTTCTTATGATGAAGCAATAAAAACAAGAGGCCTATGGAAAACATTAAATTCAATGCGAAATGTTGAAAAAACAGGTCTTTTTAAAATTGTTAAAGGTGTTAAAAAATGAAAAAAGATGATCAATTTACGCCTGTCAGATTTTCACATTTAACAGGGTATGCTGGTGTAGGTTCCATTGTTCGGGGGAATAGTGATTTTACAATGGCTGTGGTCGATATTCGCTTTTGGATAGATAGATATGGCGGTCAAATTACTCAACCGATTCGATATGTGGAGCGCGTTAAAAAATACCTAGATATAACGAAAGCTTTACATCTTCCACCTACGTCTCAGGTCAATAAAAATGGTATTACAGAAAACACATTGCCAGCCGTAATATTTCCAAGTTTTGTTAAGTGCAGGAATTGTAATCGCCTACATAACAAACCATGGTACGGTAAGGAAAAAGATATTTCTAAAGATTTACTATGTGATAACTGTAAAAAATCAACTTTAGAGCAAGTAACGTGGTGTGCAGTAAGCAGTTCTGGGGGGCTTAGGGATGTACCGTGGCACTATATATGTCATAAAGAGTCACAAGTAAAATGTGAAGAAGACTACAGTGCAGCTTACCTAGAAATTATTTCGGGGCCGAAAGGTAAAAAAAATATTCGTTGTACTCGGTGTAATACAAGTAATAGCTTTGAGAAATCAAATACACCATTTAAAGGAAATTATCAGCCGTGGGTAAATGATGTTACAAGTGATGCCGAGCCAATGATTTATACTGTAATGGAGATAAATGATCCTCGCGTATATAGCGCCAACAAAAAAAGTGCAATTGTAATTCCCCCAGAGTCGAATGTGGATAAAAACTCAATTGTCTATAAATTATCATGTAACTCTACATTACTTAATAATATTAATAATGAAACTGGGTTTAAGAGGAAAAGGATGCTTGTTTCTACCGCAAATGAATTCCGTTGTACTGTAGCTGATATCAATAATGCACTTCGTGAAATAGAGGAGGGGCAGTCAGAGCTAGATGGAATTACTTTTGGTGAAATGTATAGCGATGAATATAAGGCACTAATGAAAAGGGATGATTTTAGTGATGGCGTTGATTTTATTACAAGGCATAAAACCGAAGTGTGGCTTGAGTATAAAGAAGGGATTTCTATACAAAGTGATCTAAAACGTATTTCTCACCTTATTACAGATCTTGTTGCTGTTGATCGCCTGAGGGTAATTGAGGTATTTAATGGATTTTCCCGTAAAGCGAGTGATGCTAACAATGATAATGAGGAGGAGGTCATTCTACCACCTGATATTATTGGTGAATTGGACTGGCTACCCGCTATAGAACTTTATGGGGAAGGTATTTTTTTTACCATCAATCAAGAAGTATTAAATGAATGGGGAAGCGCACATGAAGTTCGGTTACGTGCTAATGAAATAGAGATACGTTATGAAACCTCAACAGTAGCTACATTTGATAATTTAGACAAGATAACTCCTCGATTTATTTTATTACACACCTTGGCTCATTTAATTATTCGAGAACTAGAAATATCTGTCGGATATCCTGCAGCTTCATTAAAAGAAAGAATATACTGCTCCGAAAGCGAAGGCATGGCTGGAGTGTTAATATATACATCTGTCGCAGATACCGCTGGTTCATTAGGGGGGATTGTTGAGTCGGCAGAACCGAAAAACTTTCTCAAATTACTTGAAGGCGCATTTAAACATGCACAATGGTGTTCCTTAGATCCTGTTTGCACTGAACATGAAGGACAAGGACCTAGCTGGCTTAATCGAGCGGCTTGTCATGCTTGCGCACTTATCCCTGAGACCAGTTGTGAATATGGCAATATTTTATTGGATCGTGTTTTTATTAAAGGTAATGAACGATTACAAATCCCTTCATTGCTCGACTTTATAGGAAATGATTAATGGCAAAGCGAATATACTCACTTCCACGGCTAGATGAATTAACTAAAGACCAACGCAAAGTATTACGTTTAAAAAAAGATGGACAATATTTAATTGTGGGTTCACCTGGAACAGGAAAGTCAGTCGTTGCATTACTTCGAGCAAGACAGCTTATAGACCATGAGGACAGTTTGTTTTTAACCTTTAACCGCGTGCTGAGTCAGGCTACATGTCAGTTATCTGAGAATGAAATAAACTGCCAAACATCAATGAAATGGTTTTATAGTCTTTATTGGGAGCTAACAGATGGTAAGCGCGAGACCTTTGAACAGGATAAAATGCCTGAACTAGAGTCACATAAGCCCGATTATCAGTTGGTTGCGGAGAAATTTAAAAGCTTGGGTGAAGATTATAGTAATTATCAGGTTATTATTGATGAAGGACAAGATTTACCACCTGGGTGGTATGACTGCTTGGCGGAATTGGGAGTTGAAAACTTTTTTATTGTAGCCGATCAAAATCAACAAATAACCGAAGAGCATTCATCACGCATTCAACTTCAAGAGGCACTTGGCTTGGAGGGAAGAGATTTTATTGAGTTGAAAGAAAACTGGCGTAATACTTCCAGTATCGCGATGTTCGCTAATTGCTTTTATACCGATAAAACCAGCCCTAAACCTCTTATCCCAGAAAGGCCGTCTACTGATACTCCCATTCTTTTTGAATATAGCAATATTACTCAAATATATGAAATGATACTCAGTGAATATGATCGTGATCCAAGTAAATTAATCGGTCTTATTGTAGCAACTGAAAATAAACGGGACTGGTATGCAAAAAAGCTGAGTAATGATCAAGCTCGGCGAAGCAATTCAAAACCCATAATTTCCACTTATTCATCTAATCAAAAAACAGAAGTGAATATAGATTTTTCTTTTGGTGGAATTGTAGTGCTTAATGATAAATCAGTAAAAGGGATTGAATTTGATACTGTTTTTATTCTAATTGATGAGTTCAAAGTGATCGGCAATGATATTGAAAGTCTAAAAAAACGTTTTTATGTTATGTCATCAAGAGCAAGAGAGAAGTTATTCTTACTTAAAAGTCCTGTTCTCGCCAGCGTAATAGAAAAAATTCTTCCTAAACCTAAAGAATATTATGAATTTAGAGTTGTAGATGGAAGTGGGGATGAAAAAGTTATAACAAAAACTGGAGACGATCTACTTAAAAGGCGCAAAATATGAGTAAAAAAACAAGATGGTTCTTGCCTACCAATACGGAAAATTTAGAGATTTTTTTATCTAGTGGCCTGATGTTTGATGCTAAGGGTTTTGGCAAAGATAAATATATGAAAGACGGAATGGATGGAGAGCCTACGGGATACATACCATTTTTTTCAGAAGGTAATCTAGAAAGTGCCATTAAGAAGTCTTATGAAGATGATGAAAACTTAACCTGTTGTATTATCGAGCTAGACCCTTCTAAACTACTAAATACAATAGCTGTTTATAGCAAAGATCCTTCACAACTTTATGAAAATGGAAAGTTTTCATACGTCCGGACTGATGTGTCGAGTATTACAGGAGATATACAATATAATCAGATTCAAATTCCTTCTCCTTTGCCTCTGCAATGCATTAAAAATATTATCTTCAAAGATAAGGATGTAAAGGATACAAACGTTAAGTATTTGGAAGGAGAGTTTGGAAGTTTTCCTAGTAAGTTTTTTATTGAAAGTTCAAAATTATTTGAGGTTGATGCTCAAACTGAGGGTTTTCCTACACTTAGTGATAGTGATTTAAAGTTCACACCTTTACCTGAAAATGATATTAATTACGATAAAGTTTTTTCGCTTGGTGGAATGCTTGCTTTAATGTTTTATCAAACTAAAAATGGGACGGGGTCTGTTGGTTATTTTAAAGACGTTTGTAATTTAAACGTACTAGCAGAGCAGGACCATAAAGAACTTGAATTGATTAATAATTATTTTTATAGCTTAAATAATAATGAAGAGTATGAACAGTTATGTTTTGAATTACTTAACCTTTTATCTAAGGGAAGTGTTAGTGAAATTAAGTATGAAATTCTTAATTATTTAGAATCAGCAGTTCATTTTAATGAACTAAAAGGATTTGTAGAGCAAGCAGCTAAAATATTACGTTCAATTGAAGAGCGGACTATTAAAAAGTCACCGGAGGAATATTTTACTACTTTAATGGATAAGTACGAAGGTACAAAAGATAGTAAAAAAATATTTATGCTTTTGGTGATGTATTTTTTTCGTGATAAGACGGAGACAATGCTAAAGTTTTATCATGAGGGCTTTAAAGAAATTGATTATATTTTGTTTGCAATGTTCTTTGGCAAGGGGTGTCGATATATCGGCTTACCAAAGGAGGTAAAAAAAATTAAAGGACTAAGCTTTTATATTTCAAACCGTATGGCTGAGTATCATCATTTATCAGATAGCTCTGAACCATTCTTTAAAAAAGTCTCAGCTCCAAAGTATGTTATAGGTGGTTTGATTAAGAAAACATCAGATGGTAACCAAGACAAGTTTGTAAAATGGTTTTCTGAGTATTTAAACTTGGACTCTAAAAAATTTCTATCATGGGAGTGTAAAGGAAAAGAGTTTAGTTGCGGTTCTAATATAATTTTAAAATTTACTGAAGAGCCTAAAATAACTACTTCGGCTAATGATACGGATATCGGTCAATTTTATTCAAATTTTGAGGATGAGGTAAAAACTAAGGTAGAAAGTCGGAGTGGTTTTATTGGGCTGATTATGGAGGCATTTGAAAAATTTAAATTCTGGGAAATTAAGACTAAGAATTTTAGCTGTAGTTCTAAATCAATATCAACATTACAGTACAAAGAGCAACCCAAACTTGTCTCTTTGGTAAATATGTCTGAACTTGAACAACAAGTAATTAAAGCCACTATTGGTAATGACAAAGTTTTATTTGACTATAATGAAGTATATGAAAAATCCGCTATAAAATGAAGTTAATTCCAGATAGACCTTTTGATACAAATAGTTACGCAGAAAGAAAAGTTTTTGATGTCTTAAAAGAATGTTTTATCAGCGAAAATACATTTACCGCTTTCCATTCGTTTAATTTGACTGCACATGATAAAAAACGGGTTGGTGAAGCTGACTTTCTTATTTTATGTAAATATGGACTTTTTGTTTTAGAAGTAAAAGGGGGCAGAATATCATACGAAAATGGACGTTGGTTTACAGAAAATTCGCGTGATAAATTTCCTATTCAAGATCCTTTTAAGCAGGCAAATGGAGCAATGTTTGCCATCGAAAAAAAGATTAAAAGTAATGCTAAATTTTCATCCCTAAAGATACCAATTGGCTATGGAGTACTTTTTCCTGATAGTGCTTGGGATCAGCAAGGTGCAGAGTGGGATAGAGCAACAATTTGTGATGCTAAAAATCTTAGAAATCTTGAGAGATGGCTAAAAGGGGTACTCAAATACTGGAATAATAAGCCGAATAATGATTTTGTCCTTAGTGCTGATACCTTAAAAGAGCTGAAAGTTTTTTTACGCCCTGATTTTGAATTGGCTGAACTGCTTTATGATAAAATGTTAATTACTGAGGAACTGTCGGTTAAGATGACTGAAGATCAGTATATGTATGTCGATATCGCGATGGAAAATGAACGGGTATTATGTGCTGGAGGCGCTGGTACAGGTAAAACATTTTTAGCGGCGGAGCTTGCAAGGCGAAAGGGGCGTGAGGATAAAGAGGTTTTATTTGTTTGTAAGTCATCTTGGCTGAAAAATTATTTATCGACACGTATTGTGAGTGATAACGTAACGATTGTAACAATAAGTGGTGTTTCGCAAGCATTGCGTAGGGCGGGACTGGAGTCCTTCGGTGTTCTTATTGTAGATGAGGGGCAGGATCTCTTTAATTTTGACGATATTGAAATATTAGAAAACTGTCTAACGGGTGGTTTGGAAAAGGGTGAATGGTATATTTTCCATGATGTAAACAACCAGTCTGATTTGCTATCTGAATCTAACCTTGAAGTTTTAGACTACCTTAAGAGTCTAAATAACCCAGCTAAATTGACACTAAAAACTAATTGTAGAAATACTCTGCATATACTTACTAAGGTTCAAGATAGCCTTCACCTTGATATGGGAAATAATGGCACTGGAGATGGTCCAGGTGTTTTTGAGGTAGCATTACCTAAAGAACAGGTAATAACGGTGCTGACTGATAAGCTCAATGAGCTTTCGAAGCATGATGTATTACCTAGTGCGATCACTATTTTATCTGCTCTACCTTTTTGTCAATCTGTAGTTTCACTTCTGCCACCTAAAATCCGTAGCTCAATATTAGAATTAGACGATTATAGTGTGCGCAACTTCCCTACGAATAGTATTACTTTTTCAGAAATTAAAAACTTCAAAGGGCTAGAGAACGAAGTTATTTTACTCGTAGATTTACCTTTACCATCCTCGTTAAAAAGTACAGATAATAAAGCTTTGCACTATGTTGGTATGAGTAGAGCAAGAGGGCTTTTATGTGTATTTTGGGATTCAGTTGAAGATGTGCCGCGTGGTGGTTAAAGTGAAAATTAACACTCAAGTTTTACGAGGCTGATTGTAATGCCACTAATACTGAGAGTGCCTTTCCGTGATACGTTTTTTTCCTGTAAGCCCTTAGCTAAAGGTAATACTCAAGTACCAGGATTTGTGACGCTAACTATGAATTGACAGTTACCAGTTTGACATAATATTACCTAATGGATAAAGTCAGTAAGTGAACATTACAGAAGGCTATGTGTGCATTAGGTGTTGCTAATGATGTAAGTGGTTGTTTTTAATTAACTGCACTTACAAGCAAAGCACTGCTATATTAGGCCTCCAGCATCTAACGCATACATAGCCTTAAAGAAAGTTGGCCTGGTTTACCTGCAAATACAAATTAGGATAGATATTTTCTCCCTATTATAAAAGTAGGACTAATTTGAACTATTAATTTAAATAGACGGCAATAGTGAGTTGATATTGAGTAGGTAGGGCGAAGCTGCTTTAGAAGTAATAATTATGTGTAAATAAAAAATGAAACAATCCTACTCAGAAAAAGACAAATTAGAATTGACAGCGTTAGCAAATACTCTATGGGATATAGACTATGAATCTAAGACGATAAAACGGAAACCTAATGTAGTTAATAAGTCAGTTCCAGTAATAGCTATTTATCGTATGGTGAGAAAAGACAGGGCTGAAAATGAAGTTTCACGACGGTTTGATAGCCCTTTTACAGGTAGCAATTTTAAAGGTGTTCTTGGTTTATCTGAAGGTTGGAATATCAGTGTAGATGATCGTAAGTATTTAGAAAAAGATATGGTTTTATTTTCTGATGATAAAGAAACAATTTTGGTTCTTCCTGAAAATAGAGGTTGGTGGGAAAGTTCTTGGTTTAATTTTTTATCTCTATTAATAGGTGTTGTAGGCTTAATTATTGGAGTAATTAGTGTTAACACATAATAAAAAATTCAAGTTCACTCCAGTGCAAGAAAAAGAGAGGCTAGGGTATCAATAAACTTTTAAATATTTCAGCCCAATTAGAAAATAAATTATTGTATTTTTTAGACTTAGCAACTTATGATGATTCAGATCGTATAATGTCAAGTAAAATAATGTGTAGCGTTGCTTTTGAACATGCAGAAAGTGTAAAAGTACTCATTGCATCTGGTAATTTTACTTCAGCGCTTGGTCTTGTGCGCTTGCAGTACGAGGCTTTAGTACGTGCGATGTGGCTTCTTTATTCAGCTTCGGACATGGCTGTATCAAAGCTTATGAGTGAGCTGACCACCGAAACTGCAAAAAAAGCGGATAAACTTCCTATGTTAAGTGAAATGTTACAGAAACTTGATGGGAAAGCTCCTAAAGAAGCTATGCTACAACTCTATGAATTTAAAAAGTATTCGTGGAAACCGTTAAGTTCGTATATACATGGTGGTATTCATGCTGTAAATAGGCATAGTAAAGGCTATCCAAAACCTTTATTACTACAAGCACTAAAGGCTTCAAATGGTGTATCTATTATGGCGGGTATGTTATTAGTAATACTTTCAGGTGATCGTCGTCAGTCAGAAAGAATACCATCTCTTCAAAGAGAGTTTGTTAAATGTTTACCTGAGTTTAATGAAAAATCACATGATGAGTAAGGTTAGATCGTAATTCGCGCGCAGTTCGTTTTTAAAGGTCATTTTTATATAAAAATTCAGTGCTTCACCAAAGTTCATCGAATATCTGCCAACGGCATCTGATTAGGTCGTTATTGATGATCTGGCGCTGCGCGCCAAATCATCAATAACACCGCGGTGCTAGGCAATTGATAAATATTTTCAATCTGAAGTAATACCCCAAAGGTAACTGATAAATGTCTCTATCCGAAGTAAATAACCCAAAGGCTGCTGCTGACCTTATTAAAAAGTTCCGAAAAAGATTTAAAACAAAGGTTTGTATGGCGCCTTATACTGAACACGATAAACGTATAGTCTCAGCCCATACTCTTTCGGTTAAAAGTATGCTGGGTAAAATTTCTATTGATGGGCATGTCTATACTGCAGAGATGGTGAAAAATATGTCTAAGGATACTTTCCCCATAGATATTAAACGTAAAGGTATACGAGATGTTTCTGTATTCAATGGATTCTGTGCCACTCATGATAGAGAACTATTCTCGTGCATTGAGACGGAACCTTATCGTTTTACGCCTAAGCAAAATTTCATGTTAGCTTATCGTGCGGCTAGCCGAGAATGTTATCTAAAAAGAAAAATGGCAGAATCACTTCCAATGCCTGAAGAATATGCTGACATACACGGAATCTCCGAAAAATTAAGATTTAGTGATTTTACTTTAATGCATCAGGCTGCATCACTTCGAGGTGCAGAGGAAGCTGAATTACTTAAAACAACATTAGATACTTTCCTTGTTAATAATGCTTGGAACAGGGTAATAACTAAAGTAATACTTTTCCCCAAAACACCTTCTGTACTGGCTACAGCAGCATTTCAACCATTTTTCGATATGAATGGTCAACAATTACAAGAATTTGAAAATCTAGAAGTTGAAATGAGCCAACTTTGTGTTTCAGTTATTCCAGTTGAAACTGGAGGGGCAGCAATATTTTCATGGCTTGATACAGCAAATTCAGCACCTCGAATATTTTTAGATTCTGTATTGCAAGGAAATAATCTGACTGCATCAGTAATACATGTTGTTTTTGATAATATTGAAAATTTCGCATTAAAGCCCGATTGGTATGAATCATTAACTTGTGAGCAGAAAGATTACGTCTTTTCCCGTGTTGTCTTGTTTGAGCAGAGTGGCTCTTATTCAGAAAAAAGAAGACCTGATGACTCAGCTCCTTATCTAGATGATTGGGGTAAACCAAATATTGTGGATTTCTAAAAATACCTAACCGTTTGTTGGACAAGCCCGTTGCCTATTCTTACACTGATGTTTAGCTATGAAGATAACTTTTTGATGAACGGCCTGATTAAAGGGCAGACTTAACTTTGAAGTGCATAACCATTAAGCAGCCATAGCTACCCTGTGTTCAGCCATTAATTTGGCTGGCGTTTTGTAATTAAGTTTCTTTCTTGGTCTATCATTCAGCTTTACTATCACATTTTGAACAGCTGATTGCGATACCTTTTTGAAGTCTGTTTATTTTGGCCAATACTGTCGCAATAGACCGTTAGTATTTTCATTCAATCCTCGTTGCCAGGAGCAATAAGGATCTGCAAAATAAACAGCACATTTCAATTGCTCTGCCATTACTTCATGGTATGCAAATTCCTTACCATTATCCGCAGTAATAGTAAGCACGACCTCTTTAAATGGCTGCAATAATGCAATTGTTGCTCGCTCGTACAGACACCTTTAAGGATAAAAAAGAAGGTGTTTTTCATAGTGCAATGAAAAAAGAATTAGGCGTAATTTATCAGAAAATAAACGAGAATAATGATAATGCCCCTGAGGAAATAAAAAATGAAGACGAATTTCAAGCGTTTCTAAGTGATAATACTTATATAAATTGTTGGCACAAGAACATAGATGAAAGTATGGTTATGTGGGAAGTTTATGGACAGACTGAAAACTCGGTTGTAATTAAGACAACAGCAAAAAAATTAAAAGCCTCATTTGATCTAAATACTGTTATGAAATTCGCACTTGAGGTTGCCTTAGATGATATTTTATATCTGAATCACGAAGATGCTCCAGCAGAAAGAAACTATCGCCAGCTATTTTTCATGAAAAGGCCTCATTTTTCTTTTGAAAATGAGGTTCGTTTATATTTGATGGCAAGGGATAAAAAAACGAGATTAAGTGCTCCTTTAGGTTATGAAATTTCAGTAGATTTATCTATTCGTATTGAAGATATATACGTACACCCTGACTCTGAGAATTGGTTTTTTGAATCAGTAAAAGACTTAGTGAAAAGATATGAAATTAAGGCAAATGTTAGCAGAGGTATCAGTGGTAACAAAGTAAGCGCTCAATTCTCCACGTAATACCCAACCACTCACATTATGCAACATACCTCCATCGTTAAATACCATGGGGATTTTAAATGTCAGAACTAGAATAAGTGATGTGGAAACGTAAATTGAACGCAAACTCCTATGATATTTTCGGATTTACTGGATTTTTACGTGTTCAGATTAATGAGCTGACCGCTACAGCCCCAGAGAAATCATAAATATGATCTGTTTTTATGTAGAGATGAGTAGCTAAAGGTCATAGTAACTAAAATTATGACCTTTTGCTTGAGTGTTAAGGATGTTATTTTTTTTTGTAATTGTAGTTTTTCTAAGTAGTCAGCCCAAGCTTGCATCATTTCACGTCTTAGGTCTAAATATTCCGCAAAATTATAAGATCCTCTGCTTTTATTGCGTTCAAAATGGGAGAGTTGTCTCTCAATTGCATCAGGTTTCCAGTTTAGTTCATTTAGGTGAGTTGAAGCGATACTTCTAAAGCCATGCGCTGTCATTTCATCTTTTGTGAAACCTAGCCTTCTTAAGGCTGCATTTAGAGTGTTTTCACTCAGTGGTCGGGATGCTGACCTTATGCCAGGAAATAAGTATTTACCATGCCCAGTTAAAGGTCTTAGTTCAGCAATAATCTGTAGTACTTGCTTCGATAAAGGGACGATATGGGGAAGTCTCATTTTCATTTTATGGGCAGGAATACGCCACTCTTTTTTTTCAAAATCAAATTCAGACCATTCAGCTTGGCGTAATTCACCCGGTCTAAGAAAGACTAAAGGAGCTATTTTTAATGCGCATCGAGTAATAAATTCACCTTCGTATCCTTCTATAGCCCAGAGCAATTTGCCAATTTTATCTGCCTCGAGAATGCTGGCGTGATGTTTAACAATTAAAGGCGGAAGCGCTCCAATGAGAGAGGTGGATATGTCATGCTTTGCTCTGGCTGTCGCTATAGCATACCTGAAGACTTGGCCGCAGTTTTGGCGAATTCGATGAGCCGTTTCGTGAGCACCTCTGCTTTCTGCTCTTTGCATGACAGTGAGCAATTCGTGAGGCTCAATATCGTCAATTTTCCGAGAGCCTAACCAAGGAAAAACATTTTTTTCTAAGCGCCTTAAGACTCGCTTGCTGTGTCCTGCTGACCAGCTAGGTGAAAATTTTGTATGCCACTCGAGGGCGACAGCTTCAAAAGTACTTTTAGAGGTATTTTCTTTATTAACTTTTCGGTATAAGTTAGGGTCAATACCGTTTTCAATAAGTTTTTTGGCTTCAATTAAACGTTCGCGTGCATTTTCTAAAGATATAACTGGGTATGCGCCAATAGCATGTGTGTTTCGTTTATTGTTAAACGAATAATCCATACGCCAGAGTTTGGATCCTTTTGTATTGACAAGTAAGTACATACCTTGCCCGTCAGTAAGTTTATAGGATTTAATTTTGGGCTTGGCATTCTTGACTTTAGCGGCTGATAATTTCATTTTACGGTATCTCCTTTAGAGACATCATAAAATACCGCTGAAAAGAATTGAGGACTCGGGTAGCTTTAAAAGTGGAACTTTTAAAAACTTTTGTGGGGATATTTTATAACTCTGACTGTAGCTAAAAAGAAAAGCTGGGTGAAGGGAGGTAAAAAGCATGGTGCAGTGCGGTGAAGCCTGACGTATTCAATATTTTGTGTCATGGTGAAATTAAATTCAGCACCCTCCCTTCTGGGTACAGAAGGGAAGGTGCTGATGATAATATTTAAATATTGGACAAAACTAAGGTATTTTTATCCTGCTTTAATTTATAGAGAAAATCACTCCACTCTTGCATCATTTCTCGACGAATGCCAAGGTGTTCAGCATAGTTGTATGCTGCTTTTACTTTATTACCTTCTGAATGCGCTAGCTGTCTTTCAATGGCATCAGTGTTGTAGTTCATTTCGTTGAGTAAGGTTGATGCCATGCTTCTAAAACCGTGTCCTGTCATGTCATCTTTAGTATATCCAAGGCGCTTGAGTGCGGCATTAATGGTATTTTCACTCATAGGTCTTGTTTTTGAGCGAAGACTAGGGAATAAGTACTTTTCATTTCCGGTTAGCACCTGAAGTTCTTTAATAATGGTTATTGCTTGAGTAGATAATGGAATGATGTGAGTAATATCCATTTTCATTTTGTTGGCTGGGATGCGCCATTCTTTACCTGTAAGGTTGAACTCACTCCATTCAGCGTGTCGCAATTCTCCAGGGCGTAAAAAGAATAAAGGGGATAATTGAAGTGCGCAGCGAGTTATAAACCCACCGTGGTATCCATCAATGATGTTGAGAAGTGCGCTAATTTCTTTTGGGTCGGTAATGCTTGCGTGGTGTTTTACTTTTACTGGTGGAATGGAGCCTTTTAGGGCTAAAGTAATATCATGCGTTGCGCGGTCAGTTGCTATTGCATATCTAAAAATAGCACCGCAATTTTGATGTATTCGATGGGCTGTTTCTAGTGCCCCTCTATCTGAGACCCTTTCCATAACTAAAAGAAGTTGGCCGGAGGTGATTTCATTTATTTGCCTTGCTCCTATCCACGGAAAAACATCTTTTTCAAGGCGTCTGAATATTCGCTGTTTGTGCGAGCTGGACCAGTCAATTGAGAATTTAGTGTGCCATTGAAGAGCTATAGCTTCAAAAGTTGTTTTTTCTAGGTTGTCAAAATTAAGTTTGCGATATTGATTCGGGTCTATGCCTTCACTAATTAGTTTTTTTGCTTCAAATCTAAGGTCGCGAGCTTCATGTAGAGTTATATCGGGAAATATTCCTAATGCATGAGTGTTGCGTTTTTTATTTAAAGTGTAGTCTAGGCGCCATAATTTTGAACCGCTTTTTGTGACAAGCAGGTACATGCCTTTTCCGTCAGTAAGTCTGTAGGATTTGGCTTGAGCCGTTGATTTTTCGATAATTTTTGTTGTTAATTTCATTTTACAGTATCTCCTTTAAGAGAAGTATAAGATACTGTCAGCGGTACTGTTAATACGCAAGAATACTGTGCAACAAGGTGGTATAACGTGAGACAAAAAAAATCCCTCGAAGCTAGGTGGTTCCTGCTTGTTGGGATGATTTTGTACTTCTTGACACTATAGCATGGTGCCCAGGGGCGGAATCGAACCGTCGACACGAGGATTTTCAGTCCTCTGCTCTACCGACTGAGCTACCTGGGCTTGCTAAAGAAACGCTATTATGTCAATGAAGCGTTTTTGTGTCAA
>Ga0209707_1000543_pt1 | contig 22549 bp, 17 predicted proteins | sample EN4Hudsemesocosm_FD_184630 | JGI IMG/M metagenome (GOLD analysis project Ga0209707, IMG submission 184630) | Methane-oxidizing microbial communities from mesocosms in the Hudson Canyon - EN4B Hudson Canyon (SPAdes) (version 2) | ecosystem: Environmental > Aquatic > Marine > Cold seeps | place... | reverse complement strand
AATGTGCCTTTGACATTATAAATCATTTTAGACAGCAAAACTTCAAAAGAAAAATTTGATGATTCAAATATTGTTTCTCTGTTTTGTTTAATATATTCAAGATTTTGAATCATCTTCCAAGAAGGTGTTTCCCCAGTCTTTATTTTTTTTTCTAATTGTATTTGCCAATTTTTTTGCCAAGTTAAAAACAGATAGTTTTGCTGATCATCTCGGTACGATTTAATTCTCCACTTTATACTGTTTAAATTATAATAAAGTTTTTGTAGCTTTTTAATATCATACGTTAATGCAGTAATTTGATGCCCTGCATTAATATCATATGCCCCATATATTAACTTATAAAGACCCACTATCAATAAATCATTTCTATTTTTAATATTGGGATTTTTATCAAACGCATATTGTAAATACTCATTGTATGTCTCTAAAGAATGGCTATTTACTTTTAATTTTATATCATTTTGGAAAGTATTTATATTTTTTGAAATACTTACAGATAATGTTTTGTTATAATTTTTAGGGTTTCTGATATTAAGTTTTTGTTTAAAGCTCACTAATAATTTTAATATCTCTTTATAATCACTTTTAACTTTTGCAGCACTATTAGTTTGAAATACTTTTTGAATTTTGTTTTGAGTATTGGAGCATCCTGTTAAAAGTGAAATAGTAATAATTATAAAAAATAAAAATTTAGTTTTTTTCACTTTTAACCTTTTGGAGGATTAAAACTAAAAGCTATTAAGAGATAGCTTTTAGTTCATTTTGTATTTTTACTAATTTGTTTGTTGCTTCTTCTAGAGCTTGTCTATTTTGTGTAATAACCGCTTCTGGCGCATTAGCTACAAATCTTTCATTTGAAAGCATTCCATTGAGTTTATCCACTTCTTTTTGCGTTTTTTCTTGTTGTTTAGTAAGTTTGTCAATAATAGGACTCATATCAATTTCAGATGTTGGCAGATATACTTCAAGATTATTACTTACATCAGTGATAGAATTTTCAACTTTTGTATCAACAAACTGGATTTCTTCAACTTTAGCTAATTTTTCAATAAATGGTTTTGCTAAATTGGTGTCAATATTTTTATCTAATTTAATGTAGGCTTTTGTAATCTTAGAGTTACCCATATCAATAATAACTTTTGCTCGTCGTACACTTGTAATTGCTTCTTCAATAACGGCAAATATTGCTTCAGTATTCTCATCTTTTTCTATTGCTTTAGGAAAATTCATAATCATAACAGAATCACCCTCTTCTAAAGAGGTACCCGTTAATTTATGATATAGGTAATCTGCAATAAATGGCATAAATGGTGAACACATTTTAAGTGTCTCTTTAAAAATAGCACCCATCTCTACTATTGAATCTTTTGACGCCTTAGAGTACTCAATACCCCAATCACAAAATTCATTCCAAACAAACTTATAGAGTGTACTTGCTGCTTCATTAAACTTATATGATTCTAAATTCTCTCGGACCTCATCAACTGCAGTGCTTAGTTTACTTTGCATATATCGACCAAGAGGAGTTGTTACTTCAATATCTTTTAAATCAGGAATAATATTGCTTCCTATTAATCTCTCTGGATGATGTTCTTCTATATTCATCATAATAAAATTTGAGGCATTGTAAAGTTTATTGGTAAAGTTTCTAAACTGATCTAAGTTTTTTTCACCCAGTTTAATATCTCGTCCTTGAACAGCCAAATAAGCCAGTGTAAATCGAATAATGTCCGCACTGTGCTCTTCAACCATATCAAGAGGATCAATTACATTACCCTTTGATTTTGACATCTTAGCACCATGCTCATCTCGAACAAGCGCGTGCATATAAATATCTTTAAATGGCAATTCTCCTTGGAAGTGATCACCCATCATCATCATTCGAGCTACCCAGAAAAACATAATATCAAATCCCGTAATTAAAAGTGAGTTTGGATAGAAGTTTTTCATATCTTCAACTTCATTATACAGTTCTTCTAATTTACCATTGTTTCCCCAACCCAGCGGCGACATTGCCCAAAGGGCTGAAGAGAACCAAGTATCAAGTACATCAGGGTCTTGAGTAAATTCTTTTTTCGAACATTTAGGACAACACTCAGGAACATCGCTTTTATCAGCCCATTGGTGATTACACTCTTCACAAGTGAATACAGGGATTCTGTGTCCCCACCAAAGTTGTCTTGAAATACACCAAGGTCTTAACTCATCCATCCATGCAGTATATGAATTAATCCAATGTGCTGGATGGAAGTTATTGTGTGCCTTTGTTTTATCAATTGAGTTTTTTGCAATTTTTTCACTTAAAAACCATTGCTGAGAAATAAAAGGTTCAACAATATTTTTACATCTGTAACAGTGACCTACTTGATGAACATGCTCTTCAATTTTTACGATATGTCCCGCATTTTCTAAAGCTTTTACAATAACAGGTCTGGCTTCAAGTCTCTCTAACCCTGCAAACTCTCCACAATAGTCATTTAAAATACCTTTTTCATCAAATACTTTAATGAACTCTAAATCATGTCTTTTACCTACTTCGTAGTCATTCTGATCATGTGCAGGAGTAACTTTAACCACACCTGTCCCAAACTCCATATCAACATGAGAGTCGGTAATGACATTGATTTTTCTGTCCGTTAGTGGAAGTAATACTTCTTTTCCAATGATGTCAGTATATCTACTATCATCTGGATGAACCATAATAGCAGTATCTCCAAAATAAGTTTCAGGTCGTGTTGTTGCAACTTCTAATTGTCCACTTCCATCAGCAAACTTATAAATCATCGTATAAAATTTACCATTGACTTCTTCATGTTCAACTTCGATATCTGATAAGGCACCATCATGAGTACACCAGTTAACCATGTAAGTATTTTGAGTAATTTGACCCTCATTAAATAAAGAGACAAATGCCTCTTTTACTGCTTCTTTAAGACCTTCATCCATAGTAAACCGTTCACGTTTCCATGCTGGTGTTACTCCCAGTTTTCTCATTTGATGAACGATGTTTCCACCACTGGTCTCTTTTTGCTTCCAAGCTCTCTCTAAGAACTTTTCACGTCCAAGCTCTTCTTTAGTTGTACCTTCAGATAGAAGTTGTTTTTCAACCACATTTTGTGTTGCAATTCCCGCATGATCGGTTCCTGGTTGCCAAAGTGTTTTAAAACCATCCATTCTTTTATATCGTGTGATAATATCTTGAAGGGTAAATGTCAATGCATGTCCAATATGCAAACTACCTGTTACATTAGGTGGTGGCATCATTATTGAAAAGTTTTTGCCCTCTTCTTGAATATTTTTGTTACCATCAATTTCAAAATAGCCTCTGTCTTCACATATTTTATAATAGTTATCTTCTACTTTTGAAGGTTCGTACTTTTCACTCATTATTAATCCTAAGTTTTATATGACGCGATTATATCTAATGCTAATAATAAGTTTGCTAAAACAATTAAGTAGTTTAATAAAAGTGTGGTTTTATTTCATAAAGTATCTCTTTTACAATTAGATACTTTATGAAATAGATACTATGCGATTGATTCCGTTTGAGTTTTTGATTCTTGAATAAGTTTAAGAATATTTTCTAAAACAATTTTATGTTTTGCTTCTTCTTTGGCAATTCTAATAACGACTTCTTTTTTTTCTTTATCATCAATTTCTTCTGCTTTGTCTAAATAAAATTGTTCCAAATCATCTTCAGCTAATATCAATTTTTCATAAAATTGCAATTCCATTGAGTTAAAGTTGATTTCATTTTTATTTTTTTCCAATATGCTTGAAATTGCTCTCATGTCAGTTTCTAAGTCTAACATATTAATTTCATTATTTTTCATCATATTTTCAAACAATGTATAGTGTTTTTCTTCTTCATTAGCTAAGATAATGAAAATCTCTCGCAGACCCGTATAAGGAGATTGACGTGCCAGTTCACGGTAATAGAGTTCACTCTCTTTTTCAAGTTTCATTGCATATGTATAAATATTCATCGAGGATCCTTACATCGATATTTAATATCAAATATATTAAATATCAATGATGGGGTAATTAATAGTAATTACCTATTATAAAAATATATTATGACTAAAATTCAGCAGCCTCTACAAAATTCTTAGGCTCTTCAATAAAGTCAAGAATATTTTGTAATACAACAGCATGTTTTCCTTCTTCTTCAGCTAATTGAAGAAAAATTTGCTTTTCTTTTTCACTTTCTAATTCTTCAGCTTTTTCCAAATAAAACTGTTGAGCACCATCTTCTCTGGCAATAGCTTCTTCATAAAATTTAACTTCATCATTGTTAAAATTGACATTGTCTTTTTCAGTTGAAAGTACTTCATAAATAGTTTTTGTATCAAGAATAATATCAAGATCTTTTAAATCAACATCAGATTCATTCATCATTTTTTTAATAACATTATAATGTTTAACTTCTTCGTTAGCTAAGATATTAAATACCATTTTAAGTCCACTATAAAGAGACTTCTCTGCGAGTTCTCTATAATATTGCTCACCATCTTTTTCTACTTTCATTGCATATTCATAAGCGTTCATTTATTATCCTTTTTGTTGTTTCGATAATTAATTATACACTAGTGACTAAATAATTATCTTAAACCAAATAACTGATTATTCATGTTAAGAATAGTAAAAAAAACAATTAAGTGACATTAGAAATCATTTGATATTAAATCAAAAAATTTAGAAAGTTAAAAAAGTCATATTTGAGTAAAGGTCAAGGTTAAGGAGTTAATTTATGTAGGAGCATACTGAAGTATGGAAAAAGGGGAAAACTTGTACTAAAAGTACAAGGCAAACTTCTCGCGTGATTAAATTTCAACGCAGAGATTTGCCAAAAGATAACTTTTTTATTTTTCTTCTTTGGGCTCGTTCTTGACCATCCCCGCTTCCATTAAAAATGGAGAGTGAATAAAATCCAATTTCTTTATCTTATCATACTTAGCATAACTCAAATACAAAACATCCTTAGCTCTGGTAACTGCTACATAAAAAAGACGTCTTTCTTCTTCTATACTGCCACCTTTACTCATGAGTTTTCTGTTTGGGAAACGGCCATCCATCAAATCAATGACATAAACCTCTTTAAATTCCAAACCTTTACTTGCATGCACAGTTAAAAGATTGACACCCTCACCTTCACTCATTTCTCCACCACCAAGTATCATGGCATTGATAAATTTCGAAAGCTCTTTGTAGTGTCCTGAAAGTGTTTTAAGAAGTGTCATCTTTCTATCAATTTTGGTATTGGCACTGATTAACAGTGCTTGATTAATCGCGCCATCTTTTTGAGTCGCTCTTTTATTTGCTAAAAAATTCCGAACAAACAGATACAATTCGCTTTTTGATATATGGTCAATCATAGAGTGTGGATTTTTAATTCTTTTTAACTCTTTGATTAATTTATAAAAACTGTATACAAACTCTCCACCTTCACGCGAGAGTTTTGGATGTTTGATAATCGGATTGGATAAAAATTTCTCTTCAAAATTACTGTCTTTAAATTTTGACAAACTTCCCAATTCAATAAAATCATCAAACAATCCAAGTTGAATATTTTTTGTTTGACCATTATCATATGGATTTCTTATATTCTCATCTGGATCAAACAATCCAGCCATTAAACTGCCCGATCCTAATTTAATTAAAGCATCAAATAAATCTTTGGCGATTGCTTTTCCTACGCCTTTACCATATTCAAGAATATGAATAAAAGCCATCATATCATTTGGATTTATCATCAAAGTCATAATATCAAGAATAATTTTAATTTCCATAGAGTCAAAGAAACTGTGTCCACCTTTTCTTTTTGCGGGAATATTATATTCACGCAAATTTACTTCAATTCCATCTGCACTTGAATTATTTCTGAAAATTATTGCTATTTCATTATGAGGGGTTACAGATTGTGAGATTAATTTTGTGATGTATTCATATTGATCAAAAAGTTCATTAAAGGCCAACAGTTTTGGAGTATGAATAGCATGTTCTCTCATAACTTCAAGATTTTTATCATATATTCTTTCATTATGCTCTATTACTTTTGTCGCCAATGCTAAAATAGGTTTGGTTGATCGATAATTTTTTCGCAATGTATGTACCACTGCATTTTCATATCGTGTTTCAAAAGAACCAATAATTCCAATGTCTGAGCCATTAAAAGCATAAATACTTTGATCATAATCACCTACACAAAAAAGTGATTTTGGTCTAAACCCACTTAATAATCTTCCTTGAAGGGGATTGGTATCTTGATATTCATCCACTAATACTTCTTTAAAATCAAAATCATTGTTTTCTTGATTTGATAACATAATGGTTAACAAATCATCAAAATTTGCATAGCCATGTTTGATTTTTAATTCATTAAATTCTAAGATAACATCTTCATAAATAGGAATATACAACTCATGTGCTGGACTTTTGTTTTTTATCCAAGTTCCAAATTCTTCCCCATTGCTGCTGTTTAAATATAAAGAATATAAATCATACAAATATCCCCCGTCATAAGGATTGGCTTCTTCATCTCTGTGATAAAAAACTCTTTTTTCATAAATTGATTTAAAAAGTGTTTGTAATTCCTTGGGTTGTTTTAATGTAATATTGATGTTTAATTTTTTTAAGAGTTTAAAACTAACACTGTGAAAAGTTCCAGCCATAATTCTTTTGGCAATTTCTTTTCCAAAATATTTTGCAACTCTTTGTACCATTTCACTGGCGGCTTTATTTGTAAAGGTTAATAAAAGTATCTGTTCAGGTTCTACTTTATTGTTTAATAAATTTGCAATTCTTCCAACTATTGTAGAAGTCTTTCCTGTACCCGCACTGGCAATAATGAGGTTATAACCACCCTTACAGGTTGCAGCATTGAGCTGTTCTTCATTTAAATTTGATAATGGCATAAGTTATATGTTTTTGATTTTGTTTAATTTGCTAGGTATCTGTATCATTTAGGAATGGTATCATAAAAATTCTTTCATACCCATATGATAAAGGTAACCTATTAATGACAATTACTATATAATTACTTTCAAATCAAAATAAAGATATTATTAAAGCATGTTTACAGAAAATAATATAAAAAAATGGATTATATCACTTCCAATAATTGGAATAATCTTCACATCTATTATCTTAACTCTATTATTTATTAATCAAACAAAAATGAGTCATAACGATGATCTCAAACAATTAGAACAACTCTACGTTAAAAATGCCAAAAAGATAGCTAAAGATAGAATTGACAATATCATTAGTATGGTAAAACAAAATAAAATTATTTATAAAAATAAATCAGAAGAACAATTTAAAAAAGATACACAAAAGTTTTTAAATGAATTCAGATTTGACAACAACAATTACGTATTTACCTATGATTTTAAAGGAAATACAATTTCTCATGTTAAAAAAACTCTCGTGGGGAAAAACAGATGGGAGTTGGAAAAGAATGGTGTAAAAATTGTTCAAGATATCATTAAAAATGGTCAAAAAAAAGAGGGCCATTTTATGCAATATATTGCAACGGTTAATCCCAATACAAATTTACCCGCACAAAAAATATCTTATATAAAAAAGCTGGACAATCTTGACTGGATAATAGGAACAGGAATTTATGTCGAAGATTTAAATCTACTGATGAAAGAGAAAGAAAAAAGCTTAACCAACAAATTAGACAATACAATTAAAACAACAATAAAGATTGCTATTTCATTAACCATATTTGGTATGTTTATTATGTTTTTACCTGCAAGTAATATTTTTGATATCATTCAAAGATATAAAAAAATACTCGCTAGGAAGAATGAAACCTTAGAAGAAAAAGTAAAAGAAAGAACGAAAGAGCAAGATACTCTTCTTTCACTGTTTGATGAGGCAGATACCGTTTTATTTAAGTGGGATTTTAAAACACATCAATTAATTTACGTATCAAAAAGTATCTCTAAAATTTTAGGATTTACAGAAAAAGAATTTTTAAATAATGAGCTCAAATATAAAGATTGTATTCATAGAGATGATTTTGAATCATACAAGATGCAATACCAAGAAGCAATATATTCTTCAAGTCAATATTATGAACATAAGCCATACAGAATAATTACAAAAGACAATCAAATTAAATGGATTCATGATTATACACTTTTTGTCAAAAATGATGAGGGTGCCATTGAAAGTTTAGTCGGATACATTACAGATATAACCCTATTAAAAGAGCATGATAAAGTAATGTTTGAAAAATCAAAGATGGCAAGTTTAGGCGAAATGATTGGAAATATTGCACATCAATGGAGACAGCCTTTATCAACTATTACAGTTGCAGCAAGTGGTTTAAAACTGCACAAAGAGTTAAATATCCTTAATGATAAATCTTTTTATGAGTCAATCAATGGCATCATGAGAAACAGCAGCTACTTATCTGATACCATCAATGATTTTACTAACTTTATCAAAGATAAAAATAATACAAACAGTGAATTTTTTGCAGTAAAAGAAGTCATTGATAAAAACCTTCTTTTATTAGAAGGAAATGTAAAAATAAATCATATAGACATTATAAAAGACATTGAAAACAGTATTGAAGTAAAAGGAAATAGGCATGAACTCATGCAAGTTCTTATGAATATCATTAATAATGCCATTGATATACTAAAAACAAAAAATATAGACTCTAAAAAAATAATATGTATTGATACTCAAAAGATAGGTGAGAGTGTCATCATTCAAATAAAAGATAATGCAGGTGGAATATCAGGAGATTCTATTGATAAAATATTTGAGCCATATTTTACTACAAAACACAAGTCCCAAGGGACAGGTTTAGGTCTTTATATGGCACATAATATTATAAAAAGTATGCAAGGTGAAATCTTTGTTACTAATACGGAATTTGTAATAGAAGATAATACCTATAACGGAGCTTTATTTACCATAGAGTTACCTATTAGTCAATAAACTTTTTCGTTGCATAAATTTTAAATACAAGATAACGAAAATCACAAATAAATAAAACCATTGTTCTACGCTTAATGCTTTTTGAGCCATGACAAAATGAATTGTAATCAGAACCAAAACGATATAAACAAGTCTGTGATATTTATTGTATTTCTTATATAAACTCTTAATAGAAGTAACTGCCATAAAAAACAGAATCAAAAAAGAGATCATACCAAGATAAACAAAGGGTTTATCCAAACTCTCTTTGATAACAAAATCAATATCTAATTCAGCATCAAAAACAAAAAAGTTTAAAAAATGTATGAATGCATAAAAGAAAGCAAATAAACCAAACATTCTTCTATACTTAAGAAGATTTATTTTACTTTTTATTAAAGAAATTGATGTGGTGAAAAAAAGTAAACTTATTGCACACGTACCGGTGAAGGTATAAATATATTTTATAGGGTCATTTACTTCAATGATTAAAACATTATATAAAAGAAAAAATGCAGGCAATAATAAAATTACAAATAAAAGTACTTTATTCATTAAAAATATTTCCTCATATCAAGATTTGCATATAAGTGCCCTACTTCTTTTTCATACCCATTAAAAAGTTGTGTCTTTTGTTTAAAAAACTTACCTAAAACTCTCTCTTTTGCTTGAGACCATCTTGGATGGTCCACATTTGGGTTCACATTTGCATAAAAACCATACTCTTTTGAATTGGCTTTTTGCCAAGTATTCAAAGGTTCATCCGCAACAAAAGAAATTTTTGAAATTGATTTGATGGATTTAAATCCATATTTCCAAGGTACCACGAGTCTAATAGGTGCACCATTTTGATTTTCTAATGTTTTACCATAAAGTCCTACGCTTAGGATTGCAAGTGGATTCATGGCTTCATCCAATCGTAGACCTTCCACATAAGGATAAGGAATGGCACCAAAAATTCCTCTTTTTTGATCAGGAAATTGTTCTTTATCAAATAAGGTTTCAAATCTAATGTATTTTGCAGCAGATAATGGTGATGCCAGTTTAATGAGTTTGGCTAATTCAAAGCCCACCCAAGGTACAACCATACTCCAACCCTCAACACATCTGAATCGATAAATTCGCTCTTCTAAAGAAAACTTTTTAATCAATTCACTCACATCAATTTGAAAAGATTTTTCAACCAAACCATCAATGGTTATACTCCAAGGATCAGGTTTTAATGTATGGGAAAGCTTTTTAACTTTTTCTTTCCCTGTTGAAAATTCATAAAAATTATTATAAGAGGTTATTTGATCAAATGTACTTAAATCTAAATTTAATTCATTTAAATCTTTTTTATAGTTTAAATTTGAAGTAGGATATTTATCTTTTGCAAGAAGGTCAACGACTGCACTATTTGCAACAACAGCAGCAGCTCCAAGTTTTAAGAACTTTCTCCTGTTGTTAAAAAGTTCTTCTGACGTAATGTCTTTATCTTTTAAGTTAACACTTTCAAATTTCATAATAACTCCTAATATATCATATATATATTAGGAGTATAGAACAGTTATGTTAAGAGTTTATGTAGAAATAAATATTAATGAGGCTTATGCCCTTTAATTAAAATGCCAAGATAACGTGCAGACCAAGCGAATAATGCTATCACTAATAAAGCAGCACTGGTATTAATCCAAAATATATAATCAAAGCCAAAATTAATAGCTAATCCTGCAAATATTCGAACAAGCACTATAAATTGAATAATCATAAACATAGAAACTGCAATAGCATCTGCTGTTGGAGTACGTCCTGAATGTCCTAAAACAACTCTTGTTCCAAAACCTACTAGAATAGTTATAAAATACCCAAGTGCAAAGGTATGAATAACAGATTTTTCAAAAATAAAAGGTGTTTGTAAAATATGAGCTAATGACTCAATTGTTGATAATAAAAATCCAACAGGAATCCAAGCAAGCGCTAAATAAAGAATCCAAACAATTGGAGTAACTTTAGTTACGGGTAACTTCCATCTAATCACTAATTCATACGTAAAAAACAAAAACAGCGGCAAATCTGCAATGATGTTTAAGCGTGGATCTTCCATAAGCAGTGTTGCAACTTTTAAAGTAAGCAACACAAAAATGATTTCCATAATATATTTTGATTTATTTTGTACATACGTTGGAACTTTTACTTTAGAGAAAATAAGTATCATTCGTTGAGAAATAGCAAAAATAAGTGCAAATAAAAACAGATAAAATCCTGAGTATATTGCAAGTTTTTCAATAAAAATAGAAACATTAAAAAATGAAATCAAAAATAAAACATGTGAAATGATTCCAGTCAAATAAGTAATTAGTATCCATTTAGTATCGTATTTATCAGGGACTACACTTTTTTTGAAAATATCATAAAGAATAATAAATGCCCAAACTTGTGCAGCAAAAAGAACTAAACTTCCAACAAAAACTAAAGGTTTAAAAGTGAACAAACCTATTAAGTAAATTATTGAACCCAGGGCATACCCATAAAAAAGTTGCATATAAACACTTGGTTTAACAACTGCTTGCATTAAAAATCGAGGAAATACAACAAATAAAAAACCTAAAAAGAATTGAATAAAAATCATAAAAATTAAAGGATAAATGTGAAATTGCGTTATAGAAATATTTAATGTAATAACATCACTGAATTGTCCAAGTAATATAAGTGTAAAAATTGCAAGTAAGGGAATCCCTAAAGCAAAAAAAGGTTGATGGGGTTGGGCTGAAAAATTTTCATACCAAGAGATTTTTTTGGTTTCATTCCATTGCATATAATAGTTCCTATATTTATAAATTAAAAAAGGGTTATCACAAAAGTGACAACCCTTTTCTTTTGATATGTGGAATTATATCTAAATAGTATTAATCAAATCCTTGATTATTGACAAGTTCCACAACAACTAACGTTAGTTGCTTCAGCAATTGCTGCTAATGCACCTTCATAGTTAGGGTCTTCAGTGATTTCTGGACAAATTTCTTTATAAGTAATAACACCACTTGCATTAATTACAAAAATTGCTCTACAAGTAACACCTGCTAATGCACCATCAGCGATTAAAACACCGTATGCATTTGCGAAATCTTTGTTTCTGAAATCTGAACCAGTACTTAAGTTTTCAATTCCTTCAGTTGTACAAAATCTACCCATTGCAAATGGTAAATCCATAGATACAACAGTAACTTGTGCTAATTCATTTTTAGCGGCTTCTTCATTGAATCTTCTTGTCTCAGCTGCACAAACAGGAGTATCTAAAGATGGTACTACAACAACAACTTGTGCTTTACCTTGCTCACCACCAACTTGGATATCACTTAAATCTTTACCTACAACGTTTACAACTGGAGCAGTATCTCCAACATTTAAACAAGTACCTGCTAATTTAACAGCATTCCCTTTTAATTTTGTAGAATCTGCATTTTGACTAAAACTCATATTTCTTCCTTTTTTTAATTAATTGTTGAAATTATATATAAACTTGTTAAAAATAATCTTAATTAATTTTATTTGTTTTTTAAATGTTTCAAGCTTTAAGCCTGATACCATCGTCTATTAATTCAATTTTATTTTTTTCAATTAGTTTTGTTAATGAAGCTTTATAGTTTTTTTTACTCAATCCAAAAACTTTTTTAATTACATTCGCATCACTTTTATAGTTGTAGGGTGCAAAGCCTCCATTGGTGTTTAAAAAAGTAACAATCTTATCTAACGTATCATCATCACCTTTGGAACCAACTTTTTGTAAAATAATATCAAATTTTCCTTCTTCTCTTATATTTTTTACAAATGCTTTTTTTCTGTCACCGGTTCTTAAAGTTTCAAATATTTCATTATGAAAAACCATTCCTTCATAGTCATTATTTACAATAACTTTAAATCCTAAAGGTGTTTTTGCAAATACTAAAATATTAACCTCATCATTTATAGAAAATGCAGATAAATCTCTACTGATGTATGAAGCAAATTTTTCAATACCAATTAATCGACCTGTCTCTTCATCTTCCACAACTCTTACAAATCTTTTCTCACCTACAGAAAAAGGATTTTTTTGCTTATTTCGGGGAACAAGTAAATCTTTAGGTAAACCAATATCAACAAAAGCCCCAAAAGATGCAGTATCCACTACTTCTAAAAGTGCAAATTCATTTATCATAGCTTTTGGTGTCAGTGTTGTTGCAACAATTCTGTCTTCAGAATCTGTGTATATGAATACATCTATAACATCATCAATATTCATATCATCCGTAATATATGCATTGGGAAGTAAAACTACCTCTTCTTCATCCTGACTCATTAAATAAAGCCCAGGTTCAGTTACTCTATCAATCACTAAAGAGTTGATTTCACCCAATTTTATATATTCATTTATTTCTTTTTCCATCTATTTCCTAAGTATAACCTATTATGTTAATTTATATTTAAGTACAATTATAACAAAAATAAGAGGTTTTTAGTATGTCAATTTTTAAAATACTTTTTTTACTCCTAATTACCACTATAATTTATGCCAAACCATTTGTAATTGATGATAAAACAAACTTCTATGATTTGCTTCCTCATGCACAAATTTATATTGATAAAAGTAAATCTTTATCTTTAAACGATATTCAAAAAAGAGATAAAGAATTTAAAGATAATGATAAAAAGCTTTTAGGGTATGGATATTCACCTGATTTTAATGTTTGGGTTAAATTTACTTTGCAGAATAAAACGAATAAAAGTATTAGTAAACTACTGGAATATGGTAACTCCATTACTACTGAGATAATTTTTTTTGATTTAGAAAGCAGTGTTACTCCAATAGTTGATGGCTTATTTAATATAAGTCCTCAGAGAAAAACTATAAATCCAATTTTTAAAATAAAATTACAGCCAAATGAAATTAAAACATTTTATTTAAAAACAAGTTCAAACATTACACCTTTAATCATACAATTGAATATTTGGGAAGAGACAGTTTTTTACTCAAAAGAGATGAAACATCAAGTCATTTTAGCGCTATTTTTTGGTGCGATGATGGTACTGGCACTTTATAATCTTTTTATATTCTTTTTTACAAAAGATATTAGTTATTTATTTTATGTATTATATATAGTTGGAATTGTGGTTCATCACGTTTTATATGTGGGAGTTGCAAGTATTTATGTTTTTAATCAGACGTGGATTATCTATATGATCGAGTTTGCATCAATAGTTGTTGTATTTCCAATTTTTGCATTAGCACTTTTTTCTAAATCTTTTTTACAAACAAAGAAATATCCAATTTTTAATAAACTATTGAATATGTACATCATTTTAATTCCTATCTCTTTGATTGTTTTTATTACTACTAATATTTTACATCAGTATAGAAATGCATTCTTTATTTCTTTACTTTTATATTTGATAATTTTAACAATTTATGCAGCATATAAGAAAAATCGTCAAGCTTACTTTATATTATTTGGATGGTTTATTATCTTAATAGCTTGGGTTTTTATGTATCTTTCAAGTACTGGAATATTTAACATATATGCTTATTTTCCTTATTTGGTAGAAGTTTCATTAATTCTTGAGGCGATTATATTTTCTATCGCCTTAGCTGATAAAATAAACTACTTACAGAAGGATAAAGATGATGCGAATCAAAAGCTACTCCTGCAGCAGCTAAATGAGACACAAAGACTCGAAGTCAAGGTAACAGAAAAAACAAAAGACTTGAAAGTGGCTTTAGATGAAAAAGGATTACTGCTTAAAGAATTAAATCACAGAGTTAAAAATAATATGCAAATGATTGTCTCTCTCATACGCCTTCAAAGTGATGAAATAGAAGATGAAAAATTACAAAATATTTTTCTTACTGCTCAAAATAGAATCAATGCAATGAGTCATTTGCATGAGCTCTTATATAAAGATGATAATATTACCCATGTAAATGCCCATGACTATTTCGAAATTTTAATTGAAGAGTTAAAAGAGAGTTACGATAAAGACATCAAAATTAACTTTAACATTGAAACACAGTTGAAAATGGAACAAGCCATTTACTGTGGCCTTATTTTAAATGAACTTGTTTCAAACTCATTTAAATATGCATTTCCAAATAGTATTGGAAAAATCAATATATCTTTAACAAAAAAAGATAATTTATTTAATTTACTGGTATCAGACAATGGTATTGGATATGATAAAAATATACGTTCAAATTCATTGGGTTTAATTTTGGTTGATACCCTTTCAAAAAAACAATTAAAAGGTGAGCTAAACTCAGATAGCTCAAATGGAGTCACCGTAAATATAACATGGAGAAATTATGCTTAAAACAAAAATATTAATAGTAGAAGATGAAACAATAGTGGCGCTTGATATGAAAAGATCCATAAAAAAAATGGGCTTTGATGTAACCAATACCGTTACAAATCATGATGATGCATTAAACAGTGTCCAATCAAATAAACCTGATTTTATAATCATGGATATTAACTTGGAAAACAGTAAGGATGGAATAGAGACAGTACACTCTATACAAAAAATAGAAAACATTCCTATTATTTATCTGTCTGCATTCAATGATGATGAAACGATAAACAGAGCAATACAAACCAATCCATTGGTCTATTTATCAAAGCCATTTAAACCTGCTGAATTAAAAACAACCATTCTATTAGGTCAATATAAAATAAATCATCAAAACCATGAAAATATAGATAAAAACTGCTTTAAGCTTGGATTTGATTATTACTACGATTTAAAAAAACAAGAGTTGTTTTATAAAGACATGCCCATTCGTCTGAGTAAAAATGAAAATCATTTATTGAGAGTTTTAATAGATGCCAAAGGGGCAATCGTTTCCTTTAGTGATATTGAATACCAAATTTGGCCAGAATCTCCTACGAGTGATAGTACATTAAGAACATTAGTTTATAGATTAAGAACTAAATTAGAATATAAATTAGTAGAAACAGTTCCTACTTTTGGATGTAAGTTAACCAATACTTTTTAAACTAACTTATTTTACGTATTTAATTTATTAAATACAAAAGTTACATTTCAGACCTCAATAAAATTCTTCATATCACTTGTGACGCCGACTGTGACGCAGTTTGAATAACATCATCTGTCTCGAAAACAATTCAAAAGTTACATTTCAATTTCAAAAACAATAAATTCAAAATGCCTGTGACGCCGACTGTGACGTACTTTGAGTACAATTTTCCTATCAATATTAGGAAAAAAAATGATATACTTGAATCGAAATGTCACATTAAATCAGATAAAAGATCTTGTTCAAAAAAATATTAATCATAAAATTGATTATATGCCTGAAGACTTCAACAATGAACAAAAAAATGCATTAGAACTGTTTCAAAAGAGAATTTTTTTAGAAGAAGTAATTGATGAAACCATATCATTTAATAAACAGATTTCTTGGGATAACAAAGATAAAAATTTAAGTCTAGCAACAACTGCAGAAGAACTAGTTGACGTATTTAAATTAAGAAGTGATATTTATACAAATATGAATTATCAAAAAGAATTTCCAGATTTTATTGAGGGTTTAAATTTTGACTCATATGATAAAAACTCTGCAATACTGTTTTATAAAAGCAATAACCAAATTACAGGATCAATAAGAATCATATTTGATTCTAAACAAAATTTACCTTCAGATGATAAATATTGTTTTGATTATTTAAGAAAACAAAAAAAACAAATTTGTGAATTATCAAGACTCGTTGTCAAACAAAATAATAAAGGTTTAGGACAAGAATTTAAAAATTTATTTAAAGGAGTTTATCAAATAAGTGAAGATCATAATAATCAAATTGATTTATCACTGTTTTGTGTGACAAAAGAGCATTATAAGTTGTACTCCAAATTTGGTGGAATATCAATAGAAAAAGATTTGGAAGATTATGGGAATTTAATAAATTCATTTTTTATTTTATCTTGGCAATCATCTTTATCTTCAAAATACTTTCAAAAGGTTTTTTTAAAATGGAAATAAACGATAAAAATATCTGGGAAATATATTCTCCAGTATATGCAAAAATAACGCCAACAATGCAGAAATCACTTTTACTGCATGCAGCAATCAATGCAAAGGGTTCAGTTTTAGATGCAGGAACAGGTGTAGGTAAAGTATTACCTTATTTAAAATCAAATCAAAATGTAGATACAGTAGTAGGTATTGATTCTAATAATTTCATGTTAAAAGAATCAAAAAAACATGAAGATGAAAATGTAAGAACTCAAATTGGAAACGTTATAGATTATGCAGGGAAATTTGACACTATTATCTCACTAAACGTGTTATATACGTTAAGTAATCCTATACAGTTCCTCAAAAATTCATATTCAAATCTGAATAAAAATGGTAATCTAATTATATCCAGTCCAAGTACAGTACTCGACATGAAAACACTTACAAATATGATTGACTTAGAATTTAATGCATCAACCAATGATAAGTTAAAAGAGGATTATAATCTCTTTAAAGATTGTAATTTTTATCTTGCCTCGCAAACGGGATTCAAGCCAAAACTATTTGATATGGAGGAAATGATTACTATATTAGAAGATATTGGATATCAAATAAGTGATTCACAAAAGAACTATTTAAACCAAAACTTTACAATTGTTGCCACAAAATAAGCAATAGATAAATGAAAGTATTTAACTTTCATTTATCTTTTAAATAATTTCACTAAAACCAAACATGAAACAGCAACCAATATAATAGATGCCCCAGAGCTGATATCATATAAATATGAAATACTTAACCCCATGATTGTAAAAAAAGTTGCAAGTATTGAGCTTAGAATCATCATCTTTGATAAAGTATTTGAAAAAATTTCTGCTAAATATGTAGGTATTGTTAAAAGGGCAATAACTAAAATAAGTCCCACTACTTTTATGGCTGCAACCACAGTTAGTGCTGCTAAAATTAAAAGAAGTGTGTAAAAAAACTTTATGTTTATGCCTCTTAACTTTGCAAATTCACTGTCATAAGAAATAGCCAAAAACTCTCTATAAAAAAACGTAACCAGTAGTACAATAACAACATCAAGACCCAACATATACCATATGTCTGAAGTGGGTACTGCTATAATTGAACCAAATAAATAACTCATTAAATCTACATTATATCCAGGTGTCAAATCTACAAATACTATTCCAATAGCCATTCCAGTGGCCCACATAATACCAATAATAGAATCTATTCTTTTTTTATCATTTAAGGTGAGTATTGCAATAAGTATTGCCACCAACACAGAAAAAAGTGTTGCACCAAATAAAACGGGAATACCTAAGTAAATGGCAATTCCAATGCCACCATATGAACTGTGAGCTATTCCACCTGCTAAAAAAGTTATTCTGTTTACGATGACCAGTGAACCTACAATTCCTGCTGCAATTGATATTAAAATTCCTGCAAATAAAGCATTTTGAATAAAATCGTATTGTAATGCTTCTAACATATTGGTCTTCCTAATTTAGTGTTCATGGTCACATCCACAAGTAAGAGTATTATTTCCAAGTGCGCTTAACAGTTCAACTTCACATAAATGTTCATTAGTGTTTTGAATATTTTTTTGCATATTATCTAAGGTATGATAAACCAAATTTTTATTGACATGTGCCACATTTTTTGCATAATTTAATAATACAGAAATATCATGACTGACTACAACAACACACATTGTTTGATTTAATTGTTTTAACAGTTCATATACTTCAGCTTGCCCTTGAACATCAATACTCGCTGTTGGCTCATCTAAAAGTATAATCTTTGGGTTTGCACATAAAGCACGTGCAATAAATACCCTTTGTCGTTGACCTCCGGAAAGGTTTCCTATTTTGGTATCAGCAAAATCCAACATTCCCACTTTTTGCAAAGAATTTTTAGCACAAGTTACTTCTTCTTTACTGTATCCAAACAGAGGTTTTTTGCCTCCAATATGTCCCATAAGAACAACTTCTAAGGAAGTGATTGGGAAATTAATGTTCAAATTTGTATTTTGAGGAACATAACCTATACTATTTTTATCATATGTAAAACTAATTTCACCCGTTTTTGGTTTTAATAATCCCAAAATAAGTTTTAACAAAGTAGATTTTCCACCACCATTTGGACCAATAATAGCTATAAAATCATCTGTTTTAATATCTAAATTTATGTTTTCTAATACTTTGGTTTTGTTGTAAGAAAATGAAAGGTCTTTTATTTCAATTATATTGTTCATTTTTTTCTTTTTTGTCTGTTTTCCGAATTATACATTATTGTTTAAATATTGTCAAAGTTGAGCCTTTTCAAGTAATAATTATATAAATTATACTATAATTTTTGTAATTTTTTTGATACAACAGTCTGATTTTATGGTCTTTATAGCTGTTTTTGTGACATTTTGAACACAATTACAATTAACTTTAAAGATAAATCGGATATTATTAGGAATGATTATCATTATTACATAAAGGGAAGAGTATGTTAAAACATCTAAATGTCAAAAACAAGTTGCTGCTTATTGTCCTAGGAACCATCATTGTTATTTCCTCAACCATTGCGATTAAGTCAATTTATTCTATAAATATATTGACTAATTTAAACATTGAAAACTATAAAAAAAGTGCTTATAAACAAAAAGAACTTGAACTGCAAAGTTATGTATCACTTGCAACTAAAACCGTAAGTTCTTATTATGACAGAACCTCTATAGAAAAAGTTAAAAAAGAAGTGGAAAATGATTTAAAAGAAAAATCAAACTTTTTATTTTCCATTATTAATAAACAGTATGAATTATCAAAAAACAAACTTTCACAAAAAGAACTGGAATTAAAAATAAAACAAACAGTAAATGCAACAAGATATGGCAAAAGTGGTTACTTTTGGATTAATGACTTAAATGCAAAAATCATTGACCATCCTATTAAACCTAATTTAAATGGAAAAGATTTATCAAACTTCACAGATAAAAACGGCAAAAAAATATTTTTTGAATTTGCTTTAAAAGCAAAACAGTCGGGGTCTGGTTTTATTGATTATGTTTGGAGTAAACCTGGATTTGATACACCGCAACAAAAAGTCTCTTATGTTAAACTGTTCAAACCATTTAATTGGGTCATTGGAACTGGTGAGTATGTTGATAACATTACATTAAAACTTCAAAATGAAGCTAAAAGAGCCATTTCAGATATGAGATACGGTAAAAATGGGTATTTTTGGATTAATAATTCTGATTCAAAAATGATTATGCATGCAATTAAACCTGCTCTTAATGGTAAAGATATGTCAAAAGTAAAAGACAAAAATGGGAAATATCTGTTTAATGAAATGTCAAAAATATCCAATAAAAATCAAGAAGGTGGTTTAGTCAAATATGTATGGAGCAAACCTGGATTTGATAAACCTCAAGCAAAATTTTCATATGTAAAAAAGTTTGAAGCATGGGATTGGATTATAGGAACAGGCGCTTATGTTGATGAAATTGAAAAAGAAGTACTGTTAATGCAAAGTAAAGCCCAAGAAGAGATACAGAATATTATTTATCAAATCATAGGTATTTCAATAATAGCAGCCATTCTAATTTCATATATACTTAGTTTTATTGCTGCAGCTGTGATAGTAAATCCAATTGAAAATTTTCAAAATGGTTTATTGGATTTTTTCAAATATTTAAACAAAGAAACCAATCACGTTGAAGAATTAAAAATAAATTCTAATGATGAGATAGGACAAATGGCAAAAGTTGTTAATGAGAATATCAACAACACAAAAAATTTAATGGAACAAGATAAATTAGTCATTAGTGAAGTCTCTTCTTTGGTAAAAGAGGTTAGCTCTGGTTCACTTTCTAAAAGAATACAGCAATCAAGTGATAATCCTGCTATCAAAGAATTGACTTTAGTACTAAACGATATGATGAGTAATTTACAAGAAATTATAAATCACTCATTAAAAGTACTAAAACAATATCAATCAAACGATTTTAGAGCTAAAACATCTGTTGATTGTAAAGGTGAAATTTGTGATTTAATGACAGGAATTGATGAATTAGGTAGCACCATAAGTACAATGCTTGTAGAAAATAAAAGAAATGGTATGACATTAAACAATTCTGCACAAAAACTATTAAGTAATGTTGACTTATTAAACAGCTCATCCCAAGAAGGTGCAGCATCTCTTGAGGAGACAGCTGCGGCACTTGAACAAATGACAGGAAATATAAGAGGTAACGTAGAAAATATTGCAGATATGACAAACTTTGCACACCAGTTAACTTCTAGCGCAAATGAAGGTCATGACTTGGCAAATCAAACAACCAAGTCTATGGATTCTATCAATGAACAGGTCAGCTCAATTAATGATGCCATTTCAATTATTGATCAAATCTCATTCCAAACAAATATTCTTTCGCTTAATGCGGCAGTTGAAGCAGCAACTGCAGGTGAAGCAGGAAAAGGGTTCGCAGTTGTTGCAGCTGAAGTTAGAAATCTTGCAAGCAGATCAGCAGAAGCTGCCAGTGAAATTAAAAGCCTAGTAGAAAATGCAACGGTAAAAGCAAACGAAGGAAAAATAATCGCTGATAAAATGATTGAAGGTTATGATGGGTTAAACAGTAATATCAGCAAAACAATAACATTAATGGATGATATCGCATCAGCTTCAAAAGAGCAACAAGCAGGTATTGAACAAATAAATGATGCGGTGACAGAGCTTGACAGACAAACTCAAAGTAATGTAGATGTAGCAACACAAACACAAACGATTTCAAATCAAACATCTGAGATTTCTAAAAGAATAGTAGATAATGCAAATGACAAAGAGTTTGAAGGCAAAGACGATGTTCACGCAATTAACCTTGCACAACAAGAGTATTCAGAACCAATACTAGAATCTCATATACCAACGCATGTAGAAAAAATTTCAAAGCCTATTAAAAAAAGTTATAAAAAAATATCTAAAATACCCAAACAAAACGTAGAAATTATTACACAAAATAACGATGCTGATGAGTGGGAAAGTTTCTAAAATTATTTAATAGGACAGTTTATTTATAGACTGCCCTATTTAGTCTTCAATATTATTTATTATTTTGTTTTTAAACTCTTTTAATTTATTCCATGCGCGACCCAAATACTCATGAAAAGCCATTTCAGTTTTTTTCAAATTACTGCTGTTTGGTAAACTCAATGCATTTGCTTTTCTTGCTAAAAAATATGTAGGGGCAGGAATAGGATTTAAACCTTCTTTTTTAAAAAGCTCCATTGCTCTTGGCATATGTGAGGCTGTTGTTACAACAATAAACTGTTCATCACCAACAATTTCTCTGATAAATTGAGCTTCTTCTTGTGTATCTTTTGGTTTAGTTTGCATTAATATATCAGTTTTTGGGATACCAAGTTCAATCAATTTATTAGCACCTTTAACAGCTTCAGAAGTCAATTGTCCTCCAGGATATCCTGATGTGATTATTTGTGAGCCTTCAATTGAGTAATATAATCTCATAACTTCATAAGCTCTACTGTTAAAATCTCCACCTAAAAGTAAAATATATTTGGCAGATATTTCTTTTGTTATTTTAGGATACTGTGTTTCTAATGG
>Ga0209707_1000541_pt1 | contig 22573 bp, 21 predicted proteins | sample EN4Hudsemesocosm_FD_184630 | JGI IMG/M metagenome (GOLD analysis project Ga0209707, IMG submission 184630) | Methane-oxidizing microbial communities from mesocosms in the Hudson Canyon - EN4B Hudson Canyon (SPAdes) (version 2) | ecosystem: Environmental > Aquatic > Marine > Cold seeps | place... | reverse complement strand
TCATACACCAATGCCAAGTTTGATGAGATATTCGCCCAATATCGGATATTAACCAGTAAAGGCGCTTTAAATAATTTTCTGGGTATCAAGTTACCTGATGAGATTAAAACAGTAGAAGAAGCAAGTTGAAGCAAGACTGATGGGCACGCTATCGCTTTGCCCATCCTACAGTCTGCCCCGCTACCATTAAGTTAAGCGGAAGCATAGGAAGTGCTAATAATTGCCTTAACTTAACATGCCCGTGAACAAACCACAGATTTCTCGTTCCCACCGTATTCGGTGGGAATGCATACCGTGCTGTGTCCCTAGGAGCCTGTCCGAGAATAGAGAATCTACTGCGGAAAATCTCTATTGGTCATTTTTTCCGTTCATTTTCGTTGAATAGCGCAACTATTCGCCTCAAATGAACGAAAAAACTGCCTCAATAGGGCTTTCCCTCGTGACGACTTCTATTCTCGGACAGGCTCCTAGGCAGATGACTTTCAAGCATTATTAATAGTGAAGCAATGAAAAGAATATTAGTTACAGGTGCAACAGGGCAAATAGGATCAGAACTGACGATTGCATTACGACAGAAGTATGCGGGGGATAATGTTATTGCCGCAGGGCATAGTCGACAGGCGAATGACGAATTAATTGAAACTGGGCCATTTATCACTCTGGATATTAGAGAGCAAGCGGCTTTAATTAAAGTGGTGAAAGACTATCAGATCGACACAATATTTCACCTGGCTTCATTACTTTCTGCAGTTGCCGAGAACACCCCGCAAAAAGCCTGGGATATCAATATGAATGGCTTATTGAATGTGTTAGAAACCGCGCGAATGATGCGATGTGCAGTATTTTTTCCCAGTTCTATAGGGGCTTTTGGTCCTCAAACCCCGGCAATCAATACACCACAGGATACGATTCAGCGACCTAGTACCATGTATGGAGTGACCAAAGTGGCAGGTGAATTACTCTGTGATTATTATCAGCAACGATTTTCAGTCGATACCAGAGGCTTGCGTTACCCCGGATTAATTTCTTATAAAACCGAAGCGGGAGGCGGGACCACTGATTATGCGGTGGAAATATTTTATGCCGCTTTAAGCAGTAAATCTTATCAATGCTTTCTCAGTGCGGATACTCAGTTAGATATGATGTATATGCCAGATGCCGTTAATGCAGCCATTAGTTTGATGCAGGCCGACGGCAGAGAATTAACACATCATAATGCTTTTAATGTCACCGCCATGAGTATTACGCCAGAACAGTTAGCGACTGAAATTAAACGACACATACCTGAGTTTAGAATAAGTTATAAAGTAGACTCAGTAAGGCAGGCAATCGCCGATTCCTGGCCTAAACATATGGATGATCATTGCGCCCATCAAGAATGGGGATGGCAGGCAGAGTATGACTTGTCATCAATGGTTAAGGATATGTTGGAAAAATTATCCATAAAATTAACTGGAGAATAGTATGGCTCTGGATAAAATTGAACAGCTGTTTTCAGAACAATTATTAGAAAAAGATAAGGCGGGTGTAGCAAAAAGAAATGAACAGATCATAACGGGGATAAAAGCCGCTGCTAATGGTTATGGTCCAAGATATTACCTGGCGGGGGAGCAGGGTAAAGCATTTTTACGGATGAATTCTAACTCCTATCTGGGTTTGTCTAATCATTCTGAGGTGATCAATGCTGAAGCGAAAGCGGCTGAACTATTTGGGACAGGGCCAGGCGCAGTTCGTTTTATCAGTGGAACATATCAGCCACATATAGATTTAGAACAAAAATTGGCCAAATTTCATGACAGAGAGGCGGCTATGTTATTTAGTTCGGCTTATGCGGCAATGGTGGCTGTACTGCCTCAACTTATTACTGAGGATACTCTGGTCATTAGTGATGGCTTAAATCACAATTGCATTATCAATGCGATACGCTTATCAAAAGCAGCTAAAAAAGTGCTTTATGCGCATCTTGACTTTAATGAATTAAAGCAAATATTAAAGCTAAATAAAGGCTTGTTTAAACGTGTTTGTATCGTTACAGATGGTGTGTTTAGCATGCGAGGGGATGTTGCAGCCTTAGATGAAATTAGCCCCATCTGTCAGCAGTATGAGTCAGCTTATGAACAAGGTATTATTATCGTGGTCGATGATTCTCATGGTGTCGGCGCGTTTGGAAAAACAGGGCGGGGCACAGAAGAAGTCACTGAAACAAAAGCTGATGTATTAATTTCAACATTGGGTAAAGCATTTGCAGTTAATGGTGGTTATGTCGTTTCCAGTGCAAAAGTAATCGCTTATTTAAGGGAAACAGCCCCTCTTTACATCTTCTCAAACCCTATTACGCCTGCAGAAGCGGCCGCAGCATTAAAAGCAGTACAGATACTGGATAGTGTCGAAGGGGGATTGAAATTAGAGCGGTTAACTTATTTAAGCAAGCAATTAAGAGAGGGCTTGCTGCAAGCTGGTTATGAAACTTTGCCTGGAGAGCATCCGATAGTCCCCGTGTTGATTCGAGATACTAAAAAAACCGCTAGCTTAGTTGAGTTTTTATTTGCTAATCAGATATTAGCAACAGGACTAAATTATCCCGTTGTACCTAAAGGTCAGGAAGAAATCCGATTGCAGGTTTCAGCTGATCACACGGCTAAAGACATCGCTTATTTGTTGGGCTGTTTGAGTGGGTTTAATTAGGGTTTTTCTCCCACCGTATTCGGTGGGAACGCATACTGTGCTGTGATCTTAGGCAGGTATGTATTCCCACGCGGGAGCATCACTGCCATTAAGTTAAGGAAAAATGTAGCTTGGGTAAGCGATAGCGTAACCTGATTGCGTATGAGTCTCAGCCATTTTAAAACAACAGTAAGAGATAAATAGCTTCTCCGTGTCCTTCGTGCTTGATATGTCATTAATAAGCTAGAATTGATTCTTCAACTGAGGTTTTCCAGGTACGTAGAGACGTAGCATGCTACGTCTCTACCAAATGTCTGACTCTACGTTTTAAACAAAAAGATATAGGGTTAGGTACGAGTCTCAGATATTTTAGAGCAGCAGTAATGCAAGCTTCACACTCCATCTCGGTAAAGAATGATCCAGACATTGAAGGGTTGTATAAAAAGGCTGAAGCTTGTGGGTAACCAGCATTTTAAACCGTGGCGGACACCCAGTTGCGAGTAATAATTAATACCAAGTCAATCGTCATACTGGCAGGGATCGTCAGTATCCAGAGCACATGGAGGTGATTCGGTCACTCAACAATGTCCACCGTTAACATCCTTGTCACTGGATCTCGGCATCCCTGCCAAGATGACGCTTTCTGAGGGAAGGGCTTAGTATAACAATAAGTAAAATTAACCTTTGTTACTTAGAAGGTATCTTAATGGCCATGATGCGGGAGCATACAAACAAGATGGGCCAGTTTTTTGCTAAGCTGTGCTTTGTTAATAGTCATATTAAGTTAAGACAATTATTAGCACATCCTATACTTCCACTTAACTTAATGGCTGTGATTGTTTGAGTATTTTTAAAGAAACGAATAATGGCATATTTATTTCTTTGCTAAATAGCTAAGGTTCAAGCAGTAATCCTGCTTTATAAGAAACATATTCATCAGCTGTGCCTCCAGGGTTAGCTGTTAGCCATTGATCGTAATCCTGGTATTCTTCTTTACCCGTCCACAGTAATGATGCTGTTCCTATAATAGGTATAGCGGCAACGAGTCGTTTACTGCGTTCCTTCATTTTTATTTGGGCAATTTTTTTCTTATGGTTAAATTTTAGCTTGGCAATTTCTTTTTTTTGCTTAGCCTTTAATCGTATGATCTCTCGATGATGCTTTATATTACTGCTAGCCATTGCCGTGTTTGTCATTATCCTGGCTTTATTCAGAACGTTGTCAAACCATATCCACGAAAAGGGGAGTGCAGTTAATAGAATCAGAATAAAGATTTTTTTAATAGTCTTTCTAACAAGCTTCATTTATCTGTTGGATAGCAAACAGTGAAACATCTATCATACTTAAGCTGGGTGGTATAAGCGAATAGCTTTGATAGTAATTAAGTCGGCGTTGCAAATTGAAGAGCAGCCTAAAGAGAATTAAAACTCTCTGATTTCAGTATTGAAACTTCTTCTATCGGGGGGGAGGGGTAATTCCATTATTTTCTTCAGTTTGATCTTATGTAAAATCTGTAAATAATTTTGGAAATAATAGTCTTGAGGAATCCAGATCGAACCTTAGAGAAACAGGACCTTTAGGTGTATTAGAGCTTAAAATGCCATCATCCGTTAGTTTTGACAGGATAGTTCTGGCACTACGTTCTTTATGTCCAGTTACTCTTACAGCATCGCCTCTAGGAATTTCACCATTGCTAAGCGCAGCATCCAGAATATACATGGATTCTGGTTTAAGACCTTTGAATTCTACATAGCTCTCTAGTCGTTTTTTTAGATGCGAAAGATCAAATAAGTCTGTCATAAACTCAACTTGATCAATACTTAGTTTTAAAAACCAGTTTGTAAAATCAACCAATGACCGTAGAGATAAATTACCTCTACCATCAAGATCACCTTGTCTTTTTATATCGGCTAAATTCATCATGGATTTATATTCACTGGGCGTATTTAAGCCTCTGGCAAGCCCTCTGGATATAGACCACAACCCTGAAGCGCCTATTCCTGTCTGCAATCCCATTGCATGGCTCATTAATCTGCAAACGCGACCATTACCATCTAAAAACGGGTGGATATACGCAAGCCTATGGTGGGCTGAAGCAATTGCCATGATTTGACTACTCTTTCCCGTAACGTGCCTATATCTATTTTCAAAATAACGCATAAAATCTTCAATATACTGACCGCTGGGAGGTTGATGGTGTCCAACGCTAATATTATGCTCAGCAGTTGATCTAAATTTACCAGCTTCCATTACAATGCTTCTATTGTCATTTTTAACGATTAGCATGCTATCGTTTGCACCGTAGTAAAACTCTTTGTGTAACCATGAAATAAATTCAATTGAAGTTGGATTATCAAGTCCTCCATTTATGTACCTCCTGTCAATCTTACTTTGAACACTAACATGTGCTAAAGCCTCAATTTGTAAATTTCTTTTTTCATCATCATTTTCAAAGTCACTATTAAGAGCCCGTTCTATATCCTGAAGTTTTGTATTATGTCCTTCAATAAGATTTGAGTAATAGCAATTCATCATTCTGACAATTGATGATAAGCTTTCAGCAGTTTTAGGGTTCAACCAGGCACTTAAATTGGATGATTTTCCGACAAGATCGGCAACTAAATCCGATGTTTTTGCGGGGATGTTTTCGCCAATTAAGCAAGGCTCTATTCGTGATGGTGACTCCAGTAATGACATGCCGATTTTTACTATATGTAAGGTGTTGAAATATAATTTATATTATAGTTTAATCGTATTTTTTTGCCGATTGTTGTGCTGATGTTGTAATGTGATATAACCAATTGAATTATATTAACTATTTATTGGTTTTTTATAATATTATTGCCGATGTTGTTGGAGCTACCTCTACTACTTCAGAAAAACAGCTGAAAACAGCACGCTTTCAGGGGGCTTGATGTATTCAGTTATATTTAATTCAGTTGTCTGAACTTTTAAATTTTCATGATATTCTTAGCAAGTAAGGTTAAATAATTAATGTGACTTTATAGTAATCGCTAGAAACAGACAGGTAAAAGGAAACATGATGCATGCTGAAAAAGTGATTTTTGAAACAAATAAACAGGGGGCAAATTATAAATTTGCCCCCATTGCCTCCTAATGCACAATTGGAAGCTATTTTTTTTAGTTTTAGATCAAACCGTAAAAAAAACTAGAAAAAAACCCTCAACAAAAATCGCAGGAAAAGGAAAAATAACAGGGGATATTATGAGTCCTGTTGTTGAGGCTGAAGACTGGGAATCGTTAAATTGATTTTGTTAGATACCCATATATGGATACGCTGGATTCTTAATGATAATTCATTGTCAGAGATAGTAAGGAACCTTAAAAGAATGAACTTACCCACTTTAAAGCTCCACTACCATTAAGTTTAAGAGTAATGGTAGTGGAGCGCAGTGCTTTAGCCTGCATTACAACTCGCAATAAATAAACCATTACTCATCGTTCCCACGCAGAGCATCACTGCCATTAAGTTAAGAATTTATTATTTAATAATCAATGGATTACACTGTAGGTTATTGTTTAACATATGTTTATCTCTTAACTTAATGGCAGTGACGCAGAGCATGGGAACTATTTTGGTCGTTTATTTATTTCGAATTACTTTAGTAGCCTAAAATAGCAGTGCTAAAGCACTGCGCCCCGAAAAGCTTATTTTTATAGCCAAATTATCATGATTGGGTATGAATGTTTTTATGATATCCCTAACTGATATTATTGAAACAAGTAATGATGAACTTGCAGTTTCGGCAATTTCTATATGGGGGTTGGTGTCAATCACTACCTATATCATCAAAGATCGCTTATTTAGCGGGCTCACTACCTGAACATCATAAAGACCCAACAGACAGAATTATTATTGCATCGAGTATAGTGAATGATATGCAACTAATTAGTTTCGATACTGCTTTTCCGTTTTATACAGAATTAAAGGGGCGTTTAATTTCAGCCTCATAGTTTCTGTATAACAAAGCTAATAGGGGTTTATAAGGTGATGGAGCTATCAATACAAGGGATCTTTCAGGAAAAGATTGTTGAGGAAATACAATAGAAAATCGTTGAATTAGAAAGTGAAATTCAGATCTTAGATAAGAATGTGCAACTTTTTAAAGCAACTAAAATAATACAAAAGCTCAGCAGTCAATATTCATCAAGTACAGAGAAAATTCATTTGTTTTGGATTTCAGGTTTAGGCAATTTTTGATAGTAAAAATTTTCAATGGTTTTATTATCAGAGCTGTTAGTAGAGGTGTTGAAATTAAATGGGGCGCTATTTTTCAATAAACCCAATTAATGTTATGGGTTTTGTGGGATACAGAAATATGGCGTCCCGAGAGGGAGTCGAACCCCCGGCCTGCCCCTTAGGAGGGGGCCGCTCTATCCAGCTGAGCTATCGGGACAATAGGAACGCTATTCTAACATAATGTTGTTTATTTAATCCTTCCTGTTTCTGATTTCTTCGCGTTCTAAAGTAGTAACAAAGCGTTCTAAGGTATTTCTATTTTTAGAAGAGAGGTTTTCGAAACAACCGCCTATTAATGTTTGTCCAGCTCCTTGCTTTGAAGTTTTTATAAAGCGGACTGAGAGATCAAAAGTTATGCTTTGTTTGTCAATAGTGATACGGCAGCTTTTTACTAAATCGCCTCTTTGAAATCGGGCTCTGTTATTTGGGGTGCTAATACCAATCCCACCTCGGGATAAATCAAAAATGGAGCCGCCAATAGTTACTTTTGTTCGGCTAGAAATGCCACTAAAAGGAATGTTGAATGTCGTTATTTGTATGCGGGGTGATGATCTGCGCTGGGGGTAATAGACTTTATCTGGTATGGCAGATTTATAATAGGCAATTCCGCGAGAAGAGCCTGCTTCAATATCGCTAAGTTTAAACGCTAAACGAATGCCATTAAATATACTGGATAGTTTTAAATGATTTTTAGTCAACAGCAGTGCATTTCCATGTTTAGGAAATAGCTCGTCCAGAATGATTTGATTGTTTTCTATCTGGACATCTAGAATTGATGAGCTGAATTGTTCCTCTGTGCCTTCAATAATGATGCTACAAAGAGGTGATGCTTCTTCAATATCTTTTAGCAGGCTGCGAATTTTTTCTGGTTCAGTTAAAAAATTAGGGTTAGAGTTGAGTTCGGGGTGATAGTCTTCTGGTACTATGTCTTTGGTATTTTCTTTCTTTTTAAAAAAAGATTTTAATGTCCCCAGCATGCGAGATGTTCTCTTAATTTTTAATCACTGAATATCTAGAAGGTTGAGCACTCTGTCTATACATGAAATTAATCTATATATTGTTGCCGTGCCTTCTAGTGGTCATTCAAAAATAAGTATTATTCCATTTTCTGTTAACAAATACTTGATTGGCGTTTAGTTTACACTGAAATTAAAGTATGAGAAAGTCGTTCGCTATAGGTAGATCCATCTCGTCCGTATGTTGTTGCTTGCTGAGATTTACCTTTGATGATTTGTAATGAACGCTGAGTATGCTGAGCGAGTAGGTTAATGCTAGCCCCATTTTTCTCATTAAGCAGTTTGCTTTGTTTTGAAATGGAAATTATTTGTTGCCAGAGGGAGGTTGAGCTAGAAGTGTTAAGATTAACAGACTCTGCTTTTTTAAAATACTCTTCAATTCCGCTTGGAGATAGTGGTAGTTTTTCAGTCGCCAGCACTTGTGTCATTTGTTTGGAGAACTGGTCAAGCTGAGAGACGGCTTCTTTTTTATTGAATGCGATGCTGGAAATTGTTTTGGAGTCAGCATTATTCTTTAAACTCTCTGCTTCTGTTGTGAGCAGGTGAAGTAATTTAGAACTGAGATTTAAGCCATTTTTAAGTAGCTTTTCGGTGATAGGGTAAGTTTTATTAATCATAATACTATCTACTGTTGTTAAATTGTTCTCGTTCCATTTGAATCATTTTCTTAGCAATTCTTTCAGCATCGATGGGGTAGCTTCCTTCATCTAATGCTTTTCTAACTGCATTGACGCGTTCTTCATTAATTATTTGCGATTTTTGAGATGATCCAAATGCTTTAGTTATTTCCTTTGCAACAGCAGTAATATCAAGATTATCTTTTGACTTGTTGGTCGCTTGCGGTTCAGTGCTTTTCACTTTTTCAGTAGTAACTGATTTTAATGAAGCGCCTGTACTGTTTGCTTTACCTGAAACGGGCTGAATAGTCATGATAGTTCTCTATAATTGGTTTAATCTATAACTGTTATCGGCAGTTTATTTGATTACTTGAGTGTTTATTCTATATCTATCAAAAGCTGACGACAACCAATCCTTTGTTGACTACTGTTGCTTGGACAATTTGTTGTGATTTTATATTTTTTATTCTAATATTCTGGTTTTGTATGCCATCCATTAAAGCGATTCCTGAAGCGCTAATTTCAAGATTAGGGCTGCTTATTTTTATGGTGACTTTTTCTCCTCGTTTTATTAGTTTGGGTTCAGTAATATTGTTCTGAGTAATAATCGTGCCTTGAGCAAGGTTTCGGGTGGCCTGTTTATTAATAATGTTTTGTGGGCTACTGAAATAACCTGAACGTAGATTGCTGATTTCTTTTTTTTCAACGGCTATGTTATTTTTAGTATAAAAACTACCGCGTCTAATAGGCTGAGATAAAACCATAACCTCTTTATATATATTGATGATGGCTGTGGTATAAATAGTCCATTTTTTTTTGCTACGACATTCTATGCCTATGGCATTACGACCGGCTTTAAGTGAGCCTTTGGGTGTGAAGATAGTCAGCGCCTCTTTACATAAAGGCAGTTTTAATCTTTTGTCTATTTGCCCTAGTTTTATTTGATAATCTGTCTCTGCTGTTAAATTGCCGGCAATAAATTGACGGGTTGCCTGGTGTAAAGAAGCAATTGATTGTGAGGCGTTACTGTATTGTGTGTAGCCAGTAAATAACAGTATTCCGATAATCAAATTTATTGTTTTCATAATAGGGTGGCAATTTTATGACAGAGTTAATGCTGTATTTTTAAATAAGCACAAAACGAGCCAAATATTTATTTAAGTAAAATTATGGAAAGTCGTTATACTTAATTACATAACTTTTTATGAGGGTTTTATGGCCAGTATATTAGATGGTGTTGATCAAAGAACTAAATTAGCTGGGCATAACCGGTTTGAGCTTCTTTTGTTTAAATTGGTAGGGCGCCAGCGATTTGGAATTAATGTTTTTAAAGTTCAGGAGGTCATTCAATGCCCTCCTTTAACTCAGATTCCTAAATCACACTCTGTTGTTAGGGGGGTCGCCCATTTGCGAGGTAAAACTATTCCCGTTTTAGACCTTTCTATGGCGATAGGTATGCCTGCTATTCAAGATGAATCAGGGAGTTATGTTGTTGTTACCGAATATAACCGGACGATACAAGGCTTTTTGGTAGGGGCTGTTGATAGAATTATTAATATAGGCTGGGAGCAGGTTAAGGCTCCACCAAGTGGTGCAGGTGGTGGCGGTTATTTAACAGCAGTTACAGAAGTTGATGGTGAATTGATTGAAGTCATTGATGTTGAAAAAGTGATGAAGGAAGTGATCGGTGGGCAAGAGTGTGCTTCTGAAGGCATGATTGATGCTGATGTTTCTGGAGAAGGGGACAGGGTATTAATTGTTGATGATTCCAGTGTTGCCAGAGGACAGGTGAAGCGAGTATGTACACAGGTTGGCATTGAGTGCATTACATTAAAAGATGGGCAGGAAGCCTGGGATCACTTATTACAGTTAACTAGTGAAGGCATTCATGTTGCCGATCATTATTCAATGATTATTTCTGATGTAGAAATGCCCAGAATGGATGGCTATACATTGGCGACTAAAATTAAAACCAATGAAGAAATGAAAGATGTTTATTTAATTCTTCATACTTCTTTAAGTGGGGTGTTTAATACCAGTATGGTCGAAAAGGTTGGGGCTAATAAATTTTTAGCAAAATTTGATCCAGATACTTTGGTTCGAACCATTCAAGAGCAATTAAAAACATTTCATCAGCAACAACACAGTGAATGATGGTTTTATTAATGCAGATGACTAAAGTTAAGATGAGTAGTGAGATATGACTATAAATGAATATAAAATTATTCAGCAATTTTTGAGTCAGTCTTGCGGTATCATTCTGGGTGATAGTAAGCAGTATTTAGTTAAAAATAGATTAAGTAGATTATTGCTCAGGTTTGATTTTTCCTCATTTTCTGAGCTGGTAAAGGTTTTGCAAGGTAGTAGTCCACAAGCTTTAAAGATAAAAACGGCAATAGTCGATGCAATGACAACTAATGAGACCTTTTGGTTTCGTGATGATTTGCAATTTTTAGAATTGAGGGAAACTATCCTTGCTGAAATTTTTGAAAGAAAAACAGGTTCGATAAAAGTCTGGTCTGCTGCCTGTTCTTCAGGGCAGGAACCCTACACAATAAGTATGTGTGTGGAAGAAATCAACAGAAAGATCAGTCGGCCCCGTAATGTACAAATTATTGCTACTGATATTTCGGAAGAAATCTTATTGGAAGCTAAAGCGGCTGTTTATTCTGAATTGGCCTTGTCACGAGGTATAGATGATCTGGCCAAACAGCGTTTATTTCAGAAAGTTCATAATGGCTACAAGCTAAATGCGGATATTAGCCGTAATGTTCGTTTTCAACAGTTTAATCTTCTTAAGCCTTTTTCGGTGCTTGGGCGTTTCGATGTGATTTTTTGCCGTAATGTTTTAATTTATTTTTCTGAACAGGTTAAAAGAGATATTCTTTCCAGAATGGTCGATTCATTAGAGCCTGGGGGATATTTGTTTCTAAGTAGTACTGAGGCTATGCCAGCAAGTATTAAAGAGCTTGTTCCCGTACGGGGTGGTCGAGCCCGGTATTTTAAGAAGCTTATAAAGTCTAGTTGAGTGTGTCTTTAGCTGCATTAACAGCTTGCTGACGTTGTTTAAATAATACTCAGCGAAAATGATGGGCTTAAGAGCAAGCCCAGTCAATACAACGTTGACATACTATTACTACACTTCAAGTTCATGTAAGCTTTGTTTTCTAAGTCAGTTTCTTGACGTTCTTTATCTGGGTGGCTAAATATTGCCATCTGCTATTTTCAGCTAAAGTTGATTTTTTCTATCTCGCAATGAGGTTTGAACAGCTTAAGCGTATTTTTTGTCTTTATAGTTTTATTCTATCGCACTGTTACCTTCTAATAAAAACCACCCATATTTCAATGCTTTAATCGGTTATTCTATTAATAGTGCTAGATTGCTGTTAAGGGGGTTGAGCAAGCAATCTTGTAAAATTAACTGTTTACTAAGGCGTACTGCCTAGCTCTGCCTACATTCTGCCGCTTAGATCTAAGAAAACCTAAAGTCTATCTATCAATTTTTTATCTGTATGATTTTAAATGTCTATTTATCTATGGCATAAGCCATGCTTATTGTTTCTGTAAGAAGAAATAAGGTGGTAATTATGGCTATTAATTTTGACAATGCATTAGGAATTCATCCGCAGGCTTTAGCTTTACGTGAAAAGCGCAGTGAAGTACTGGCATCAAATTTGGCTAATGCGGATACCCCGGGATATAAAGCGCGTGATTTAGATTTTCAGGCAGTACTTAAAAAAGCCATGCCTCAAAGTAACTCTATGGAACGCACTCAAGAAGGTCATATCTCAGCTAATGATCGATTATTAGGTGCGAGCATGATGTTTCGGAATCCAAATCAGGCTTCATTAGATGGTAATACCGTAGAGTCTCATATAGAACAAGCTAAATACTCTGAGAATGCAGTGCAATACCAGGCTAGTTTGCGATTTATTAATGGTAGATTTAATGGGCTAATGACCGCCTTGAGAGGAGAATAACATGCCATCCATGAATATATTTGATATAGCCGGTAGCGGAATGAACGCACAGTCCTTAAGGCTCAATTTAGTTTCGAGTAATATCTCTAATGCTAACAGTGTGAGTAGTAGTATTGATGAGGTATATAAGTCGAGACAAGCGGTTTTTAAGGCTGAGCTTAATGGGGTTATGGATAAGAATAATGCAGCAAGTAAAGTGAGTGTGGCTGGGGTGGTAGAGAGTCAGGCTCCTGCCGTTATGGAATATGCACCGCATCACCCAATGGCTGATGGCAATGGTTATATTTTTAAGCCGAATGTTAATACGGTGGAAGAAATGGCAAATATGATGTCGGCTTCACGTTCATATCAGAATAATGTTGAAGTGTTAAATACCGCCAAGCAGTTAATGTTACAGACTTTAAAAATGGGGCAATAGGAGAATATCATGGCTATTGGATCAATTGAGACATATCAAAATTTAGGACTGGCTACTACCGCTGATAACGCTGCAGCTCCAGCAAAAAAACAAGAACTTGGACAAGAGGCTTTTTTAAAGCTGATGACGACTCAGTTAACGCATCAAGATCCTAATAAACCCATGGAAAACGGTGATTTTCTGGCGCAAATGGCGCAGTTTAGTACGGTGACAGGTATCGGTGAATTAAATGATTCATTTTCCGAGTTTGCTTCTTCTCTAAGCTCAGGGCAAGCATTACAAGCAGCAAGCCTAGTGGGTCAATCAGTATTAGTACCGTCAAACGAAGGCTTGATGTCTTTAACTAAAGATATGACCGGAGAGATTGGCTTGCATGATAAAACCAGTGATTTAAAGGTGAGTTTTATTGATAGTAATGGCGAAACAGTTAAAACATTACATTTAGGTGCTCAGGAGAAAGGCAATATTAAATTTTCCTGGGATGGTTTATTGGATGATGGGACTTATGCAGATCCCTCAGTTTATAGTATTTATGCCGAAGCAGAAGTTAATGGTACAAATACAGCGTTACAGACTTTTGTCAATGCCGATGTAGAAAGTGTTGCCTTAGGCAATACAAGTGATGGTATTCAGTTGGCTCTGGCAGGTCTGGGTGAAGTGAATTTTAACGAAGTTAAGAAAATATTCTAGAGTTGGGAGAGCAGTCATGGGTTTTGCAACAGCAATAAGTGGTTTAAATGCCGCGTCCGCAAATTTACAGGTTATTGGTAATAATATTGCCAATACCAACACCATTGGTTTTAAAGAGTCAAGGGCTGAGTTTGTTGATATTTATAATAACAGTGCATCGACTTCACCTGGATCAGGGGTTAGAGTCAGTGAAGTGGCTCAGCAATTTAATCAAGGCAATATAGAAGCAACTCAGAACAGTCTGGATCTGTCGATATCGGGTAATGGTTTTTTTGCCATGACTGATAAGACAGATGCCACTATTCCAACAACTTTTACCCGAAATGGTGCTTTTCAACTGGATGCTGAAGGCTATTTGACAGATGATACCGGGCGCTTCTTATTGGGAGGCTTACCGCTGGGTGACGAGATTTCTGATGGTTTTAGTACAGGTGCTCCAGAAGTGCTGAGAATTGATGTATCGCAGGGAGCGCAATCAGCAACGAGTAAGATTAACTTAAAAATTAATTTAGATTCAAGAGGGGTTCAGTATGATGCACTTATTGCTTTTCCAGGTTTTACGCAAACCACGCCTTCTGTTCCCGGCTCGCCATATGATATTCCACCTGACCCAGCTGAATATAATAATTCGACGGCATCAACCATTTTTGATTCCTTGGGAAATACCCATAGATTAAGTATTTATTATCGAGATATAACTGATACCAGTCTAAATCCTATTGTCAATAAATGGGAGTCTTATGCTTACGTTGATGGTAAAGCGTTGTTTTATGATGGAGTTAGTAATCCAGCATTTTTAGATGATGCCTCAATTGGTACAGTATTACCTCTACAGTTCAATGGTCAAGGTGTGTTGGAGGCTGCTGATACTGGAACAACTACAGGCAATACGGATCCAAAGTTTGTATTTAAAAATATTGATGTAAACCCGCTGGTTGTTGGGGCGGATGCCTTGACTTTTACCCTGGATCCTACGGGTTCAACACATTCTGCTTCAGCCTTTGGGGTCAGTGATTTACAACAGGATGGTTTTGCATCTGGGAATTTAACTGGGATTGATATCGATAAAAAAGGCATAGTATTAGCTCGTTTTAGTAATGGTTCTTCTACACCCTTAGGGCAGGTTATTTTAGGGCGCTTCACTAATAATCAAGGGCTGGCAAAAATAGGCGATACTTCCTGGCAGGAGACAAATAGCTCGGGTTCTGTGGTGTTGGGTGTAGGTGGTGGGATTAACTTTGGTGATATTCAATCGTCTGCCCTGGAGAATTCAAATACAGATATTGCTACACAACTGGTTAAACTGATTGTGGCGCAACAGACTTATCAGGCCAATTCAAAAACAATTTCGACAGAGAATGAGATTATTCAGAATATTCTTAATATTTAGTTGATAAAGGAGAGGTATTAATTTCTCTGTAAATCAGGAAGTGAAGCTTTAGTCTCGTTTGTGCAATCAGGCGAGGCTAAAGCAAATTTTATTGATTAGTACCCCCTTTTTTTCTGAGGTAACTTGGGAGAGTTATTATGGATCGTAGTTTATATATCGCAATGAGTGGGGCTAAGCAAACCTTGCTGGCTCAAGCCTCAAATGCCAATAATTTGGCGAATTCTCAAACTACAGGTTTTAAGTCTGATTTAGAGCAATTTCGTGCTATGCCTGTTTTTGGCCCAGGGTTTCCTACCCGTGTTTATGCCATGGCAGAGCGACCAGGGACCGATTTGAGTATGGGCTCTATTCATACCACGGGAAATGATCTAGACGTTGCAATTAAAGGGGAAGGCTGGTTTGCGGTAGAAGGGCAGGATGGTCAAGAAGCCTATACCAGGGCGGGTGATTTAAGAATAACCCCTGAAGGTCGGCTGGAAACTGGAACGGGTGTTGCTATTTATGGTAATGATGGGCCTATTTCGATTCCACCCGCTGAAAAAATTGATATCGGTAATGATGGTACCATTAGTATTGTCCCGGTGGGTGAGAATGCTACGACTCTGGCTGTTATTGACAGAATCAAACTGGTTAAACCTGAGCTGAGTAATTTAGAAAAACTTAATGATGGTTTTATGCATACCAAAGACGGTAGTCTCCCCGTTGCCGATGCAAGTGTCAGTATCGTCCAGGGTGCTTTAGAGGGTTCTAATGTAAATGCTGTTTCAGCTTTAGTTGAGATGATTGAGCTGGCTAGAAACTTTGAGCTACAAACTAAAGTAATGAAAAGTGCCGATGATAATTCAGGGATAAGTGCCAAGTTAATGCAAATGGCATAATAAATGCTTTCTCTCTTGGTAAGACAATAATTTGTCACTAGGAGAGAACAATGACTGAAAGAGCATTATGGGTGGCTAAAACAGGTTTGGATGCCCAGCAAACAAGAATGGCGGTAATTGCCAATAACCTGGCCAACGTCAATACCACGGGCTTTAAGAAGTCCAGAGCGATATTTGAAGATCTAGTTTATCAAAATATTCGACAAGTTGGCGCTCAGTCAACTCAAAATACCGAGTTACCGACAGGATTACAGTTAGGTACGGGTGTCAGAACAGTTGCTACAGAAAAACTGCATACTCAAGGTAATATCCAGCAAACTGAAAACTCTTTAGATGTGGCAATTAATGGCCGTGGCTATTTTCAGATATTGACGCCTAATGGGGATATTAATTATTCTAGAGACGGATCTTTCAAACTAGACTCAACGGGGCAAATGGTGACCTCGGGTGGCATGCTTTTAGAACCGAATATTACCATTCCTAATGATGCTATCAGTGTCACCATAGGGCGAGATGGTATCGTTTCGGTTATGCAGCCAGGCAGTCCTGCCCCAGTTCAAGTAGGACAACTTCAAATAGCGGGTTTTATCAATCCATCAGGTTTAAACCCTGTAGGTGAAAACCTGTTCACAGAGTCTGTTGCCAGTGGTGCTCCAACCGTTGGAATACCTGGTGAGAATGAATTTGGCCCTTTATTTCAAGGTTCTCTGGAAACTTCAAATGTCAATGTGGTTGAAGAGCTGGTGAATATGATTGAAACGCAGCGTGCTTATGAAATGAATTCAAAAGCTATATCAACCACGGATGAAATGCTGTCTTTTGTTACTCAGCAGTTATAGCACAGGTGATTTATGAACGGTTCAAAAGTGATGATCATAACTGTAGCATTATTTGTTTTAGCTGGCTGTGAAGTCTTGCCAAAAAGAGATCCCGCTTTTGCTCCAGTTCAGTCAGTAGATTTACGCCCCCCACAGCAGACAAATGGTGCAATTTACCAGGCGGGTTTTGATATGCGTCTATTTGAAGACCATACTGCAAGACGGGTTGGGGATATATTGACAGTAAAACTGGATGAAGACACCAAGGCTAAGAAAATAGCAGATCTGGATGCTTCAAAGAGAAACTCTACTTCGGTTACAGCCCCCAATATTATGGGCGTAGACCCATCTATGCTTTTTGGGAAAGATTTAAGTGCAACTTTAGCCTCTGAGCATGAATTTGAAGGTGAAGGTGAAGCGAATCAAAGCAATAGCTTAACGGGAGATATTAGTGTCACAGTGGTTGCTGTTTTTCCTAATGGTAATTTAAGAATCAGGGGAGAAAAAAGGGTGACGTTAAATGATGGGAGTGAATATATTCGCTTATCAGGCATTGTTAGGCCCATTGATATAGACGCTTCAAATACCATTCCCTCAACCAAGGTTGCTGATGCAACCATTATGTACACAGGCGATGGATCGGTAGCTGATGCGAGTAAAGTGGGTTGGTTTGCCAAGTTCTTTTTAAGTCCCATTTTTCCTTTTTAAGGGGATTGATATGAAACAACTTATTTTAACGATAGTGCTGTTATTCAGTTGTCAAATTGCTAATGCAGAGCGTATTAAAGATTTGGCTTCCATTGCAGGTGTTCGTAGTAACCAATTGGTGGGCTATGGTTTAGTGGTAGGACTAAATAAAACAGGGGATAAAACCAAGTTTACCGGACAGAGTTTACGTAGCATGCTGGCAAGACTCGGTTTAACCTTGCCGCCAGGTGTTGATCCAAAGTCTAAAAATATTGCAGCCGTTACCTTACATGCCGATTTACCCGCTTTTGCAAAACCGGGTCAAAAAATTGACGTTACTGTGTCTTCAATAGGTGATGCTAAAAGTTTACGTGGGGGGGCATTAATAATGAGTCCGTTAAAAGGGGCGGACGGTAATATTTATGCGGTTGCGCAAGGTAATTTAGTTGTCGGTGGTTTAAGTGCATCGGGCCAGGACGGTTCTAAAATAACGGTAAACAACCCTTCAGTGGGACGAATCCCCAATGGTGCAACAGTCGAGCGCAGTGTAGCCAGTCCTTTTAATAAAGGTAATTCACTGGTTTTTAATTTACACAATTCTGATTTTACAACGGCTAATCGGATGGCGGAGGCTATTAATACAATCTTAGGCCCCGATACAGCAAGAGCATTAGATGCTACATCAATTAAAGTCAGTGCACCATTAGACCCTTCTCAACGGGTGACGTTTGCTTCAATGGTTGAAAATATGATTGTGGCACCCGATGATGCACCTGCCAGAGTCATTGTTAACTCACGCTCTGGTACGGTGGTAATTAATGGCAAAGTGCGTGTGCAACCGACAGCGGTTTCTCATGGCAGCTTAACTGTCACGATTAGCGAGAATACCCAAGTCAGTCAAGCTAATGCATTAGCCGCTGGAGATACTGTAGTCATACCACAGTCAGAAGTTAAGGTGGAAGAGGGAGGCCTAGGGACTGAAGGTAATCATATGTTTGTATTTAACCCGGGTGTGACATTAGATGAAATTGTTAAATCAGTGAATAAGGTAGGCGCTGGCCCTAGTGATTTGGTGGCTATTTTAGAAGCACTTAAAACGGCAGGCGCTTTACGAGCCGAGCTTATTATTATTTAGGTGAAGACCATGTTAAACGCTCAACAGACTGATGTTTATACCGATTTTTCTAGCTTGGCCAAATTACGGCATGAGGCAAAAGAAAAAACACCTGCTGCGATTAAAGATGTAGCCAAACAGTTTGAGTCGGTGTTTGTTGGGATGATGTTAAAAAGTATGCGCCAGGCTAAGTTAGCGGAAGGTATTTTAGACAGTAGCCAAAGCGACTTCTATAGGGATATGTATGATCAACAGTTGTCGATTCATTTATCGGGTGAGCAAGGCTTGGGCTTGGCGGAGGTGATTGAAAGGCAATTAACGCCTGATCAGTCAAATTCAGTTAGCAGACAGCAAAGTATTGCCGATTATGAAAGACGAAATTTAGTCAACTCGGCGGCAAAAATTAGCCATGATAAGGCAGAACTTGAAGAGGAAAATAAAGTTACTCACAAAGCAGTGGAAGCCAAACCTCAAGCTGGTGATGTAGTTGAAATTGTCACTCCGATAGAGTTAAAAATAAATTCTGCCAGTGATTTTGTTAAACAATTACGCCCATATGCAGAGCAGGCAGCAAAAAAATTAGGTGTGGATGCCAATATATTATTAGCACAGGCTGCATTGGAAACAGGCTGGGGTAAGCATGTTATCAAGTCTGCGGATGGTCAGAGCAGTCATAATCTATTTAATATTAAGGCTGATAAGTCGTGGAAAGGCCAACAAACAACGGTTAATACCCTGGAATTTAAACAGGGTGTGGCAAAAAAAGAGATGGCTGGGTTTAGATCGTATAATTCTTATCAGGAAAGCTTTGATGATTATGTGCAGTTTATTCAAAATAATCCTAGATATAAGATGGCCATAAAAATGGCAGAAAAAGCGGAACGATATATGCATGAATTACATCAGGCAGGTTATGCAACTGATCCTCACTATGCGGATAAGGTGATTAAAATTTATCACAGTAAACTGGTTGATAATCAAGAAGTGGATTCAGTGGCACTGAATCAAGCTTTAACTTCGGATAATTCATAAGGAGAAAGACATGGGTAATACAATGTTATCAACAGCGATTACGGGGCTTCAGGCTTTCCAGCGTTCGTTGGAAACGACCAGTCATAATATTTCCAATGTGAATACTGAAGGTTATAGTCGTCAACGGGTTGACCTTGCCACCAGTAAAGAACAAATGGTGGGCTCGGGTTATTTGGGTAGGGGGGTATCTATTGTTAATATTAGCCGTAGCTATGACCAGTTTATTACTGGGCAGTTACGCTCAAGTACTTCCGCTTTTGGTGATGTGGATAGATACAGTGAGCTGGCGGCACAGGTCGATGATATTTTGGCTGATCCCACTGTTGGTATGGCACCCGCAATAAAAAATTTCTTTAATGCCGTTAATGATTCTACAGATGACCCGTCTTCATTACCTGCAAGGCAGGTTTTATTATCTGAAACTGATATCTTAACCAGCCGTTTTGATACCATCAATGCTCGCTTTAAGCAGATAAGGGAACAAATAAATACCGATATGGTGGTGATGGCGGATGAAATCACTGGCTTTGCCACATCAATAGCAGACCTTAATATACAGATTGCCAATGCACAGGGCCAAACCACTGGTGATCAACAACCTAATGATTTGCTGGATAAACGAGACCAGGTGTTAAATCAGTTGTCGGAATTAGTTGATATTTCAGTTGTGGCCAGTAGTAGTAATATGATTAATGTCTTTATGGGCAAGGGAGAAGTGCTAGTTTTAGATGGCACTGCACAAAAAGTTGTTACCCAGACCTCAAGGCTTGATTCGACTGCGTTGGATGTGGGTGTTGAAACGAATACAGGGTTTGTCAATGTCATTACCAATCAAATTTCTGGCGGCGCGCTAGCGGGTACTTTGCGTTTTAGGGCTGAAATTCTAGATCCTGCACAACAAAGGCTAGGTTCTGTGGCGGCAAGTATTGCTATGGAATTTAATAAAGTGCATGAGCTTGGTTATGATCTGGATGGTGTTGCTGGCGGTTTGTTTTTTCAAGGGGATGGGATGGGAAGCGATGCTATTCCTGTCTCGGCAGATGTATCAAATTCTGTTGGCTCAGCAATAACGGTGATGTTTGATAAGGATGAAATAGCTAATATAGATCACAGTGATTATACCTTGGAAGTCACGGGTGTTACGACTTATAAATTAACCCGAGAGCTTGATAATAGTAGTATTGATTTAACACTTACAGCGGGTTTATTAGTGCCTTCTAACTCACCCACTGATCAATTGCCGGGAATAACGATTACACCTAGCAGTTTAAATGTAGGGGATACCTTTTTAATTAGGCCGACTTATACAGCGGCAAGTACTATTGCACAAAATATAACGGATCCAAGAGAGATTGCACTGGCAACAAATGCCGCAGTTGATAGTGCGGGTAACCCTTATGTCATTACCGGGCCTATGCCTGGGGATAACAGAAATGGTTTGGATCTAGCCGCCTTGGAGCACAAAAAGGGAATGATGGGTGAAACAGCTACCTTTCAAGGTGGTTATGGCTTAGTTGTGTCTGAAGTCGGGGTGTTAACGTCTTCAGCCAATATTGCCAGTGCAGCTCAAGAGACTTTATTAAATAATGCAAAAGATTCCTGGAGTAATGTGTCAGGGGTGAATCTGGATGAAGAGGCGGCCAATTTAATCAAGTTTCAACAATCTTATCAGGCGGCTGCACAAATGATTTCGGTCAGTGATACTTTATTTAACGCTTTAATTGGTGCGGTAAGCTAGGAGTTAGTTATGAGAATTTCCACATCCTGGGCACAGCAACTTGGTGTTAATGCAATGAATGCCCAACAGGTTAATTTGTCTAAAACACAGATGCAATTATCATCAGGGTTAAGAGTTGTAACACCGAGTGATGATCCAGCAGCATCAGTCAGTATTTTAAGTTTACAAGAGTCCATTGATAAGGCTACGCAATATCAGGATAATATTTCGGTTGTTCGTGCACGATTGAATATAGAAGAAGGCAGTTTAGGTACGGCGGAGAGTATTTTATTTAGAGCAAAAGAATTAACTGTTCAGGCACTTAATGCACCGATTACAACAAATGATCGTCTGGCAATAAAATCAGAAATTGACCAGTTGCTGGAACAAATGGTTGGTGTTGCTAATACTCAGAATGCCAATGGAGAATTTATTTATTCGGGTGATTTATCGACAACGCCAGCAGTTATCTGGGATACAGCAATAGGGTCTTATGTTTTTCAAGGTGGAGTAAACCCAAGAACGTTGGATATTGCAGCTGAAAGAAGGGTTGCTGATGGTGATTTGGCTTCAGCCGTTTTTTTCAATATTGATTCTATTAGTCAGGAAGCGAATACTACAGTTAATACAGTAGAAGTTGATAAACGCAGTGTTTTTGATACTTTACAGTCCTTATCAAAAGCTTTAGCTGGGCAGTTTGAGGTGCCAGAAGCGAAGCTTACTGGTAGTCGCTTTATGCGCTATGGTGTCGACTATAGTACGGGTGGAACGCTGGGGGCAACCTCATTTTCTTTAACCGCAGATGATGGTTCAGGTACTGGCTCAACCAATACAGTAGACGTTGATTTACCTGCAGTTGCTACCGATGTTTATGAAACCATAGACGAAGTGGTTGCAGCCATAAATCTACAATTGGCTGGTAATAATATGGAAGCCAGAAGCAATGGTAATCAAATTGAATTTGCTTCATTAACTAAAGGTGAAGATTCCAGTATTGAAATAACAGGTGCCGGATCATTTTTAACTGATTTTGGTTTTGCTTCCGGTGATTCCAGTAAGGGTGTGGATTTAGGTGCCAGTATTATTGCCACTAAAACTATTCCCTTTCCTCCAACAGTTCCTTTGCCCGATTCCTTGGCATATTTTGGTAAAACAGCGATATTTGAATTAAATGATGAGGCCGGTCATAAGAAGGAGATTGTTTTAAATGCTGACTATGCCGATCATACTGAATTAATTACAGCGATTAATACTCAAATTACCGGCTCACCGATTGAAGGGAAAATAGAAA
>Ga0209707_1000536_pt1 | contig 22668 bp, 15 predicted proteins | sample EN4Hudsemesocosm_FD_184630 | JGI IMG/M metagenome (GOLD analysis project Ga0209707, IMG submission 184630) | Methane-oxidizing microbial communities from mesocosms in the Hudson Canyon - EN4B Hudson Canyon (SPAdes) (version 2) | ecosystem: Environmental > Aquatic > Marine > Cold seeps | place... | reverse complement strand
AAGGTTTTTACCACTATCACAACTGACTTACAGCTTGCTGCTCAAAATGCCGTAATAACCAATTTATTAAATTATGATCAACGTCATGGTTTTCGTGGTCCTGTTAAATCATTAAGACCTTTGCCTAAAATAGAGAAAGAGGTAAATGAACCTGAAAAACTCTTAAACAATGATATTTCTGAGTTTAACGAAACAAAGCCTTTAACAAATGAAGAAATCACCACGACTTTAAAAACAACTACACGTTATCAATCACTTATCCCTGTAGTTGTCACAGAGGTATTAGAGCAGTCAATTATTGTCACTTTTGAAAACCAACAACAGACAATGATCACTTGGCAGGGATTATCCTGGGCTCGACCATTTACATCGGACGATAAACAAGACAAAGAACCAAAATTTGCCAATGAAATAATCAACTATGGTGATGTTATTTATGTCACCCAAAAAGCAGATCAAAGTTATCAGTTAAGCCAATTACCCGAAGTGAGTGCTGCTCTTGTTTCAATATCTCCGGATAATGGAGCAATTAAAGCCGCCGTTGGTGGTTTCAGTTTTAAACAAAGTCAATTTAACCGCGTTACACAAGCTAAGCGTCAAGTTGGCTCAAACATTAAGCCGTTTATTTATTCTGCGGCACTTGATCATGGCTTAACATTGGCGAGTTTAGTGAATGATGCACCAATTAATCAATGGGATAGAAGTACCGGGATTGTTTGGCGCCCAAAAAACTCTCCTGAAACATACTTTGGTACGATTAGAATTCGACTGGCGCTAGCGTTATCAAAAAATGTCATTGCCGTTCGCCTGTTAAGACTTGTTGGTCTTGATAATATGATCGGTTATCTATCACAATTCGGCTTTGCTCCCGATGAATTACCTCGGAACGAATCCCTTGCCTTGGGCTCAGCGTCACTTACCCCATTAGAACTCGTCACAGGCTTTGCTACCTTTGCTAACGGTGGTTTTTTAGTAGAACCATACTTAATCCAGCGTATTGAAGACCCCTTTGGTAATATTGTTTTTGAAGCTAATCCAAAACTTGCTTGTGACCCTTGCCTTGATATAGCGACTGAGGAAGGACAAAAGGTTGAAGATTCTCAATCATTGAGCAATGAAACAGATTTATCAAACCTTTTAGATAACATGCCATCTGTTCTGACTAATGACAAGCCAGAAATCGCTAAAGCAGATAAAACCCAAGTTGAGATACAACAGGCTCCCAGAGTGATAACTGAACAAAATGCTTTTTTAATTGGCCAGGCGCTGAATAGCGTTATTTGGGGGGCAGATTACAATATCAAGCCTTTTTGGAATGGTACTGGCCATCGAGCAAAAAAATTGAATCGCCGCGATATTGCTGGAAAAACAGGTACTACCAATCAATCTAAAGATGCTTGGTTTTCTGGATTTTCTCGCCGTTTAGTAACAACCTCTTGGATAGGTTTTGACGATCATCAACGTAATTTAGGCAGAACCCGATATAATAATAATCTTTCTAAAAATCAAGTTACAGGTTCAGAGGCTGGTGCCAAATCGGCACAACCTGCTTGGATAACGTTTATGGAAGCTGCACTGCCTACAATTGACGTAGAACCATTTGAGCCGCCAGAGGGTATCGTTTCAGTTAGAATTGATAAAACAACCGGCAAACTTACCACTAAAACAGATAGAAGTAGTGAATTTGAATACTTTATCTTTGGTACAGAACCTACAGAATATGTCACTGAAGACAATAGTAGCGATATTCTTGATGGCAGTAATACTGAGGAAGAGGAGCTGTTCTAGTAAAAGCGACAGTTTCAAATAAGCTAGTGGTTGAAAAATATCTAGGGCCTCTAGCTTATTTCTATGGATCTAAAGTCAAATATCTTTAATGAAAATTTTAGACTTTCGCTGGTAGTTATACATTTTTTGTTTGCTCTCAGGCAAGTTTTTCATAGATTGCTCAATAAAGCCTTTTTCTAAAAACCAATGACCACTCACTGTTGTTAAAACAAATATTGATGATAACGCTTGCTGCTGAGCTTCTTGCTCCAAAGCTTCCATTAAACGCCCTCCACGGTTTCCTTTTCGATAGTCTGGGTGTATAGCAACACAAGCCACTTCGCCAGTTTTAGCGTCTGGGTAGGGGTATAATGCTGCGCAAGCAATAATCACATCTTCTTTTTTAAGTACAGTAAATTTATCAATTTCTACTTCAAGTAATTCACGAGAGCGTTTAACTAAAACTCCCTCAGCTTCCAGTGGCGCCAGCAACTCCAAAATACCAGCGACATCATCAATAGTAGCAGTTGATATTTGTTCTTTATGATCTTTTGCAATAAGAGTTCCTGCACCGTCACGAGTAAAAAGCTCTTGCAATAGTGCAGTATCGCTTTGATAACTTACGCAGTGACAACGCTCAACACCGTTTTCACCACTTTGAATAATCGCTCTGAGCAATAATTGACGTACATGACAGTCTTTTTCATCTAATAATGTCTTAACTCGGCGAACACTACAGCTTCTAATCAGCTTACCTGCTTCGTCAAGTAACCCCTCATCTTCGGTTAACGTGATTAACTTATCCGCTTTTAATGCGATTGCCGTTTGTGCTGCCACATCTTCTAACGCTAGATTAAAAACTTCACCTGTCGGCGAATAACCTATAGGTGAAAGTAGCACGATAGAGCCATAATCAAGTTGCATATTTATACCGTCAGAGTCAATTCTACGCACACTGCCTGTATATTTATAATCTATCCCGCCACGAACCCCCATAGGTTTAGCAATAACAAAATTACCTGTACTGACCCTAATTTGGGAGCCATGCATAGGTGAATTCACCAGTCCTGTACTCAATAACGCTTCTATATGTAACCTTAAAGAGCCAGTAGCATCTTTTACCGCAACTAAAGTATCAGCATCTGTTACCCGAACATTGTTTTCAATACTTCTATCTATACCACGTTGTTCCATTCGATCTTCAATTTGTGGTCGTGCGCCATGCACCACCACAAGTTTGACACCTAAGCTACGTAACAAGGAAATATCATGAATAATATTGGCAAAATTTGGGTGTGAGACTGTTTCACCACCAAACATTAGCACGACAGTTTTACCACGATGCGCATTGATATAGGGCGCAGCGTTTCTAAACCATTTAATGTTATTTATATAATTATCCATGACTTTTTCTTCATTTTCCTTATTCGATTTTCTGCTCTAACTAAAGCTCTTATATTTATAGGTGCTAAACATTACCCGAACGATCAACGACATACACCATCGCGACCTCATCTTCAGGATCTTTATGCGGACTTTGCTCACTGTCTTCGATAATATTGCTCGCCAGTGAGCTTTTTTCAATAACAGCAAAGCCAAGTTTATTAAAGAACTCTGGCAAATAAGTTAAAACGATAATTTTCTGTAATTCCATCTGGTGTGCAAATTCCAGTAAGTACTGAACCAATGCTTGACCTTGCCCTTGCCCATGTACTGATTTATCAACAACAATTGAGCGTATTTCAGCTAACCCTGTTTGATAGATATACAATGAGGCGCAACCGACGACTTCACCATCAATTTCAGCAACAACAAAGTTTTGAATATCATGAATAATGTTGTCACGACTCCGTGGCAAAATCTCCCCCTTGCCTGACCAATAATCTACTTGCTGATGAATTTTATCCACATCAGACATTCTCGCTCTTCGCACCGAAAGTGCTGCTGCTTTTTGGGCATTTAAACGTTGTTTAACTTGCTTTAAAGCCATATTAATTTGATCTTTACTTGGCGCACCAACCACTTGACCATTCAAGCTATCACTATTTCCTTGAATATCCGCTAACGCTTTTTGCACTTGAGTTCTTGATGTACCACCAATCGCAACACGCTTATCCAAGCATGATTCGATTGATAAATGCTGATAAACATCTTGTTCAATTTGATCGCTAAATTCTTGTAACTGAACTAAAGAAAACTCTTCGAGTGCATGTCCTGCTTCAATAGCGGCTAATACCACTTCACCAACTATGTGGTGAGCTTCGCGAAATGGAATGTTTTTACTAACAAGGTAATCAGCTAGTTCTGTGGAATTTGCATAACCTTGCTGCGCTGCAGCCAAAGTACGTGCACGATTCACTTTCAAGCCGTCAGCAACTAATACTGCCATTTCCATACATTCTTGCCACGTATCAAGCGCATCAAAAAGCCCTTCTTTGTCCTCTTGCATATCTTTATTATAAGCAAGTGGTAGACCTTTCATTGTCACCATCATTGCCGTTAGAGAACCAATAACACGGCCCGCTTTACCGCGAATGAGTTCACAAGCGTCTGGGTTTTTCTTTTGTGGCATTAATGATGAGCCAGAGCTTACTAAGTCGCTCATTTCAACAAAACCTGCTTCACCAGAATTATAAAAAATTAAATCTTCGGCAAAGCGCGATAAATGCATCATAGAAATACTGGCACTGGAGAGTAATTCAAGCACATGATCTCTATCGGAAACCGCATCTAAAGAATTTAAAGTTGCGCTTCTAAAACCTAAATTTTGCGCTAATAAATCACGATCAATTGGGTAAGCAGTACCCGCTAAGGCACCTGATCCTAAAGGTGAAGTATCAGCTCGGTATAAGGTATCTTTTAAACGACCAATATCACGATTGAACATTTCAACATAGGCTAAGCACCAATGACCAAAGGTTACTGGTTGTGCACGTTGCAAGTGAGTATAACCGGGTAAAACAGTGTTACTTTCACGCTCTGCCAGCTTCAACAAAGCTTGTTGTAAATTCACGAGGGCAAATAAAATATCCCCCCCCATTTCTTTACACCAAAGTTTTAAATCAGTGGCAACTTGATCATTACGACTACGTCCCGTATGGAGTTTTTTACCTAAATCACCTGTCTTTTCAATTAAGTTAATTTCAACCCAACTGTGAATATCTTCAGCATCAGAGCTTAAGATCTGGTTTGGATCATTTTCAACTGATGCCTTAAGTTCAAGTAGCGCTTCTTTTAAACGCTCAAATTCATCTTGGCTTAATACATCAACAGTGGTTAATGCTTCTGCCCAAGCAATTGAGCCAACAATATCTTGCACTGCCATCCGATAATCAACCGGTAGTGAGTCATTGAATTTTTTAAATTGAACACTCGCTTTTTCTTTAAACCGTCCACCCCATAAAGCCATAGCTATTCCCCTGTACCTTGTTCAGAAGTCTTTTCATCTAAGGTTTTCAACGCCGCAATACGGCTCGATAAACTGAATAAACGAATAAAACCTTCGGCATGTTTTTGATCATAAACATCATCAGCGCCAAAAGTAGCAAATTCTTCAGAATATAAACTGTTAGGTGAACGACGCTGAGTCACTGTCGCTTGGCCTTTATATAGTTTAACAACAATATCACCAGTGACTTTCTCAGCTAATGAGGCAGCTGCAGCAAGTTGCGCTTTAGCTAATGGTGTGAACCAACGACCATCATAAATAACATGAGAGAATTCCAAACCTACAGACTCTCTAAATTTTAATGACTCTTTATCATGGATTAATGTTTCTAAACCTTTATATGCCGCCATCAATACTGTACCACCCGGAGTTTCATAACAGCCACGAGACTTCATACCCACTAAACGATTTTCAACAATATCGATACGACCAACACCATGTGCTGCTGCTTTGTCATTTAAATACATCAATGCTTGGTAGGGTGATAACGGCTGACCATCAACTGAAACTAACTCACCGTCTTGGAAACTTAATGCAACCGTTTCCGGTACATCAGGAGCATCGAGAGGATCTACAGTCATCGTCCAAACTTCTTTTGATGGCTCGCACCAAGGGTCTTCTAATTCGCCACCTTCGTGAGAGATATGCCAAGCGTTAGCATCACGACTATAAATTTTAGTTAACGAGGCAGCACAAGGAATATCACGCTCTGCTAAATAATCTAATAAATCTTCACGAGAGACCATATCCCATTCACGCCATGGAGCAATGACGGTAAGTTGTGGGGCAAGGGCAGCAAAACAAGACTCGAAACGTACTTGGTCGTTACCTTTACCTGTACAGCCATGACACAGTGCATCAGCACCTACTTTTAGTGCCACTTCAACATGAGCTTTGGCAATTACAGGACGCGCCATTGATGTGCCTAATAAATACTGGCCTTCGTATACCGAGCCTGTTTTGAGAATAGGATAGATATAGTCTTTAACATACTCTTCCTTTAAATCAACAACATGACATTCACTCGCGCCTGAGGCGATTGCTTTTTCAACAATACCTTCAAGCTCTTCTTCGCCTTGGCCAACATCGGCACAAAAAGCGACAACTTCACAGCCGTCATAGTTTTCTTTTAACCATGGAATAATTGCTGAGGTGTCTAAACCACCAGAATATGCCAATACTACCTTTTTGATTTGTTTCTTAACTTGAGTCATTTTTCTGCTCTCTTAAATTTGTTAATTTTCCATCCCCTCACTTTACTATTGGAGATCGAGTCTATATGTTGAGATTCCGGTTAAAATAACTACCGGAATGACGTTATTTTTAATTACTAAAAAGTGAAACCAGCACAGCATTTTGTGCCCACATTCTATTTTCAGCCTCTTGAAAAGCTACCGACATTTCACTATCAAATAGCTCTGTCGTTATCTCTTCTTCTAAGTGTGCTGGCTGGCAATGCATAACAATACTAGCCCCTGCTTTTGCCATTAAAGTGTGATTCACTTGGTAAGGTGCAAATATCTTCAACACTCCTTTTTTCTTACTTGGGTCTTCATCACCCATCGAAATCCAAGTATCAGTGTATATTGCGTCTTGATCACCAATAGCTTCGATATCATTAGTGAATGTCAATTGGCCGCCAGATTCTGCTGCTAATGTTTTAGCTTGTTCAACAATTGAGCTTTGAGCTTCATAACCCTTTGGACAGACCAAAGTAAAATCAACACCCAAAATAGCGGCCATTATCATTAACGAGTTTGAAACGTTATTCCCATCCCCGACATATGCTAGCTTCACTTGGGTAATATCACTTTTTCCTAATTGGCCAAGGTTTTCAGTTAACGTAACAAAATCAGCTAACGCCTGACATGGATGATATAAATCACATAGGGCATTAATCACTGGCACACTTGCATGCTCGGCTAACTGCTTTATTGAGTCATGGCTAAAAACCCGCGCCACAATAATATCGGCATAACATGATAAGTTTTTTGCATAATCACTAACCCGTTCACGTTCACCTAGTTTGCCGTTTTGCTGACCTAAATATAGTGCATGACCACCCAATTTGTTAATGCCCATATCAAAACTGACATGAGTTCTTAATGACGGTTTTTCAAAGATCATCGCCACTGATTTTCCTGCTAACACTTGGTTATAATCTTCAGGCTTTTTTTTAATTTTTATTGCAAGGTCAATTAAAGCCAGTATTTGGTTTTTGCTTAGCTGATCATCAGCCAAAAAGTGATTAAACTCGCTATCTTTTATCCGTGAGGTATTTGCTAAAGTGGCTTTTGACGACGCTTGTAAAGTGTTTTCTAACGAATCTTTTAACATAACATTTCTCTAAATATTTTTTAAACAATTAACGACTGTGCGCTAACAAGGCTGAATGCGAGTACCTACACATTCTCCATTAAGTAAATTGACAATTTGCTCTGGCGACTGCCAACTGGCAACCGCGATACTTCGTCGCAATTGTTTAGCTGCCGAAAGTGCCGCATTTACTTTAGCTGTCATACCTCCTGCAATAACACCCTCATCAATTAAAACATTAGCTTGTTGACTATTTAAAGACTCTAAATATTTTCCTTTGCCATCTTTCACGCCATTTACATCCGTTAATAGCAGTAGATCAGCATTGAGCAGTTGGCAAATAATCACTGCTGCATCATCAGCATTTACGTTGACTAATTCGCCATTTTCAAGCGCACCTATAGAAGAAATAATTGGGAAGAAATTGGCTTTCAATAAGGTATCGATCAATTTACTACTTTGAGCTTTTGGACAGCCTACCTGCCCTAAGTCTTGATCACTTAATTGACAAGTCACCATACCACCATCGGTTAATGCCAAACCAACGGCTGGAATTTTCATGCTAACTGCAGTCGCAACAATTGATTTGTTTACCGTACCCGCAAGCGCCCCCCCAATTAATGGCATTTGCTCTTTAGGTGTTACTCTCAAACCATGCTTTTTTATGGTAGAAAAGTTTGCTTGGGCAAGCATGTTATCAACTACACAGCCTCCGCCATGAACTAGTACCACTGCTTGATCTTTTAACTGGTAAATAACTTTTAGTAACTCAGTCAAAGCCGAATCTTTTTCTAAAATGGCTCCACCAACTTTAATCACTAATGGCTTTTTCATAGTTATTCTCCTTGAGTAAAACTTAGCGGTAATAAAGAATAATGACTTACTAAACCTAAAGAAATATTGAAGCATTGCAGTGCTTGAGAAGAGGCACCTTTAAGCAAGTTATCAATGGCACAACTTATCACCACCACTTGTTTTTCTTCATCAACTTGCCAATGCACATCAGCAAATGGCGTATGGGCAACATTGCCAATTTTTGGCCAAGCGTTAACTAAACGAACTAATGGTTTATCCTGATATGCTTGATTAAACACATCATCTACTTGGTTTTGAGTTACACCTGCTTTTAATTGCAAAGTAACAGTGGCTAGCAAACCTCTTTTATAAGGGGCAAGGTGAGGATTAAAAATAACTTGCGCTTTTGCTTCTTGGCTTATTTCAGGTTGATGTCTGTGCTTTAAAATATTGTAAGGTGTTAAACTCACTTCATTAAAATTAGTGGCTAAGGATGCATTTCGGCCTGCGCCAGTTACCCCACTGATTCCATTAACAACAATCAAAGAATTATCAATATGAAGGTTATTCGAGGTGATGGGTTTCAGCGCTAATAAACTGGCTGTTGGATAACAACCTGGAACAGCAATAAGCTCAGTACTCTGAATATCACTAGGGTGCCATTCGGCTAAACCATACTGTGCTTTTGCAAGCGCCGTTGTGCTTTGATGCTTAAAACCATAATAAGTAGGATAATCTTCAGCATTTTTTAAACGAAAACCACCAGAAAGATCAAAAACTTTTACACCAGCGTCAACAAAAGCTTGCGCCCATTGCGCACTAAACTCGTGCGGTGTAGCAAAAAAAACAGCATCTAGGTTAATTACTGAAGTATCAAACCATTCTTGAGAAAAAGATTGCAGGGGTACATCACAAATCCCTCGCCAGCGACCATGTAAATCACTAAATTTTTTTCCACAGGAAGTGCTATTTTCCGATACAACAAGATGTTGTATTGAAACTTTATCGTGTTGGCAAAGTAAACCTACTAACTCTGCTCCGGCATAACCACTTGCGCCAATTACGGCAACTTTTTGAATCTCTAACAAAACAAACCTCTAAAATGCAATTCTATTCAACTTATTACGAGATAATCTAAGATATATCTTTCAACACTAGTAAATTAAACCTGCTAAACCCACTACTAATGACAAACAAAGAACAATCTAAATCTATCGTCGTCGCATTAATTGAACCTTTATCATATTAAAGTAGCCTTATTAAAGGAGGTTATTTACACTGTAAGTGCAAGTTATCACTCAATGGGTACTTATGCAACTATTTAGCATAAGTATTTACCGTATTTTTTATGTTTATTTTTTGGAAGTGCTAAATGGACAAATTACCTAACTTTACCGATGCCTTAAAGCAACTAATTGCTAGTACGTCAATCAGCTCAACTCATCCAAGTTGGGATCAAGGCAACAAAGAGGTAATCACCCTACTCGCAACTTGGTTCGAGCAGCTAGGCTTTTCAGTAAAGATTCAACCTGTACCCGATACAGATAATAAATTTAATATGCTAGCTAAGCTTGGCTCAGGTGAAGGAGGATTATTGTTAGCTGGACATAGCGATACCGTTCCTTTTGATGAAAACCGCTGGTTATCGGATCCTCACAAAATCATTGAGCAAGACAATAAATTTTTTGGTTTAGGCACCTGTGATATGAAAGGTTTTTTTGCTTTTATCTTACAGGCTTGTAAAGGCCTTAGTGACAAATCACTCACTAAACCATTATATGTACTTGCTACCGCTGATGAAGAAACAACGATGGCTGGCGCTAGATTTTTTGCTGACAGCCAAGAAATAAAACCAGATGTCGCTATTATTGGTGAGCCAACAAGTTTGGTACCGGTGATCATGCACAAAGGACATATGTCGCATCGCATAAGTGTTAAAGGTCAATCAGGTCATTCGAGCAAACCAAACCTTGGTGTTAATGCCATTGAGATAATGTATCTGGTTATTGGTCAGCTGCTCGAATTAAAAAATAAACTTGCCACCAACTTTAGTAATCAAGCTTTTGATGTGACATCACCGACATTAAATCTGGGGGCAATACAAGGCGGCGACAATTCAAACCGCATCTGTGGTCACTGTCATTTAGATATTGATATGCGTTCTTTGCCCGGTATGACTGATGATGAATTGATCTCACTTTTGAGTAAGGCACTAAAACCTTTAGCGCAAAAATATCCTACTCGCATTACTTTTGAAGAATTACACCCAAGCTCTCCAAGTTTTGAGGAAAATACCTCAAGTGAACTCGTCACCATTGCCGAAGAAATCAGCGGACATAGTTGCTGCGCCGTGAATTACGCAACTGAAGCGCCATTTATTCAACAACTGGGTTGTCAAACCATCGTTATGGGACCAGGCTCCATCGATCAAGCCCATCAACCGAATGAATTTTTAGCTTTTTCTGAGATAGAGAAAACGGATCGATTATTAGTTCAAATGATTCAACATTATTGTTTAAAGGGATAATGTGAAAAAGGATACTATGGTGGGCAGGGTTTAATGCTCTAGATAATTTACTCTTTAATAAGGTTTTCAAGAGTAAAACTACTTACTGCTTTTATTCCATAATTTTTGGTTATCTTTAATTGAAAAAAACTCATGTGAATGCCAGCATCGGGGTAACAAGTCAAGTTGTTGTCGCTCTTGATAATTAGAAGCTAATAGCTCTAATATTTCATTCAATCGTTCTTTAGAAATTGACGCTAATTTTTTAGCTGTTTCAGTGAAATATAAATTCTCACTGTTGTTAATAATAATATTTTGACCAAAGCTAATAAAAGCTAATTGCCGTGTCGCAATCCGGCATAAGGGTTGTTGCGGATCATCGGGATATAATTGATTAACAATAGCGTACTCGTACGCCTCTTGCTGTTTACCATCTTTGTCTAGTGGAATATAAGTAATACCGAAACCTTGAGGAAACATACCGGTAATTTTATATAAGGCATCAACAACCGTTAGACTACAACCTCCTCGTTCAGCATTTTGATTAAGCACCTGAAAAACTTTAGGTAGCAACTTGTAATTGTAATTTGCTTTAGTTGATAGAATAATTGAAGTATAAATTTGTGGTACTTTTAATAAGTTACCTGTGCCTAATTTAGGGTTTATACTACTTTTAACTAACCGTTTAATAAAAACTAATTTGGCATGTTCACTTTTATTAAATTCATCACGTTCTTCTTTCGAATTGCCAGAATAAGTCGCAGCGCCAATTCCATCTACTAAATATTTAACCGTTTCACGATAGTTAATTTGTAATAGCTGTTTTCGATCTTCAATTTCTAAGGTGCGGTAAGGATCTAAAACCCCTGATTCTCCCGTTAAAATCCATTGGGCATCAGGATGAAAATTACCGATATCTTGAATAACAGCAGCCATAACTAAAGGAACTTTCACCTGAAGAACAAAACGGCTATAGCCTTCAGGGTCTATGGTGGCAAATTCACTATAGCGAGCCGGTGAAATGTCATCGAGAAATGAGCTAATATGCGGATCGACAACCTTATTATCCATGCATAATCTATCTAATAAACGTAAACAAAGCACCGCTTTATATAGAGGTTTATTTATCTCATTAGTTAACGCGACTTTCTTTCCTTCAGTAGGGCTTAGCAGAGCAATTGTGCCTAACAGTTGTGCTGATTTCCGATGACATTCATTGATATTTTCAGCCTCAGAAAAGTCGATGATTTCTAGGCAAATTTCTAATAAGTGGTTATGCCTTTGAGCACGTTCCAATCTGATTTGTTGCTCAAATAGTTTCAGCTCTTTTGCTAAATCAGCAGAATTTTTTAAACGACTAAGCTCTGTATCTATAGTCGGATATTCTTGAAAATATGCTATCGCACGATCAAGCACAGAATCTTTTACAGCACTGCGCCCAAAAATCCTATCTAACAAAGATTTAACTTGGCGGGTAAAGTGTGTTTGATGGCTAACTTTACTAGACATTTGTGATATATGACATCCCATTGCGCTGAAAGGTATCTTGCATGCTAATTAAAAATTAACCAATAAACAAGAGATAAAAATCAGTGTCTTAGTTTAACGCAGATAGATTGATCATACTCACCACTCGAAAGATTGAAAATCAATCGAAGCACCATTTAATCATCAACCCGTCATTAATTGCTGAGTTTGTGGTCTAATACCTAAAGTATGGCACAGTGCATAAGTTAATTCCGCTCGGTTAAGGGTATAAAAATGAAAATTTTTCACCCCTTCCCTATTTAAAACTTTTACCTGTTCCATCGCGATGTTAGCGCCGACCATACGTCGAGTCATTTCATCATCTTCTAGCCCTTCATACATTTTAGGCATCCAACTAGGAACATGAACATTAGTTAAGCCAGCAAAACGTTCTAACATTTTATAATTAGTCACAGGTAAAATCCCTGGGATGATTTCTACATCAATTCCAACAGTGACACACCGATCTCTAAAGCGCAGGTAAGACTCAATATCAAAGAAAAATTGACTAATGGCGCGGTTAGCTCCGGCTTCAACTTTACGTTTTAAGTTTAGTAAGTCAAATTGTGGGTTTGGCGCTTCAGGGTGTCCTTCAGGATACGCCGCAACAGAGATGTCAAAATCAGCCACTGAACGCAATAACTCGACCAGATCTGAGGCATACATTTGGGGTTTTTCAGTGCTATTGGGCAAATCTCCTCTTAGCGCAACAATATGACGAACACCACTAGCCCAATAGTCATTGGCAATTTGAATAAGCTCTTCTCTACCAGCATCAATACACGTTAAATGTGGAGCAGCAATGAGCGCAGTATCTTTTTGAATGCGTTTAATAATATCGTGAGTGCGGTCTCGAGTACCACTACCTGCACCATAGGTTACGGAAACAAAACTAGGATTTAAAGGGGCTAAACGCTCAACAGAATTCCACAATGTAGTTTCCATTTCAGTGGAGTTAGGTGGAAAGAATTCGAATGATACTTGAATATCATTGCTAATTTCGCTTAAACGTCTATTAAGCGACTCCACTTGTCGTACGTGGCTATAACTCATTAGTTTATTCCCTTTATTTTAACTTGGTTCTGTTTGTTGGTTACTTGTTGGCAAATTTTTACTAAATCTGAATGTAATCCACCAGCGGTTACATCTCGTCCCGCCCCTGGTCCCCGAATAATGAGTGGGTTATCTTGGTACCAATAGCTTTTTATTTGAAAAATATTATCGCAAGGTGTAATACTGGCAAAAGCATCATCATTGGGTAGAACTTCTAAGCTAACTTCTGCGCTAAGTTTATTACCACCATCTGTTGCCGAACTAAAACGTGCAATATAGCGAATACAAGCATTATTATTTTTTGCTTGGCTAAGTTGTTGGGCAAAAAAGTCATCAAGTTCACTACTGCGCGCTAAAAATTCAGGTGTTGTTAAACCTTGTAGCTCCTCAGGTACTAAGTTATTACAGTTAATATCTTCAAGTGATAAAGTGAACCCCGCCATACGAGCCAAAATAAGTAATTTACGTTGAACATCTCTTCCTGAAAGATCTTCACGAGGGTCGGGCTCAGTAATACCTTGAGATAAGGCATCTAACATTAATTCTGAAAAAGGTTGGCTGCCATCATAAGTTTCAAATAACCAAGATAAGGTGCCTGAAAAAATACCCGATATTTCAGTGATTACATCCCCACTTTGTAATAAGTCATCAATCGCATAATTAACTGGCAAACCAGCACCAACAGTAGTATTACCCAGCCATAAGCTATCATTGGTTTTTGCAGTATTAACTAAGTAATTAAAATGCTCTGTCGCTGATGAGGCTGCCCATTTATTAGCACCGAATACGTGAATACCTTGCTTAAAAAATTCACCGTAAAGTAAACTAAATTGCTCACTCGGTGTTATATCTACCACAATTAACTCATCATAAGGATGGTTAGACAACCATGCTAATAGTTGCTCGTTGTTATACTCTTGGGCAGTGTCATTAAATTCGGCTAATGCATTACTGACATCTAAACCATCAGTATTAATTAATGCCTTTCTAGAGCTAAGTAGTCCCACTAAATGCAAATTCTCTAGTGATGGTACATTAGATAATTGTGCGGGTAATAACTCAAGAAATCGTTGACCAATATTACCTAAACCTGCCACTACAAGGCCTATATGGCGAGCATCCTTGGTCATATCGTGATGTACATTATTGAGTAATTCTCCCGTACAAACTTCTGACAATACTGCAATTAGGCTATGGCTATTTTCTGAGTGCACTAGTTTTAGTGGTTGAGTTGATTTCAACGCTCTTTTAAAACGCGCTTTTATATCGCCATGTTGGCAAACTTTATGGCCAACAGTAGCAATAATGGATACCGGTTTAAAATTTACTTCAGTATCATGACAGGCAAGCCATTGGCTGACCTCTTTTTGCTGCTCTTGATAAATAACAATAAAGCCTTGGTTATTATCAGCACATATCGCTGAAAATTCGCTGCTTGCTTGTTCACCACGTAACCCTTTGAAGCTATCAGATTGCGCTAATAACAAATCATTTAAATAGGTCACCGACAGCTCTTGCTTTGCAATTTGACCAAACTTGCCAATTTCAGTACCACTTATCTCACTATCAAAACTACTAGCAACATGCAAATGAGTATGGTATTTACTATCAGGATTAACCAAAGGTTTTAAGGTTTTTGCATGTAAAACAGGGTTACCCAAACGGCCTAGTTCTTTTGCAACAGCATTAGGTAAACGATGTAATTTTCTAGCCGTTGGTACTACACGTGGGTCGGCACTGTAAATACCATCAACATCCGTCCAAAGAGTTACGTTTAAAGCCCCGACTAAAGAGGCAATAATCGTTGCAGAATAATCACTACCATTACGGCCTAAAGTACAGGTGTTTCCTTGTTGATTTTTACTAATATAACCAGTAATTACCGCAAGTTTTCCATTAATTAGCTGATCTTTAAGCTGCTTAGAACTGACTTCACTATCAACATTACAATTCTGCTCATCATCAATGACTAAAAATTGACGAGAATCGATGGCAGTGCTTGGGCAAACACGCTCAGTTAGTACAGCGGATAATAGCCTTGCCGACCATAATTCGCCATAAGACAAAATATCATTATGATGAGCTACTGCATCTGCAACTAACCAGTGGGTTAATTGCTTAATATCTTCCTTTAACAAGGTAATCAATAATGTTGCGCCATTAACGCTCAACAGTTTTTCAATAATAACTTGTTGATCACTTTGCAAAGCCTCAAGGGCTACGTTCAATTGTTCATCGGGATCATTAGCTAATGCCAAGGTATTAAATAGGTGATCGGTAGTTTTACCATTAGCTGAGACGACGACAAGATCATTCAACTGACAATTGGTGCGAATAATGTCAACAACACGGTCAATACATTGGTCATTAGCTAAACTGCTACCGCCAAATTTATGAACATGGATTGCGTGTTTGCTAAGTTGATTTTCTACACCGCTAAGTTGTGGCGTATTGATTGTCTGACTCATATTTTTCTCTACTAAAGGCTTTTGAAAATTGTACTAATCTAAATATTTATTTTTAACTAGTCGATTGGCTGACAGATAAACCATGGTTCAAATCGGCAAGAATATCGTCGATATCTTCAATACCAACTGAGAGTCGCACTAATGATTGAGTAATCCCTGCTTCAAGCTGTGCTGAGATTTCCATGCCAGCATGTGTCATGGTTGATGGGTGACTTATTAATGATTCCACCCCCCCTAACGACTGCGCTAAAGTGAATAGTTCCAAGTTATCGAAAAGAGATTTTACGGCCTCAGCACCCCCTTTGATTTCAAAACTCATCATTGCGCCAAAATCACTTTGTTGACGTTTAGCTACCTCATGGCTTGGGTGGTTTGCTAGACCAGGAAAATAAACTTTTTCGACGGCCGGATGCCCAGTTAAAAAGTTTGCAACTTCATTGGCATTGGTTTGATGTTGTTTGATACGTACAGGTAATGTTTTCAATCCTCTAAGTGCCAAGAAACTATCAAAGGCAGAGCCGGTAATACCGATACAATTGGCCCACCACGCAAGCTGCTCTCCTAATTCTTGTTCTTTCGTTACTAGCACCCCCCCAACAACATCACTATGACCATTAATATACTTAGTGGTTGAATGGAAAACGATGTCAGCCCCAAGCGATAGTGGTTGCTGTAAAACGGGTGATAAAAAAGTATTATCTACCGCAACTAAAGCTCCAACATCGTGGCAAGCACTAGCAATTTTTTCAATATCAACTAAACGTAATAAAGGGTTACTTGGTGTTTCGACTAAAACCAGTTTAGGTTTTTCAGCCAACGCTTTCGCTAGTGCGATTTCATCATTTTGATCAACAACGATAAGCTTAAATTGGCCCCGTTTTGCTAAATGAGTAAACAAACGAAAACTACCACCATAACAATCGTGTGGAATTACCACTAAATCATCGGTTGACAACAACTGACAAATTAAATGCACCGCCGACATTCCGGTACTAGTAACAATGCCAACCTTTCCTTGTTCTAATTCAGCTATCGCTTCTGCAAAAGTTGCACGAGTAGGATTTCCGGTTCGAGAATAGTCAAATTGACGTTTTTCATTAAAACCTTTTAACGAGTATGTGCTTGAAAGATGAATAGGGGCAACAACTGCACCGTGGTGTTTATCACTGTTGATCCCAGCTCTAACAGCAGTTGTAGCGATTTTCTTAGCAGTCATTTCATTCTCCATTGGCATATAACTTTATACATATAAACATTTAGATGTTTGGACGTCTAAAACTCTAAACGTTTTCACTTACAGGGTCAAGAACTTTTAGCCGTCCAAACTTCTACACATTCACTGTTGACTAGTGCTCAGCAACTAGTAAAATCTGTTTTGATAATCTATTTGATTCAAAAACAATAAAACAACAAGACACTAATTAAGTGTAGAGGTAAATTTATGGCCGAGTGGAATGATGAATATTTAAATCCCTATGCCGAACACGGAAAAAAAAGTGAACAAGTAAAAAAAATTACTGTGTCCATTCCTTTGCGCGTTTTAAAAGTATTAACCGATGAAAGAACTCGTCGACAAGTCAACAATTTACGTCATGCCACTAACAGTGAATTGTTATGTGAAGCTTTTTTACACGCATTTACCGGCCAACCGTTACCTGATGATGAAGATTTAGCAAAAGATAACGAACAAAAACTTCCGGCAAGTGTACGTAAGTTACTTGAAGCAAAAGGTATTACAGACTTTAGTGCTTATGAAAGTGAAGATGAGGAATAAATTCTAATTTTAAAAATTAAAAGGAGCTGAAAGTATTTAACTTTCAGCTCCTTTTTTATATGTAATTACTGCTTTTATTGCAGGCACTTATTGCATGTAATTGTCAGGCATTGGTAGAGCAGCCACACCAGAGTCAACCGCAGCTTGTGCCACAGCAATAGCAACTTTGGCACAAAGTCGAGAGTCCATAGGTTTTGGAATGATATAATCTTTACCAAATGTTAGTGATGTTTCTCCGCTGGCAATCAATACTTCTTCTGGCACTTCTTCTTTAGCTAATTCACGAATGGCATGTACCGCTGCTACTTTCATTTCATCATTGATGGTGCGAGCACGAACATCTAATGCGCCTCTGAAAATAAATGGGAAGCATAAAACATTATTAACTTGATTAGGATAATCACTTCGACCTGTTGCAATAATAACATCGTCACGAACAGCTTGTGCCAATTCTGGTTTAATTTCAGGATCAGGGTTTGAACAGGCAAAAATTACCGGGCGCTCTGCCATCATTTTCACATGCTCAGCCGATAGTAAGTTAGGGCCAGATACACCAACAAACACATCGGCACCATCAATCGCATCTTCTAATGTGCGTTTATCAGTATTGTTAGCAAATAGTTTTTTATATTCATTTAAATCTGAACGCCTTGTATGGACAATACCTTTAGTATCTAGCATGTAAATTTTTTCACGCTGAGCACCACACTTAATTAATAATTCCATGCAGGCGATTGCTGCAGCTCCAGCGCCTAAACATACAATGTTAGCTTGTTTGATATCTTTACCTTGGATATCTAAAGCATTCATCATGCCAGCAGCAGTTACAATAGCAGTACCGTGTTGATCATCATGAAATACAGGGATTTTGCAACGTTCGATTAACGCTTTTTCAATAGCAAAACACTCAGGCGCTTTAATATCTTCTAAGTTGATACCACCAAAACTATCAGCAATGTTGGCAACCGTATTTACAAATTCTTCTATTGTTTTATGTTTAACTTCAATATCAAATGAATCAATATTGGCAAAACGTTTAAACAATAAAGACTTACCTTCCATTACTGGCTTAGATGCCATAGGGCCAAGATTACCTAAACCTAAAATTGCCGTACCATTAGTAATTACCGCAACTGTATTACCTTTAGCAGTATACTTATAAACATCATCAGGGTTAGCGGCAATTTCACGTACTGGCTCAGCAACACCGGGGCTATATGCCAAAGAGAGATCATTACTGGTTTCCGCAGCGGTGGTAAGGGCAACACTTATTTTTCCTGGGGTAGGAAAAGCGTGGTAGTCAAGTGCTTGTTGGCGAAAATCTGTCATGGTGGTTCCTAATGCGTAGTGTTTAATAAGTTTATTGTCTGCAACCCTTTTAGTGATCTGTTTTGCCACTGGTGTTTTTATTATTATTTGACTTGCTGTTTGTATACTATTGCATAGTGCTTTAGTAATTCAAGTCCATTTTTGTATAAAAAAGCGCTGTAAGCTATAACAAGTCTAACCTTCATCTGATAATAAATCATATAAATGGGCTAAATATTCACTATTAACTCACATATAACTTAATAAAAACATAAAAATACTAGCTTATTGCTCTATAACCCACTTAATTTACAAACAACTTAAATATCTTACGTTTTTATAAGAGATGTCGGCTTGTTTGAATCATTTCATTATTGTTTCAGCAAAGATAAATATACTCTCTTGTATTTATTCAACAAGATTATTACCATTATCAAGCATGGAATTTTATTCAATCCAGCTTATTAGCACACACAACTTGGTAAAAAAATAATAGGAAATTATGTTCATATTTAAACACCCAATTTCAAAGGTTATATTTACTTTAGCGTTAACTTTCTTTACATTAAATTTTTCATCTATGCTTTGGGCAACTACTGGTAACCAAGAAAACATTGCTAGAATTAAAGTAAACCCAATATTACAAAATAAGTTATACGAGTTAGCATCCGCATCACAACAATTTAAAATTAGCTTAGCATGGTATGAAAATACGCAACTACCCGAAGAGATTAAAATAGCTAAACAGCGACTACTTCAAACGAATTTTCAAGCCTTAGAAAAGATAGTAAAGCAATATGGCTGGCCAACAAGTCATCTGGTGGGCGAAGGTGGTATACAAGCTACTTTTTTTATTTTTCACCAATTCTCAAAGCAACAACAATTAGCCTTATTACCAACATTCAATAGCGCCTTAAGAACTAAACTTCTAGCCATGGAAGAGGTCGATCAAAAAAGTCGACAGATGATACAAAACTATCACGGGGAAAATATTCCTGAAGAAGTTAGCAGTAAAATCACTTCGATTGATCGCAAAAACAGCGATAACTTACAAGATATCATCAATGAGTTTGGTTGGCCCAAACCAAGCTTAGTAGGGGTAAAGGGAACAAGTGCGGCCTTTCTTATATTGCAACATGCACCTCAAGCTATGCAAGAAGACTTATTACCAAATTTAAATAATGAATTTCAACAAGGTAACTTATCTGGCCAACAACTAGCTTTACTGACCGATAAAGTATTAATTAAAGCTGGAAAAAAACAACGTTTCGGCACCCAATTAGCAATTGTAAATGGCGATATTGTCTTTAACGAAATTGAAGATGAACAAAACTTAGAACAACGTCGAGCTCACATGGGCATGATGTCGATGAATAGCTACAAAACCTTGCTTAAGAGAATGTATAAACTTAAATAACATATAAATGGAATTAAATAAAATGAACTATTATATAAAGACTTTAATACTCTTTATTTTTCTTGCACCTCCTTGCTATTCACAGCTTAATTTTCAATGTAGTAATAGTGCAATTGAAGTTACAAACCTTGCCGAACAAATGCGCTTAATTGATCAATGGAATGATGCCTATTGGCAAACCCTAAAAGAAGATGCCGAGGTAACTGATTTACGTGCAAAACATCACGATAGCTTTTATAGACAATGTTTAAACAAACAGTTAAATAACATTAAAATTGAAGCATTATCAACTGATGATATAAAGCAACTAGCCTTTATTACTAGTGACAACTCCTTCTATGTTAACGATTTCTCAACAACGCTAGCATTTAAAAAAGTCATTGAGGAAATGGTTAAAAGAGAGCTAGATGTAACTAACTATTTAAACGACTTAGTGAGTCGTTATGTTAAACATCGAAAATTTGATCTAGCTAATCGAATAATTGCTCAGTATAACCTTGCTGATCAAGACTTACTTCCTGTAATTAAGAACTCAACTCAAGGAAATAGAACTTTATTAACCATTGATTCAACCCATAAAATATTTAATCAACATGACTTCTACTTTAGGAAAGGTGCACAGATAGTTGTTGTCAGCTCTCCTATGTGTAATCCATCTAAAAGGTTTTTAACTTGGTTGAATAATAATGCAAAACTACGAAAGGTATTCGAACAACATTCCACATGGATAAACCCAGCTAGCAGTTACCTTCATCTCGACATGATAGAAAGCCGCAATGCTATCAATACAAACATCCCCCTTCATTATGTGAATAAAGAAATCGACTGGCCAGAAATTAAGTATTGGGGTACACCGACCTTTTATTTTTATCAAGATGGCCTACGGGTAAAACAATTGGTTGGCTGGCCTAAAGAAGGAAGGGAAGATGAATTGATATCAATACTAGAAAACTTATCCCTTATTTAATAGTGCTATTTATCTACTAGGCTTTATATGCCTAAATAAAAAATGCCCATCAGTAGCTAACTGATAGGCATTTTTAATGAACTAACTCAGCCGATTTTACTAAATCAACCTGCTAAATTATTCACCAAATGGATTAACTAAAACAATCGTTTCGTTACGATCTGGACCGGTAGAGATAATATCTACTGGCACACCCGTTAACTCTTCGATACGTGCGATATAAGCAATCGCATTAGCTGGTAGAGCATCACGTGACGTTGCACCAACAGTAATTTCAGACCAACCAGGCATTGATTCATAAACAGGAGTGATTTTTTCATATCCCTCAGCCGCTGTTGGCGGAACAGTAATAATGTCACCCGCTTCAGTTTTATAACCCGTACAGATTTTTAATGTTTCTAAACCATCTAAAACATCAAGTTTAGTTAAACAAAAACCCGTTACGCTGTTCACTTGAATGGCGCGATGCATAGCAACAGCATCAAACCAACCACAACGACGTTCACGACCGGTAGTAGCACCAAATTCATGACCTACAGTACCTAAGTGATTACCAATTTCATCATCAAGTTCTGTCGGGAAAGGACCAGAGCCAACTCGCGTGGTATATGCTTTAGTAATACCAAGAATATAGTCAAGATGGCGAGGACCTACACCACAACCGGTAGCAACGCCACCTGCTGTTGTATTTGAAGAAGTTACGTATGGGTATGTACCATGGTCAATATCAAGTAAAGTCCCTTGAGCGCCTTCAAACATGATTGACTCACCATCTTTGCGACCTTGATCAAGAAGTTCTGAAATATCAGCAACCATGTTAAGGATAACTTCACGAACAGCCATTACGTCAGCAAGCACTGTTTCATAACAAACAGGCTCAACTTTGTAGTAGTGCTCTAAAGAGAAGTTGTGATATTCAACAATTTCTTTTAACTTAACAGCAAAAGACTCTGCACATACTAGATCGCCAACACGTAAACCACGGCGAGCAACTTTATCTTCGTATGCTGGACCAATACCACGACCTGTAGTACCAATCGCTTTATTACCACGAGCTATTTCACGCGCTGCATCTAAAGCATTGTGATAAGGAAGAATAAGTGGGCAAGCATCGCTAATAAGTAAGCGTTCGCGAACCGGAACACCTTTAGCTTCAAGCATGGCGATTTCAGTCATCAAGGCTTTCGGACATAATACTACGCCGTTACCAATTAAACATTTTACGTTGTCACGCAATACACCCGATGGAATTAAATGAAGTACGGTTTTTTCACCGTCAATTACCAAAGTATGACCCGCATTGTGGCCTCCTTGATAACGTA
>Ga0209707_1000531_pt1 | contig 22813 bp, 21 predicted proteins | sample EN4Hudsemesocosm_FD_184630 | JGI IMG/M metagenome (GOLD analysis project Ga0209707, IMG submission 184630) | Methane-oxidizing microbial communities from mesocosms in the Hudson Canyon - EN4B Hudson Canyon (SPAdes) (version 2) | ecosystem: Environmental > Aquatic > Marine > Cold seeps | place... | reverse complement strand
AAAAGATCTCGCCTTCATCAGCCTTAACCAAGCCCACCAACATATAAAAGCTGGTGGTTTTACCCGCACCATTTGGGCCAAGTAATCCAACAACCTCACTGGTATCAACATGCAATGATACCCCATCAACAACATGTCGATTGTTATAACTTTTCATTAAATGCTTTGCAGCAAGCCTACTCATTCAGCTTCCTTTTTCTTCGATTTCGCTTTAAAAACAGAATGTACCCGTTTTGAATCAGAAGACTTTTCTCCAGCCTTAATCAAAGAATTTTTACTATCATAAACAATCAATCGGCTTGCAGAACGGCTAGTCCCCTGTGAAACAACCGCCTGTTCGATTAAAATTAACTTATTTTTATTTGGATAATACTCGCCTGTTAAGCCTTCACCATGAATTTCATCCTTACCTTCTCCTGGTAATTGTCTGAATTTTGCTGGCTTACCCGTAAAAACCATTTTATCAACGTCACCCGCCTTCACATATACAACTAATTTGTCTGATTTTATGTGCAAACTACCTTGAGTCGTTTCGACATTCCCGGTGTAAACACTGGTCCCTGTTTTGTCATTGTATGTTGCAGTATTTGAGTCTATATAAACTGGCTGCTCAGAATCACTTTCAAGAGCAACCGCGGCATGACTCACTGCCACTAGAATAATAATGGTAAATGCTTTAATTAAATACATATCGCCCTTTAACTTTTGACAAAAACTTTAGCTTTACTGGTTCCACAAAGGTAATCTCCAATCCTATCCCTTCGGTTCTATTACTATCATCAATTATTTTTGCCCATTTTTTGGTCTCAGCATAATTTGTCGACAATTGTACTCTCAGGTTTGTGGTACTTAACTTAAAAGGCCTAATTTGCTCGCTGCCTTCTCGACTAACCAGCACTTTACCCAACAATTGCAAATGATCCCCATCTGCTTCTAAAATTGCAGTTTCCGACTGTATTACCCATGGAGGAACATCTGCATTATATAAAGTCATAATCGGCTCATCCAAATGTGTAGTTTGATCATCGGCATAATGAATCATCTTTTCAGCATTTAGCTCACTCTTTACCAGTCCTTGCTGATCCATTTCTTTTTTATAATAGCCGATACTAAAATAATCAGCGCTATGGTCAGCAACTTTTACCACACTCTGCTGTTTTATTTCAAAAAGATCAGCCAAAAACCAGGAGCCGATCACTAAAAAAAATAAAACAATATAAACGCGATACTGACCAAAAGTCATTTCATATAACTCTTCAAAATACCATCAAAAGTGCCTTGTGCCTGCATAATAAAATCGCAAACTTCCCTGACCGCCCCTAATCCACCCGCCGTTTCTGTACACCAGTCAGCATAGTCTTTTACCGCATAATTGGCATCGCTTACCGCAATCGACAAGCCTACACGCACCATAATAGGTAAATCGAGCAAATCATCACCAACATGTGCAGCCTGGTCGGGCGTAATCCCCATGCTTTGAATGATTTCTTCAAAAGCTGCTATTTTATTTTCATGTCCCTGATAGACATATTCAACCCCTAAAGCTTTCATTCTTAATGCCACTGATTGAGATTTACGACCAGAGATCACTGCTACCTCGACCCCCGTTTGCCGTAAAAGTTTAATCCCATGCCCATCTCGCGCATGAAAGCTTTTATATTCACCGCCCTGAGCATCAAAAAATAATCGACCATCTGTTAACACACCATCAACATCCAGAATCAATAACTTTAATTGTTTTGCTTTTTGTAAAATCTGTTGCATTTATTCTTTCACCTTTAGCTTTTAGCCTGATTTCAAACAATCCCTGCACGCACCAAATCATGCATATTCAAAGCACCCACTAATTTACTCTCTTCATCAACAACCAGCAGTGCATTAATCTTCTTTTGTTGCATAATTTTCATCGCTTCCGCAGCTAAAATATTTGCGCTTATCACCTGACAACCAGCAGTCATCACATCAACTATTTTACTGTCGTGCACATCAAGATTGCGACCCAACATACGTCTTAAATCGCCATCAGTAAACACACCAAGCACCTGTCTTTGCTGATCAATAACGGCTGTCATACCCAGTTTCTTCTCAGTCATTTCCAACAAGGCTTCAGTGACAGAAGCCACTTCCTGAACTAGCGGGATTTCATCGCCTGAATGCATAATATCTGACACCATCAACAATAAGCGCTTACCCAAACTACCGCCTGGATGAGACAAAGCAAAATCATCTCGAGTAAAGCCTTTGACTTCCAATAAAGAAACAGCCAATGCATCACCCATGACCAATGCCGCTGTTGTACTAGAGGTCGGAGCAAGCCCTAAAGGACAAGCTTCCTCAGCTACGGCAACATTTAAATGAACAGTAGCAAATTTTGCCAATGAAGACTCAGGATTGCCCGTCATGGCGATAAAAGGCACATCTATTCTTTTGATAATAGGCAAAATAGTTAGCACTTCCCCTGTCTCACCAGAGTTAGACAAAGCCAGCACCACATCTTGCTGAGTAATCATACCCAGGTCACCATGACTGGCCTCACCTGGATGTACAAAAAAAGCGGGAGTCCCCGTACTTGCTAGAGTTGCTGCAATTTTCCCGGCAATATGACCCGATTTTCCCATCCCGGTCACAACGACTCGCCCCTTACACTGCAGCATTAACTGACAAGCACGGACAAAATTATCATTAATCTCGCCGGCTAAAGCTGACACCGCTTCGGCTTCGGCTTTAATGACGGCCAAGCCTAAGTCTTTTAAATTCTGATCATGCATTGTTTCCATCATTAAATCACAGTACTCTGATAAATAACCCATTGATAGCCGAAGTATGCCAACAGTAAACCGCCACCTTCCCAGCGATTAATATGCCCCGCTTTTGTCAAGCCATACCCCAAAATAAATAACACAGCCGTTAAAGCAAGCATCACTGGAAAGTCACGAGAGACAACACTTTCAGCAACCGGGCCTGGCGCAAGAAGGCCAGGCAAAGAATAGACTGCTAACAAGTTATACATATTTGAGCCAATAATATTTCCTACCGCTAAATCATCTTCTTTCTTTAACACACTGGAAATTGAGGCTGCCAACTCGGGCAAACTAGTGCCTAATGCCACAATAGTCAAACCAATAACCAAGTCACTGACACCAAACGATTCTGCAATATTAACAGCCGCCCAAACCAAAAGACGAGAACTGGCTAATAAGCCAATCAGACCCGCAACAAACAACAACCAGGATTTTTTTGCTGAAACATCTTCTGGCATATCATCGATCAACTCTTGCTCCAAAGGATCATCCAATGATTGTTTCTGAGAATCTTTTTTTGCTGAAAAAATTAGCCAGGCTAAAAATAGCACCAACATCAACAACATTAAAATACCATCAACTTCATCAAGACCATCAAACACCATAAGATAACAAGCCAGACTAACAGCCATTAAAATAGGTAACTCTTTCTTCAGTAGATCTGACTTAAAAGCCAAGGGAGAAATAAGCGCCGTACAACCAAGGATCAAGCCTACATTAGCAATATTGGAACCCAACGCATTACCAACAGCTAAACCAGAATTCCCTTGTAATGAGGCGATGGCTGAAACTAGAATTTCCGGAGCAGATGTCCCTAAGCCAACAATAGTCAAACCAATCAATAAGGGAGAGATACCAAATTTTCTTGCAATTGCAACTGTTCCGATAATAAATTTATCTGCAGCAACAACTAAAACGACCAAACCGATAACTAAAGCAACAAAATTAAGTAACATGTATTGATAATATGTAATGAAGTGTAATTCGCTATTATGCCATTTTACAACTACTCCACCAAAGACCTTTTATTATCATAACAGCCAAAACCAGTGCAATTACTAGCATTTACACTGTTTTCAGCCATCAAAAATTAATCTTCAATAGCCCCAAATAACAGCTTTTATTTACAATAGTTTGACTTAGCCTAGCTAACTCAGAGAAAATAGTCCGTTGACCTTTAAATAAACATTAAACGCATGGATAACAGCGTAGATTCCGACACAGATATAGTTTCGATAAAAAACTTAAGTTTTTCCCGTGGGGATAGAAAAATATTTAACAATATTTCTCTTACTATTCCCCGTGGAAAAATAACAGCCATTATGGGACCCAGTGGGACAGGAAAGACTACACTATTAAAACTGATTGGAGGACAACTACATCCAGATCAGGGATCAGTTACCGTCGACAAACATAATGTTCATCAATTAAAACGGTCGGATTTATACAACTTAAGAAAACGCATGGGCATGCTATTTCAAAGCGGAGCATTGCTTACTGACTTAAATGTTTTTGATAATGTCGCCTTGCCTTTAAAAGAACACACAACATTAAGTGATTCGATGATTCGCTCACTGGTGCTACTTAAACTCCACGCGGTCGGACTTCGAGGTGCAAGAGACCTTATGCCCAACGAATTATCGGGTGGCATGGCCAGGCGAGTTGCACTTGCCAGAGCAATTGCGCTGGACCCAACGATGATCATGTATGATGAACCTTTCACTGGACAGGACCCGATTTCACTAGGGACTTTAGTTAAACTAATTAAAGAACTGAACAATGCTTTAGGTCTTACCAGTATTATTGTTTCTCATGATGTTGAAGAAACCATCAGTATTGCTGATTACATTTATATTTTATCGGAAGGAAAAATTGTAGGACAAGGAACACCTGAACAAATAAAAAACCTGGATTCTGAATGGGTACAACAATTTATGAAAGGTGATGCCGATGGTCCAGTACACTTTCATTATCCTGCAAAGGATTACCATAAAGACCTATTTGAAATATAGTCCCCAAAAACCGATGACTCAATTTTTTGAACACCTTGGAAATAAAACACTATCTGGTTTTGCCAAACTAGGTCGTAGCTCTTTTTTTCTGATAGATATATTAACAGCAACGACCTCTGTTATTCCTCGCCCCAGATTACTGATCAATCAATTGTTTTCTGTTGGCGTATTGTCTTTTTTAATTATCACCATCTCAGGCTTATTTGTTGGCATGGTATTGGGTCTACAGGGTTTTTACATCTTGTCTGACTTTGGAGCAGAGGAAACACTTGGTGTTATGGTTGCCGCTTCATTGGTCAGAGAACTTGGCCCTGTTGTTGCGGCCCTTTTATTTGCCGGAAGAGCAGGATCAGCTTTAACCGCTGAAATAGGCTTAATGAAAGCTACAGAACAGCTATCCGGCATGGAAATGATGGCTATAGACCCAATAAAACGCATTATAGCTCCCCGATTTTTAGCAGGTTTTATTTCTATGCCTTTGCTCGCCGCTTTATTTAGTGCCATCGGTGTACTGGGCGGCCACATAGTTGGCGTAGGCATACTTGGCGTTGATGATGGCTCTTATTGGTCTCAGATGCAAGCAGGCTTAGACTTTAATGATGACATCATTAATGGTGTTATTAAGAGTATCGTTTTTGGCTTCGCTGTATCATGGATTTCACTCTTTGAGGGCTACGATGCAATACCTACCTCTGAAGGCGTCAGTCGTGCAACGACACGTACCGTGGTTAATTCCGCTTTTACCATCCTTGGTCTTGATTTTATCCTGACCGCACTCATGTTTGGAGATATTTAACATGCATAACACCAAAACACAGGACACACTGGTTGGTTTATTTGTTGCTTGTGGCATTGCCGCACTGTTTTTTATGGCTATGCAAATAAGCAATCTCAGCGCATTTTCTAATGACAAGACCTACACTATCAGTGCTCACTTTGAAAACTCAGGCGGTCTTAAAGTCAAATCACCGGTCTCTGTTGCAGGTGTGCGCGTTGGTAGAGTTTCTAACATTTCCATAGATACGAATAGCTACGAATCAATTGTAGAAATGCAGATAAACACACAATATTCCTTACCTGACGATACCTCTGCCAGTATTTATACGGCTGGCTTATTAGGCGAACAATATATCAGCCTGGAACCCGGTGGCTCAGAAGATTTTATCCAGGCAAATGGGGTACTTGATTTGACCCAGTCTGCCATCGTGCTGGAACAGGTTATTGGTCAGTTTTTATTTGATAAAGCTGCTGAAGACTAATGCATCAATTTAATTTAAGCAAACAAAGTGATGGCAATTTTTCTATCGAAGGCGAATTAACATTTTCATCGCTAAATAAAAAAACAATCCATTCTTTTGATTTTTTAAAGCAGACACAAGAAACACATATCGACTTAACAAAAGTGAGCGCTGCTGATAGTGCAGGACTGGCTCTCCTGCTTGAATGGATTAAACATAGCAAGCAACACAATATAAAACTGGTGCTTAAAGGTATTCCTCACCAGCTAAAGACGCTGGCTGCATTGAGCAGCATAGATTTAAACGAATATACGATTGATATTGATTAAAGTAGTTGAGAGCTACAAACTCTCAAAACACCCAAATCAATACACCCAACTTAAGGTTAGACTAAATTCCTATGGATAAACTGATTATTTCTGGCGGCGCACAATTAGCAGGAGAACTAAGAATCTCTGGCGCAAAAAACGCAGCTCTTCCCATACTAGCAGCCACCCTGCTTAGTGAAAAACCCGTAAGTATCGGTAATATCCCTCATCTGCATGATATTACAACCACCATGCAACTACTGGGGCAAATGGGCGTGCAACTCACTATCGATGAAAAAATGAACATCGAAGTACACTCCAGCACCATTGAAAAATTTGAAGCACCGTACGAACTGGTTAAAACCATGCGGGCCTCCATACTTGTTCTTGGACCCTTATTAGCTCGCTTTGGTGAAGCACACGTCTCCTTACCGGGTGGTTGTGCAATTGGTAGTCGTCCAGTCGATATTCACATAGATTCGCTGATAAAAATGGGCGCAGACATTCAGGTTGAGGCAGGCTATATCCATGCCAAAGCCAGCCGATTAAAAGGCTGCAAACTGGTATTAGACAAGGTCACCGTGACAGGGACAGAAAACCTGTTAATGGCTGCCGTGTTAGCCGAAGGCACAACAATAATAGAAAATGCAGCTAAAGAACCTGAAGTATCAGATCTTGCACACTTCTTAAATGCCATGGGTGCAAAAATAACAGGCATAGACACAGACATTCTAGTTATTGAAGGGGTAGAAAAACTGGATGCTGAAGACATTCACTACGACATCATCCCTGACCGGATCGAGACAGGGACTTATTTAGTGGCTGCAGCGATCACTCGCGGCAAAATTAAAGTTAAGGACACCCGCCCTGACACACTGGATGCAGTTCTAGAAAAATTAAAACAGGCTGGCGCCGACATCACCCTAGGTGAAAACTGGATTGAACTGGATATGCACGGCAAACGGCCCAAGGCTGTTAGTTTACGCACAGCCCCCTACCCGGCATTCCCTACCGATATGCAAGCGCAATTTACAGCAATGAATACGGTAGCAGAAGGCGTGGGAATCATTACAGAAACAGTATTTGAAAACCGTTTTATGCATGTACAAGAAATGCAGCGTATGGGTGCAAACATTCAACTGGAATCTAATACAGCCATCTGTACAGGTACTGAAAAAATCACTGGCGCCCCAGTAATGGCAACCGATCTCCGTGCATCAGCAAGCTTAGTTATTGCTGGCCTGGTTGCTGAAGGAGATACTTTAGTCGACCGTATTTACCACATAGACCGTGGCTATGACCATATAGAAGAGAAACTATCTCAACTAGGCGCAACCATTAGACGAATTCCAAGGTAACAATAATCATGTTAACAATCGCTGTATCAAAAGGCCGCATCTATGACGATGCACTCCCTTTATTAGAAGAAGCGGGCATTGTCCCAATTGACAACCCTAAAACAAGTCGAAAACTTATCTTGCGCACCACTCAGGATGATGTACAACTGGTTATTATAAGAGCCACTGACGTACCGACTTTTGTCGAGTATGGTGCAGCTGATATGGGCATTGCTGGCAAAGACGTATTATTAGAACATGGGGCTGAAAGCTTATACGAACCTCTGGATTTAGGGATTGCAAAATGCAGACTAATGACGGCTACACCCGTTAATGCCCCTAAAATTGAAGGCCGTATCCGTGTTGCCACTAAATACGTTAAAACTGCACAACGTTATTTTGCCGATATAGGCGTACAAGCCGACATAATCAAGCTTTATGGCGCAATGGAATTAGCCCCTTTAGTTGGCCTGGCTGATTGTATTGTTGACGTTGTTGATACAGGAAATACCCTTAAAGCCAATGGGCTTGAGCCTAAAGAACTGATCACCAATATCAGCTCCCGCCTAGTGGTTAATAAAGCATCGATGAAAATGAAACATCAGGTTATTCAAGCCTTGCTTGACCAGTTTGAAAAAACCTTAAGCAAACGCCAGTAATTAAGTTTAAAACAACGGTTGTTTAGTATTGTTTTATGTTAGACCCTCTCCAACATAAAACAATACGGCGGACTTAAGTCAGCCCTACATAATACCAACAACCCTTACACCTATAGAACAAGCAAGAACAGCAGGAGCTTTTATGGCCGCCTTAAAAATTACTCAACTTGATAGCACAGCCACCGACTTCGACAAGCAATTAAAAAATTTACTTGCCTGGGATGAATCAGATGATCTGGAAGTAAACCAACGTGTCCTTGATATTATTGCCAATGTCAGAAAAAACGGTGATAAAGCTGTCATTGATTACAGCAACCAGTTTGATCAGACACAATTCAAAAAAGCATCTGATTTAGAACTATCAACAGAAGCCTTAAAACAAGCCTGGGACAGCCTGTCAGCAGAAAAAGCAGATGCACTGCAAACTGCAGCAAACCGTGTAAGAGCCTATGCCGAAGAACAGAAAATGCAATCATGGCAGTATACCGAAGATGATGGTACTGTTTTAGGCCAAAAAATAACCCCCTTGGATAGAGCAGGTCTCTACGTACCTGGCGGAAAAGCAGCCTACCCTTCTTCAGTTTTAATGAATGCCATTCCAGCTAAAGTTGCTGGTGTTGGAGAATTAATTATGGTTGTCCCCACCCCAAAAGGTGAAAACAATCAATTAGTCCTTGCTGCTGCTTATATTGCAGGGGTCGACAGAATTTTTACTATCGGCGGTGCGCAAGCCGTTGCCGCACTGGCTTACGGCACAAAAACCATTCCAGCCGTTGATAAAATAGTTGGGCCTGGCAACATCTACGTTGCAACCGCAAAAAAGATGGTGTTTGGCCAGGTTGGCATTGATATGATTGCAGGCCCATCAGAAATACTGATTATTTGTGATGGCAAAACCAATCCTGACTGGATTGCCATGGATCTTTTTTCTCAGGCCGAACACGATGAAAATGCCCAGGCAATTTTAATTTCTGATGATGCTGAATATTTAAATCAGGTTGAACAAAGCATCAACAAATTACTGCCAGAAATGGAACGTAAAGACATTATAGAAGCGTCTCTAACATCAAGAGGCGCTTTTATCAAAGTAGAGTCATTAGCTCAAGCAGCCGAAGTGGCCAATACTATCGCACCAGAACATCTGGAGCTTTCGGTAGAAGACCCAGAAACACTGAATCAGAGCATTCGTAATGCCGGTGCTATATTCATGGGCCGTTATACTGCTGAAGCCTTAGGCGATTATTGCGCTGGACCAAACCATGTATTACCCACGTCCAGCACGGCTCGTTATTCATCACCTTTAGGTGTTTATGATTTTCAAAAACGCTCCAGCATTATTAACTGCTCTGAATCAGGTGCAGACACATTAGGCAGAACTGCTTCCATCCTAGCAAGAGGGGAAAGCCTGACGGCTCATGCCCGTTCCGCAGAGTATAGAATAAAATAACAAAAATTTCCGTTAACCCCTCTATTCCCAGTAGAGACGTAGCATGCTACGTCTCTACAACTAAGCTTTATCTGATATGTCTGAAAAATTAATCTCGTCTGTATTCCGCAAAGAAATTCTAGCCCTATCCGCCTACAAGGTAGCCGAAGCAAATAAGCTTATCAAATTAGATGCGATGGAAAACCCATATACCTGGCCAGATAACATCAAAGAACAATGGCTAGAAACTGTCAAAGATTGCCCGATTAATCGCTACCCTGACCCAGAAGCCAGACAACTCTGCAAAACAATAAAACAAAGCAATAAAATACCGGCAACGAGTGAAATTTTGCTGGGTAATGGTTCTGACGAAATCATTCAGTTATTGTTAATGGCCTTAGCTGAAAATGCTAGTGTTTTAGCACCCGCTCCTGGTTTTGTAATGTATAAGCAAGTTGCCCTGAGTCTTGGCCTGGACTATCATGCAATCCCATTGCAAGCAGAAAGCTTTGCTCTGGATATGCCTTTGATGCTTGAAAGCATCAATAAAACCCAGCCATCAATTATCTTTCTGGCTTATCCAAATAATCCAACTGCTAATTTATTTAAGCCACAAGATATTGCTAAAATCTTGGCTATTGCCCCAGGCTTGGTCATTATCGATGAAGCCTATGCACCCTTTGCTGATGCTAGCTTTATCGAACAATTGCCTGCTTACAAAAATTTGTTAGTCATGCGTACAGTATCCAAACTTGGACTTGCCGGTCTACGCTTAGGATTTATTGCTGGTGAACCTGCTATTATTGAGCAACTCAACAAAATACGATTACCCTATAATATTAATAGCTTAACCCAAGTTACTGCAGATTTCGCCTTAAACAATCAGGCCTTATTTGACCAACAAACTCAACAAATTTGTATAGATAGAAAGTTAGTTTTAAACCAGCTCAATAACATTACAGGTATTAAAGCCTACCCTAGCTCGGCAAACTTTATTCTTTTTAGAACACCGAAAAACCAGGCCACATTCATTTTTGAAGCATTAAAAGAGCATGGTGTATTAATTAAAAACTTATCCCCCCAAGCTGGACTATTGACTGATTGCCTGAGAGTCACCATTGGCAAACCTAATGAGAACAAGGCTTTTATAGAGGCTTTAACTGCAATTATTGATTCAATAAAACACAGTTAAAATACCCTGCAATATCTCAGCTATCCCTGTTTAGGGGCAAAAAATGCACAATACAAGTGCATTTTCATACCGCCCCTTTTCTATTAGAAGCTGATCATGTTGAGGATCAATGACATACAAACTGGCCTGATTCCTGCTTAAAAACAGGGCTAAGCTTATTTTTTTCAAAGAAACATATACGAAACCGCAATTACAGCTTCAACAAAGGTAAGCTGTAGTGGTATATTGGTCACATAAATATAATAATTGATGTATTAGGAGGATGTTCAAAAATAGAGACTCACACAGAAATTCTACTTTTGGATAGCTTTCCCTGATCATTTTCCTCATTGATCGATTGCATGCCTTAAAAGACTTTTTGTTGCGCCTACTATTTCTTGGACAGATTTTTATACATCTCATCTAACCAGGAGCGTTATATATGAATAATGAAGGCGTCGACAGATCCAAACGCCAGTTTCTAACCACTGCTCTCACCGTTGTCGGTGCAGTGGGAACTGGGTATTTGGCTGTTCCTTTTCTTTCGCAAATGCAGCCAAGCGCAAAAGCAATGGCTGCAGGAGCACCTGTAGAAGTTGACATTAGCAAGATAGAAGCAGGTCAATTAATTCGCGTTGCCTGGCGAGGAAAGCCAGTATGGGTCTTATCAAGAACCCCCGAGGCACTTGAGATACTAGAGAAAGAGACAGCAAAGTTAGCCGACCCTACTTCAGAAGAGTCTAAACAGCCTGAACATAGTCATAACCCACTGCGTTCTATCAAACCAGAGATTTTCATTGCTGTTGGTCTTTGTACTCACTTAGGTTGCTCCCCAACATTTAGACCAGAAATCGCCCCTAACGACTTAGGCGAAAACTGGAAAGGTGGATTCTTCTGCCCTTGTCATGGTTCCGGTTTTGATTTGGCAGGCCGCGTTTATAGATCTGTACCCGCTCCGACCAATCTTGAAGTTCCGCCCTATCGCTATATAACAGATACACTAATCATTATTGGTGAAGAAAGCACAGAGGCAAGCGCATGAAAAATAAAATAAATGATTGCACAGATTGGGTACTTGAACGATTCCCAATGTCAAAATTGTGGAATGAGCATATGGCCGAATACTATGCTCCGAAGAACTTTAACGTCTGGTACTTCATGGGTTCACTTGCCTTGTTAATGCTGGTCAACCAGTTCTTAACCGGTATTTTATTAACCATGAACTATAAGCCAGATGCAAAATTGGCTTTTGATTCAGTTGAATACATCATGCGTGATGTCAACTGGGGCTGGCTAGTTCGCTATATGCACTCAACAGGTGCCTCAGCCTTTTTTATTCTGATCTACCTGCATATGTTTAGAGGCATGATGTATGGCTCATATAAGAAACCTAGAGAGCTTATCTGGATTTTTGGCATGCTGCTGTTCGTCTGTTTGATGGCCGAAGCATTTATGGGTTATTTACTACCTTGGGGACAAATGTCTTACTGGGGTGCTCAGGTTATTATTTCTTTATTTAGTGCCATTCCCGTTGTTGGTGATGAATTATCATTATGGATCAGAGGGGATTACGTAATATCGGATGCAACACTTAACCGCTTTTTCGCATTCCATGTAATCGCTGTTCCTTTAGCGTTGATTATTTTAGTCTTCTTACATATCGTTGCTTTACACGAGGTTGGCTCTAACAACCCTGACGGTATTGAGATTAAAGAATCAAAAGATCCTTGGGGTAAACCCGTAGACGGCATTCCTTTTCACCCCTATTACACGGTAAAAGATATAGTCGGCGTTGCAGTATTTTTATTCTTTTTTGCGACGGTTATATTTTATATGCCAGAAATGGGCGGCTACTTCCTGGAAAATGCTAATTTCATACCAGCAGATCCATTAAAAACACCCGAGCATATTGAACCATCCTGGTATTTCACCCCTTTCTACGCCATTTTAAGAGCGGTACCTGATAAATTTGCAGGCGTTATTGCCATGGCAGGTTCAATTATTGTCTTCTTCCTACTGCCTTGGCTAGATAGATGTAAAGTCAAATCTATTCGCTATAGAGGTGGTATATACAAAAAAGCCCTAGCTTTATTTGTAATTAGTTTTCTTGTATTAGGCTATTTAGGCACACAGCCTGCTACACCTACTTTTACCTTTATCGCTCGTATTTTTACAGTCATTTATTTTGCATTTTTCTTATTAATGCCAATCTATACTCGCTGGGAAAAAACCAAGCCAGTCCCTAGAAGACTAACCCATGAACCTGATGCTGAGGAACAATATGCAGCATTAGTTGAGGTCTTTGAAGAAATGACTATTCATGAGCCAATGAAAACTAGCTGGGGAGCAACTGCTTTTCCTGTTACACCAAATAAAACAGGCATTGCTCACGTATTGACTCGATTATTAAAAAAACTAAAAGGGAGCTTTGAGTAATTATGAAAAAATTTATATACGCATTGTTACTTTTATTACCCCTCAATACCTTAGCTTCCGAGGGAGTAACCTTACAGAAAGTGAACATAGACCTGGAAGACTTTGCATCCATACAAAAAGGGGCAAAACATTACGTTACCTATTGTCTAGGCTGTCATTCTGCTAAATACATGCGCTACAAACGTATCGCAATGGATTTAGATATTGATGAAGACCTTTTTCTAGCTGAAGTAGCACCAGAAGGTGCAAACATCTACGACCCTATGCTTACAGCAATGAACGAGCATGATTCAAAGAAATGGTTTGGTGTTAACCCACCCGACCTATCATTGATAGCAAGGGTTCGCGGTGCTAACTGGCTATATACCTACTTAAAAGGCTTCTATACCGATAAAAGCAAACCTTTAGGTGTTAACAACACGGTTTTTAAAGATGTTGGCATGCCTAATATGCTTTGGCAATTACAAGGTGAACAAACCGCTGTAATGGAAAAAGTACATGGTGAAGAAGTCATCTCATACTTAAAAATTGAAAAGGAAGGCTCTTTAAGTCGTCAACAGTTTGATCAACTGGTATCAGAACTCGTCCACTTTTTAGTATATGTGGGTGAACCTGTACAACTGGAAAGACAGCGTTTAGGAAAATATGTCTTATTATTCCTACTAATGTTTGGTGTTATTGCCTATCTATTGAAGAAAGAATACTGGAAAGACATTCACTAAAGCAGGACTTTAACTCTAACTCAACACATGGAAGTGATGAGTTAGAACCTTACCTTAGTCGTAGACATAACCCCCAACAGAACGAACCTCAACTCCTCCCCATTCAAACTAGCTATTAATTCACTAGCACTGTATTTATTGACCCGCCCTTCCCCCCAAGGCTGTTAAATCAAGACAAAACAGCACCCCACGCCCAAGTTAGATATATTTGGAAGTGAGGCTTTAGCCTCGCCTGATGCATACGAGGCTAAAGCCTCATTTCCTAGGAGCTTGTCCGAGAATAGAAATCGTCGCGAAGGAAAGTCCTTTTGACGCAGGATTTTTGTTTGTCTTCAGCGGGGTATCAACAGGCGCATAGCAAGTTACGTAACTGTTGCTACCCTACTGAAGACGGACAAAAAGACCAGCAAGATCGGATGATTATTTTTTTTATCTCCCTAGCATTTACCATCAATCGTTATAACTTTTATAGCCATTTTGCTCTATACTATTAACTTTTCTCGCTTTCTCTCATAAACGTTTCTGTTAATAAAAATGGATATCAATAAAACAATCTTAGTCACAGGCGGTGCCGGCTACATAGGAAGTCATGCTTGTATTGAATTATTAAACGCTGGATATGAGGTTATCGTTGTTGATAATTTATCCAATAGCAAAGCCGAATCACTTAACCGTGTTCAAAGCATTACCGCTAAATCACTCACATTCTACCAGGCCGATATTTGCGATAAAAAGGCCCTATCAGATATATTTTCTAGGCATAACATTTATGCAGTCATGCATTTTGCAGGCTTAAAGGCAGTGGGAGAATCTTGCCAGCACCCTTTAAAATATTATCAAAACAATGTTTACGGCTCTATCATTCTGACCGAAGTCATGACTGAGGCTCAGGTTAAAAATTTAATTTTCAGTTCTTCAGCTACCGTTTATGGTGAACCAAACACCGTACAATATTCTGAACAACTACCCGTTTATGGCGCAACCAACCCTTATGGCAAGTCTAAAGCCATGGTTGAAGATATTTTAAAAGACTTATCTGCCGCAGATAAACTAACTGAAGAACCCTCACCATGGAATATCATCTTATTACGCTATTTCAACCCTATTGGTGCGCATGAAAGCGGTAGTATTGGAGAAGACCCAAACGGTATCCCTAATAATTTAATCCCTTATGTTTCGCAGGTCGCGGTGGGAAAATTAGAGCAATTGTCAGTTTATGGTAATGATTATCCAACCCGTGATGGTACAGGAGTCAGGGATTATATTCATGTCGTTGACCTGGTCAAAGGTCATCTCAAAGCACTGAATGCAATGGAATCAGAAAATTCACATTCAGCTGGCTGCAAAGCTTATAATCTGGGCGCTGGACGAGGTTATAGCGTTTTAGAGATCATCCAGGCCTTTGAACAGATTACGGCTAAAAAAATAAATTATAAATTTGTTGCTCGTCGCACAGGCGATGTTGCAGAGAACTATGCCGACCCAAGCCTGGCATTAAAAGAATTAGGCTGGTGCACAGAAAAAAACCTGCATGACATGGTGACAGACACCTGGCGCTGGCAATCACAAAATCCACAAGGTTATACAGAATAAACATTTAAAGGAAATAAAATGACTCAAAAAATCACTAAAGCTGTCTTCCCTGTTGCAGGTTTAGGCACTCGCTTCCTTCCTGCGACTAAAGCTAGCCCTAAGGAAATGCTACCTATTGTTGATAAACCCTTAATTCAATATGCGGTTGAAGAAGCGGTTGCCGCAGGCATAGACACCATGATTTTTGTAACTGGACGAAATAAAGTCGCTATTCCCAATCATTTTGACAAAGCTTATGAACTAGAAAGCGAACTGGAAGCAAAAAACAAACAGGCTGCTTTAGATGTACTACACAGCATTATTCCTCCCCATGTTTCATGCGTTTTTATCAGACAATCAGAAGCCCTGGGCTTAGGACATGCCGTTCATTGCGCCAAACCTATCGTTGGCGACGAGCCTTTTGCCGTCATTCTGGCTGATGATTTAATCGAAGATGCAGACCGTGGTTGCATAGCCCAAATGGTCAAGCTATTTAATGAAAAACAGTGTTCTATCCTAGGCGTAGAACGCGTTGACCCATCAGAAACCGATAAGTATGGTGTGGTAAAAACAAGCAATCAGTCTGGCCCTTCATCTCAAATTGATATTATTGTAGAAAAACCAAAGCCCGAAGTTGCTCCCTCTAACCTTGCCGTAGTGGGTCGCTACATCCTGACACCTGCAATTTTTGAAAAAATAGAACAAACGGGCAAAGGTGCTGGTGGAGAAATTCAACTGACGGATGCTATTTCTGATTTACTAGCAGATGAAAAAGTTTTAGCTTATGAGTTTGAAGGCACTCGTTATGATTGCGGTTCTAAACTCGGCTTTTTAATCGCCACCGTTGAACATGGTCTGTTACACAAAGAAGTCAAAGATGAATTCCTGACATATTTAAAAGATTTAATAAAAACTGTTTAAAATATCGTAGGGTGGGCACTGCCCACCCTACTAGCTAATCAAGTAAATTCTTAGCTCTATTCAAAACTCTCCTGCAAAAAATCATTAAACCATGTCTTTGCTCTATTAATAGATGAAGAAACACAAGACGAGGTTTGTTGTGGTGCAGAGCCTTTAATATAAGGATATGGCATAGCTCCTTCACAGTCAGCATTGGCTAGCAAGCCATTTTCCGGGTCAATATAACTCATTTCAATAGTATCAGGGGGTATTAGAGCAACGGCTTGTGTCGAGATCTTTCGCATTAAAGCCGTCCAGATTTGTAATGCACCTGATGCACCCGTTAAGCCAGCCGGCTTATTATCATCACGTCCCACCCAGGCAACGGATAAATAATCACCGCTATAACCAGCAAACCAGCTATCTCGTAATTTATTTGTAGTCCCCGTTTTACCCACTAGTCCAAAATCTTTGGGCATGTATAAATAAGCTGAACGCCCGGTACCCACTTCCATTACTTCTTGTAACATTTTATTGGTAATATAAGTTGCAGCCGGGTCAACCGCTTGCCTGATGGTATAAGGATAACTTTGTAATCTGCCGCCATCTTTTGCCACAACAGCCCGTATAGACCGTAAAGGGGTAGCAAAACCATCACCCGCCAAGGTTTGATACATTTGAGTCACTTCCAGAGGGCTTAATGGGGATGCACCCAGTAACAAAGAAGGAAATAAATTAACCTGTCTGCTAACGCCTAAATTCCTTAAGGTTTTAGCAATTCTGGCAACACCAATATCCATCCCTATACGTACTGTAGCCAAATTATATGAATGCGCTAAAGCGGTATGCAGCTCAACTTCACCATGTTCTTTTTTATCATAGTTCTGCGGTTGCCATAGCGTGCCTTTTTTGCCTTTCACCTCAATAGAGGTATCACTGACTTTAGTGGTAACCGTATATTTATTTGGATATTCTAATGCGGTTAAATAAACCACTGGTTTTATTAATGAACCTATAGGCCTAACCGCATCCAATGCTCGATTAAACCCTACCCCTCGTGGATCGCGCCCTCCTGCCAAGGCAACAATTTCACCGCCTTCTCTACGGGTTACGATGACTGCCGTTTGCAGCTTTTTACTCTTAGGTCTTTTTTCTAAAAACTTGAGCTTTTTAGTAATCGTTTTCTCTAATGTATTTTGTATCTGAGTATCCAGCGTAGTGAACACCCTTAAGCCTTCCGAGGTTAAATCATCTTCTCTATATTCTTGCCTTAATTGTCTTTTAACCAGATCCAGAAAACCAGGATAGCGATTAACCGAGCGATGAGTACGAGAAATAATATTCAACTTCTGTGCTTTTGCCGCTATTTCCTGTTTTTTAGTGATGTAACCCTGCTTATGCATTTCTTCTAACACCAGATTACGACGCTTGATAGATCTCTGAGCATGTCGTCTGGGATCATAATAAGAAGGCCCTCGGACCAATGCAACTAATGCTGCAATATCATTTAAAGGCAGGTTTTTTAATGGTCGTCCAAAATAAAACTCACTGGCCAGACCAAAGCCATGAACAGAACTGGCTCCATCTTGCCCCAGATAGATTTCATTTAAATAGGCTTCCAGTATTTCATCTTTCTGAAAACGAAATTCTAAGATCAAAGCCATAAAGGCTTCATTTACTTTACGCCATAGGCTTTTTTCAGGGGTAAGATAAAAGTTTTTCACCAATTGCTGAGTAATGGTACTCCCACCTTGAACCACTGTACCCGCACGAATATTAGCCCACAAAGCCCTGGCAATTGCTTTAAAAGATAAGCCAAAATGATGATAGAAATCACGATCTTCGGTTGCCATTAAGCCCTGAATCAAAGCATCAGGGGTATTTTCCAGCTTGATTAAAACTCTGTCTTCTTTTCTGCTCGGGTAAAAACTGCCAATTTGTACCGGGTCCATCCTGACTATGGGCTGTTGTTGCGAAGTAGTTAAATTAATAATCTGCTCCACTGAGGATCCCGAAAATCTCACCCTCAGTTGATGACTTTCTTCATGCTTATCCCAAAAGTTAAAAGCTCTGGTTTTTACACTAATTTGCTGACCTTTTTTATAATAGGTCCCTTCTGAAGCCAGGTGATAATCACGGCGATAGTGTAGCGCCTGCAATAAACGTTCAAATTGATCGGTGCTTTGCTGATAGCCGCTATAAATTTCGACAGGGGAAGCGTAAACACGTGCAGGAATAGACCATCGACGGCCTTCAAATTGTTTGCGAACCGTGTAATCAAGATAGCCAAGATAACAACTAAGAATAAAGGCAAAAAAAACCAGGCCATATAAAAGCCCTTTTTTAAACCAGTGCAATGAAGCTTTGCTGGCTTTCTTCTTGTTAACGCGAGGTTTCTTGCTTTTTTTAGACATGAGTTAAGAACAAAAATCAATTACTGGAGATATTTCTATTATCCAGCAATTCAAGCTAAAAAGAGTAACTTTAAATCTATTTTTAATTCATTAATTGTGAAACTTTATGTTCCTGAGTTTTCGTCATCAATTCTCTGATAGAAATCGTATTACTTGATAATAAGGTCACCTCGGGTTTTCCAAACACATAACCTTGCCCATAATCGATCCCCATCTCCTTTAACTTTACAATAATCTCGGGCGTTTCTACAAACTCAGCAATGGTCTTCTTACCTAATTTTGTGGCAATTTCAGCCATTGATTTAACCAGCACCTGATCAGTCTCATCATTTATTAAATTACGAATAAACTGTCCATCAATTTTCACATAATCGACAGGGAATGTTTTAAGATAATTAAATGAACAAAAACCTGCGCCAAAATCGTCTAAAGCGAACTTGCAACCCAATGCTCGAATATTCATTATCATCTCACGGGTTTGTTCAAAATTTTCTACAGCTGCTGTTTCTGTAATTTCAAAAGTAATCCGTTTGGCATCGACAAAAGTAAGATCTAATTTTTCTTTAATGGCTGGCAACAAAGACTCGTCTTGAAAGGCCACACTGGAAAGATTGATCGCTATTGATACTTGATTCAATTCAGAAGACTGTTGAGCAATAAAATCAATAGCTTCTGAAACCACCCATAAGTCAATGCTATGTATTAAGCCCATTCTCTCCGCAACAGGAATAAAATCACTCGGACCAATAACTTCATCATTGCCTTTCATTCTAATCAGCGCTTCATAATGAGAGATATGTCCGTCACTCAAATCAACCACAGGCTGATAAACCAGAAAAAACTGTTTTTCTAATAAAGCTTTTCTAATTAAGGGCACCAAATAAATATCATGACGACGCTCTTGTACTGCGATATCATTTTCATTATATTCCCTGACCAGATTTCGGCCATTTTCCTTGGCCATAATACAGGCTTGTCGTGCGCGGGATATCATTGCACTAGGATGACAAATTTCTGTTGTGGTATTAAATCGAGAAATACCTATTGATACAGAAATACTATAAAAAACATCGGTACTAAAGAAGCGATAATCATAAATAGTCTTTCTTATTTTCTCAGCAAAATTTTTCACCTCTGCTGGCGACTTGTTTTCTAAAAAGACACAAAATTCATCTGAGCCAATTCTAGCGATCAAATCCTCTTTACCTGCTACCTTTCTAATATGTGAAACCACATCAACCAATAAGCGATCACCTACTTCAAAGCCCTCAAGCTCATTAATCAGACTGAATCGATCAAGATCTATAAACAGTAAAGCACCATTCTGCTTGAGTAAATTACTTCGATTAAGTATTAACCGTAACTGATGCTCAAAATTTTGGCGATTTAATAAACTGGTTAATTCATCATGTACGACTAAGTATTTAAGCTTCGCATCAACAACTTTTCTTTCCGCCAACTCATTTATTAATCGTTCTTCCTGATGATAACGAAGAAAACGTTCATTTTTTAGCTGCAATTGAAATTCTATCACCAGCAAAAATTCTGTATAGTTAATGGGTAGAGACATAAAATGCTGAAAACTATTTATCTCTAGCTGTTCTTCAAGGGCCGCCTGTTCAGTTTTATTTTTCGATCTAAAAATAATAAAAGGGATGACCAGATCATTATCATTACCAGACAATGTCATACACATTTCAGAGACCTGAGATTGTGGTAAATCCTCATTTACAACGATAAGGCCTACTTGTTCTGGTTCATTATAATAAGGTCTTAGAACCTCATAAACCTTACCCCCATCAGTTGCAATTTTAATATTCACAAAGCCATGTTTATTGAGAAATTTACTTATTTCTGCAGCTAAATACTCATCATTCTCTGCAATAATAATAACTTTCTTTCTTAATTTTTCACTAATAACCATATTGCCAACCAAGCATATTCAATTATTATTTCATTAAAATCTTAAAACAAAAAGCAGTAACCTTGATGTTATAATCAATAACAACTAAAGTTAAGCTGTTTTCACTCCCTTTTATAAAAATGCCCTTTAACTATAGACGGGTTTTTACATTTTGCCATTTATGCTAAATAATTCACATCCTGACTTATCTATTTCTGATCTCTTTAGAGGTGACTTGCAGCTTGCTAGCCCTCCCACAGTATATTTTGAATTACAAAAAATAATCGAGCAACCGACAAAAACCATTGCAGATGCTGCCTTTGTTATTGAGAAGGATGCTTCTTTAACCCTAAGACTTCTACGAATAGTCAATAGTGCTTTTTATGGTTTTCCATCAAAAATCACCTCTATTGATCGAGCGATCAATCTTATTGGGACTAAAGAATTACAAAATATTGTGCTGGGTACCATCGTCATTGACCGCTTTTCTGACTTACCTAGCGATATTATTTCCATGCATGACTTCTGGGCCAGAAATCTCCGTTGTGCGCTGATTGCACAAGGTATAGACGACTACTTAGGCAAACAATTTTCTGACTCAATTTTTGTCTGTGGAATCCTACACAACATAGGACAGCTGGTTTTTTTCCGCAGAATTCCTGAATTAGCTAAAGAAGTCGGACTTATGCTTCTGGCTGATGACGGTCCTGTCGAACTAGATGAAATTATATTTGAAAAGAACATTATCGGTTTTGATCACTATGCCGCCGGGGCTGCACTAACCAATTTATGGAAACTGCCCGAAATAATAAATGAAAGCATCAGATTACATCCCTTCCCTGACAATACTGAAAGCTATTTCCAAATAGCATCCATTCTAAGACTCGCCGATTTTTACAGTAAACTTGATGAAATCCATATCGAAATAGAAGATAGTAATTTAAACATTCCGATATCTGACATGAGTAAGATCATAGATAAAGCTTATGATAACTTTGAAGAAATCTTTAAAGTTTTTTACTCGGGGTAAAACTAACTAGGAGCTTGTCCTAGATCTTTAAAACAATCTTCCCCGTCATATGGCCCTGCTCTATTAGAGTATGGGCCTTAGCTGCTTGTTGCAATGATATGGTTTCTGACACATGAACAGTTAACAGGCCTTGCTCTGTCCACTGTACACATTGATTTAAAATAGCCACATGCTGATCTCTGGCATTATCCAGTTGCTTTAATAATGGCGTTAACATTAATTCAAAGCCTATCATTAAATTTTTCAATCTCGCTTCAGCCAGACTTACCTCACCTGGATCCAATAAGGTAATTACCCGAGCAAAAAAAGCAGCCGATGAAATGCTTTGCTTAAATACCTCTGAGCCCACCGTATCAATCACTAAATCAGCCCCTTTTCCTGCAGTCATACGATTAACCTCGTCAACAACATCACAATCTGTATAAATAATTGTGTGATCAGCTCCCAGAGATTTAGCAAACGCAGCTTTTTCTACAGAACTGACAGTGGTTATTACAGTAGCCCCTTTCAATTTTGCTAACTGGATAGCAACATGCCCTACTCCACCCGCTCCGGCGTGGATCAACACTGTTTCATTTGCTTGAAGCTGGCCTTTATCAAATAACGCCCCCCAGGCGGTAATCAACACCAAAGGCATTGCAGCGGCTTCTATAAAGCTAGTATTGTTTGGTTTTAATGCAATCCAGCGACTATCAATCACGCTATATTCGGCATAACTCCCTTGTTCCTGCCCTAACCCGCCATGACAGTACCAAACTTCATCTCCTACCTTATAGTCGCTAACCGCGTCACCAACAGCAACAATTTCTCCCGCGCCATCACAGCCCAGTACAATGGGCAGTGGATGACTATAAAAACTGCCATTTCTACGCACTTTTGTATCA